>Ga0335085_10011356_pt1 | contig 13231 bp, 8 predicted proteins | sample Lox_Sample_45_FD_206712 | JGI IMG/M metagenome (GOLD analysis project Ga0335085, IMG submission 206712) | Soil microbial communities from Loxahatchee National Wildlife Refuge, Florida, United States - Lox_Sample_4.5 | ecosystem: Environmental > Terrestrial > Soil > Wetlands | place: USA: Florida...
CCTGATGGAAATCTGCCTCGTGTCCATCTTGCCGATCTCTCTGCTGCTGATTCCGAAGGTTCGGGAAAGTCCCAAAGGCCTCTATCTGTCCGCCGTTCTCTGTCTGCTGGGATTTGTCACGAATCGCATGAACGTGGCAATCACTGGAATGGAAGCCGCTTCCGGGCAGCATTACTTTCCGAAGTGGACGGAACTTGCAGTCACCTTCGCGATCATCGCCTTTGGGTTTTTCGTGTTTGCTCTCGCGGTGAACTATCTACCGATTTTCAGTCATGAGGCCGTTCAAGAACCCCTCGCGATACCGGAACTAATACAAAGCGAAGTACCAGAGCTGTCCAATGTTCAAACTTGAAGACAAACCGGGCAGAGGCACGCCTTGGGCGTGGTTGCCTACCAGCTTGAGTGGCAAACTCCTGGTTCTCCTTGTCTCTTCGATGGCGATTGTCTTCGGTGTTCTTGGTTACCTCAATATTCAGTTGCACCGACGCCATCTGGAGCGCGACGCCCTTGCTGATGCAGCTCGCACCAGCAGCGTCATCAAGCGCAATACCTCTTATTACATGCTTCGCAACCAGCGCGACGGCCTATATCACATCATTTCAGAGATGGCGAATGAGCCGGGAATGGTGCGTATTCGCATCATCAACGACCAAGGTCGTATCAGTTTTTCTTCCGACCCGACCGAGATCACCAAATTTGTCGACCGCAACATGAAGGCTCAGGATACAGAACCCTTGGGGCGCGACAGCATAGACCTTGCCAGCCTGAAGCAGAGTTTCCACACATATCGGCTGCCTAATAACGAGCGTGCCCTCGGCGTAATTGATCCCATCGAGAATTCCCCTGCTTGCAGTAGCGCCGAATGCCACGCTCATCCCGCGCAAGTGAAGACGCTCGGGATTTTGGACACAAACATCTCGCTGGTCAGCAGTGAGCGCAATGTTGCTGAGAGCACGCGGCAGGTCCTGATTTACACGATTCTCGCCGTTCTCGGTGTGGCTGTACTGATCTCGGCGTTCGTTCGGCACATGCTGGGAGGCCCGCTACGCGCTTTGACCGAAGGCACCCATCGACTGGGTTCAGGCGATTTGGGTTACCAAATCCCGCTGCAGTCGAGCGGGGAATTGCAAGACTTAGCTAACTCGTTCAATACCATGAGCAGCCAGATTCAGGAAGCGCACGACGAAATCAACGCATGGAATCGGACGCTGGAACAGCGCGTCGAGCAGAAAACCCGTGAGCTAAGTGGCGCGCAGGAAGAAATGCTGCGTGTCGAACGCATGGCGTCCATCGGCAAACTGGCCGCCGTCGTTGCGCATGAAATCAACAACCCGCTGGCGGGCATTCTCACTTATTCGAAGCTGCTCAAAAAACGGTTGAGCCGTGAAAAAGACCCAAACGCGGAAAATATCAGCATGCTGGACCTGATGGAATCGGAAAGTCGTCGCTGCGGAGAAATCGTCAAGAACCTCATGACTTTTGCACGCCCGACCTCCGTGAACATGGAGCCGTCGGACCTGAACGCGGTGATCGACCGGTGTGTGCGTTTGGTCCAGCATCAGCTCACACTGAAAGCCGTAGAACTTCACCTTGCCCTATATAAAGACTTGCCGGCCGTTCGCTGCGATCCCGGGCAGATCGAGCAGGTCATTCTGGCACTGGTCATGAATGCGATCGATGCCCTGCCGAACGGAGGAAACCTCTCCCTGGCCTCGCGGAAATTGAGCAATTCCGAAGCGGTGCAGATCGAAGTTCGCGACGACGGAATCGGGATGCCGCGCGAAGTCATTGCCAAGATGTTCGAACCTTTTTTTACGACAAAAGAACACGGACGCGGATTGGGCTTGGGATTAGCGATTAGCCGGAACATCGTTGATCGTCATGGGGGCCGCATTGAAGTTGCCTCCGAGCCGGGGCACGGCACCACATTCACAATAACTCTGCCTCTACAGTCCTCGTCGGCGTTGAAAACGGAGACCGTCGGTACGGTGGAACGAGGAGTATAACCATGGCTACAAAAGCGAATCTGCTGGTAGTTGATGATGAGTTGATCGTGCGAGACTCGCTCGACAAATGGTTTCGGGAGGAGGGCTATGACGTAGCCGTTGCGGATAGTGCGCACGATGCCCTCGCGAAAATGGCCGCAAAGCGTTTCGACCTCGCGCTGGTCGACATCAAAATGCCCGGCACGGACGGCGTGGAACTGCAGCGCAGGATGCACGAAATTGACCCGGATATGCTGGTCATCATCATGACCGGCTACGCTTCAGTAGAAACGGCTGTGGCCGCCCTTAAGAACGGCGCCTACGATTATGTTTCGAAGCCGTTTGACCCGGACGACATCGCCCACACGGTGCACAACGCTATTTCTCATCAGCGGGCGCAAATCGAAAACGCTCGCCTTCGCGAAACGGTAGCTTCCGTGGTGCGGCCTCAGGAGATCGTTGGGCAGAGCGCGGCGATGGTCCGCGTATTCGAGGCCATCCAAACGGTCGGACCCACCGACGCGACGGTGCTGATTACTGGCGAAAGCGGCACAGGGAAAGAGCTTTGCGCGCGTGCCATTCACGCCGCCAGCCCGCGGCACTACAACCCATTGGTGGTCATTCATTGCGGTGCCTTGACCGAAACACTGCTGGAAAGCGAATTGTTCGGCCATGAAAAAGGCGCGTTCACTGGTGCGCAGTATCGCAAAAAGGGAAGTTTCGAGGTAGCCGATGGCGGCACGGTGTTTCTCGATGAAATTGGCGACATTAGCCTGAAGACGCAAACCGACCTGCTGCGGGTTTTGCAGGAACGCGAGATTACCCGCGTGGGAAGTACGCATCCCATTCATGTGGACTTTCGATGTATTGCCGCCACGAACAAAGATGTGCAGAAACTCGTGAGCGATGGCACGTTCCGTCCCGATCTTTTCTACCGGCTTAATGTATTCCAAATCCAGTTGCCGGCTCTCCGTGAGCGCCAGGGCGATATTCCCATCCTCGTCGAGCACTTTATCCGTAAGTTCTCGGCATCGATGAACAAACGGATTACGCGTGTCGCGCCGGCGGCAATGGCTCTGCTGGACCATTATCAATGGCCAGGAAATGTTCGCGAACTAGAGAACGCTATAGAACGTGCCATGGTAGTCGCGCAAGAGCCGGAAATTCGTGAAACTGATTTCGTTTTGCGACTGCCAGTGACCGAACACGTCCCTCGCACGCTGGATGACGTGGAACGGGAGCACATTCTCTCTGTGCTCCAGGAATGCGGTGGCAATCAGACGCTTACTGCCGAAGTTCTGGATATCGACCGCGTCACATTGCACAACAAGCTCAAGAAATACGGTTGGAAACGAGAGGCGGCGTCTGCGCTGTGAACCTCATTCAGCTTCTGCCGTTCGGTTCGGTTCCGGCTGAACTTCTGGCGGAACTCCGAGGCGGCCTGAGCCGTGAGTTTCTTGTGCGCTGCGACGTTCTCCCCCCCGAGCCCGAAGCCCAATTTGCCTTCAATGTAACCCGTCAGCAGTATCTGTCCACGGAAATTCTCGCGCATATGGTTAAGCGCAGGACACCCGAGGCCAACCGAATCCTTGGTGTCACTCTCGCGGATTTGTACATTCCGATTCTCACCTTCGTTTTTGGTGAAGCGCAGTTGCAAGGAAGTTGTGCTCTGGTGTCCGCGCATCGGCTCCGCCAAGAGTTTTACGGCCTTCCGCCGAATCGCACAGTTTTTCACGAGCGACTCCTCAAGGAAGCCACGCACGAACTTGGGCACACTCTATCATTGGCTCACTGCGAAGACTACCAATGCGTGATGTCTCCATCACACGGAGTTGAACGCATCGATTTAAAGAGCACTCATTTCTGTACATCCTGCTGGACAGTGGTGGGTGCTCGCAAATCGGTCCAAGCCGCGCTGTAGCCGCAGGAACGTGTCCGAAATCATGTCGAGTGGCGACGTGGCACAATCCCTCGTACAACGACATAAAGAATAGGAATGAAAATCAGATTGAGGGTAGTAGCCGCGATCATCCCCCCAAACACGGTGGTACCCACCGAAATTCGGCCCGTCGCCCCCGCGCCTTGCGCGAGCGTTAGCGGCACTACGCCCAGGATGAAAGCCAACGAAGTCATTAAAATGGGGCGCAACCGGATGCGCGCGGCTTCCACGGCGGCGTCCAGCGTACCAAGCCCTTCGTCTTGCAGTTGCTCCGCAAACTCCACGATCAGAATCGCATTCTTGCTCGCGAGGCCAATCAGCATCACCAATCCTATTTGGCAATATACGTCGTTGGTCAAGCCGCGCAACGCCATGGCTCCCAACGCACCAAGCAGTGCCACCGGAACCCCTAGCAGCACGATGAACGGTAGAACGTAGCTTTCGTACTGCGCTGCGAGAGTCAGGTACACGAACACCAATCCCAACGCGAACAAAATCCCCGCCTTCCCGCCGGATTCAATCTCTTCCAGCGAAAGGCCGCTCCATTCGTAGGCCATTCCTCGGGGCAAAAGTTTTTTCGCCAATGCTTCCATTGCCAGCAGTCCTTGCCCCGTACTTACCCCGGGAGCGGCGCTTCCCGATATTTCTGCGGAACGGAACAGGTTGAAATGCGTGATCACCTGCGGATTGGCCGTCTGCTCGACGTCCACCACATTGTCCAACGGAATCATTTTCCCGCTGTCGGAGCGCAAGTAGTACGCGCCGATATCCTTTGGATCGGAGCGGAACCGCTGATCCGCCTGCAGATAAACACGATACGAACGATTGTTGAAATCAAAATCGTTCACATAAACGGACCCCATAAACACCTGGAGTGCATCGGTGATCTGGGAAATCGGCACTTGCAGGCTCTTGGCCTTCTCGCGATCTAGCTCGACCAATATTTGTGGATCGTTTGCGGTGAAGCCGGTGAACAGGCCAGCCAGATCCTTCTCGGTGTTCCCGGTGGCTACCAATTGATTCGCCGTATTTGCCAAAGTTTGCAACGTATTTCGCCCCAAGTCTTCCAGTTCAAACGTGAAACCACCAACTTGACTGGCTCCTTGGATCGCTGGGGGACTAAACGGAACCACCAGACCTCCCGGAATCGCCATCATCGGACCGCGAAGGTTCTCGACGACCGTCGCGCCGGAGTGTTCCGGGCCCCTTCGTTCCCGAAACTCCTTGAGGTTTGCAAATAGCATTCCGCGATTGGGCGCGGTTCCCGTTAGCCCGTAGCCAACGATGGCAAAGGTTCCGCTCACCTCAGGAGCCTTGCCGAGGAGGACTTCCGCCTGCGCACAGAGTTCTCGCGTATATTCCAACGAAGCACCCTGGGGCGCCTGCACCATCACGATGATGTACCCTTGGTCTTCGTCCGGAATAAACCCGCGCGGAATGTGTACATACAGTCCGTACGTGGCCAGCAACACAACCGCAAATGCCGCTAACGTTGCGAATTTCCACCGGGCCGCCGCATGCACCGCCTTCTTGTAGAAATCCGATCCGGTTTGAAACGTAGCATTGAATATCTTAAAGAACGCGCCCTGAGCGCGCTCGCGATGGTGTCCCAGAAAGATTGCGGAAAGCGCGGGGGTCAGCGTTAGCGCATTGAAGGCGGAAATCGATACAGAAAACGCGATTGTCAACGCAAATTGCCGAAACAGGATCCCGGTGCTGCCAGGAAATAGCGCGACCGGCACAAACACCGACACAAGAACTAAAGATGTGGCAATTACCGCTCCGGTAACTTCCTTCATGGCCACACTCGCGGCGTTGTGCGGTTCTGTAATGCCTTCCACGATGTGCCGCTCCACGTTTTCGATCACTACGATCGCGTCATCCACCACCAATCCGGTGGCTAGCGTGATGCCAAACAGGGTCAAGGTATTGATCGAGAAACCCAGCACCTTCACGAACATGAACGTTCCGATAAGAGACACGGGGATCGTAATCGCCGGAATGAACGTGGTTCGCCAGTCTTGTAAGAAAATGAAAATCACCAATACCACGAGGCCGATGGCCTCCAGTAGCGTGATCAGCACATCTCTGATGGATTCCCCAATCACTTCCGTCGTGTCAAACGCAATGGCGTATTTCATTCCCGGCGGGAAGTTCTTTGCGAGCCGCGCCAGTTCCAACTTGACGCCCCGATCGACATCCAGCGCGTTAGCGCCCGGGAGTTGGGATATGGCGATGCCCATGGAATCGTGGCCATCGAATCGCACCATGGTGCCGTAATCCTCTGCTCCCAACTCGGCGCGGCCGATGTCGCGCAGACGGACCAGCGTCCCATCGGTGCCCGTCTTCAAGATAATGTTGTCGAACTCCTTCGGCTCCGATAGCCGGCCGATCGCCCGGACGCTTATTTGGTAATCCTGGCCAGTACGAGCAGGTGGCTGTCCCACTTGGCCAGCGGCAACTTGCACATTTTGTTCCTGAAGCGCGCTGAGAACATTCGAAGCAGTCAGCCCGCGTGCCGCCAGTCGCGAAGGGTCAAGCCACAGACGCATTGCGTATTTTCGTTCGCCGAAAAGCGTGGCGTCCCCGACACCCGGTACCCGTTTCAATGCATCTTTGACGTAGACGTCCAAATAATTGCTGATGAACAGGCTGTCATATTGCCCGTTCTCAGAATACATTCCCGCGGCGAGAACGAATCCGGAGAACTGTTTGGTGATGATGATTCCGGTGTTCTTCACTTCGTTCGGCAGACGCCCGAGCGCCTGGTTTACGCGGTTCTGCACGTCCACAGCGGCAAGATCCACATTCCGAGTAGCATCAAACGTTACCGTGATCTGACTGGTTCCATCATTACCACTGGACGAGCTGATGTACTTCATCCCGGGCACACCGTTGATGTTTTGTTCTAGCGGAATCGTGACGGCGGACTCCACGGTTTGCGCATTGGCGCCGATATAGGAGCTGGATACGATCACCTGAGGTGGCGCGAGTTCCGGGAATTGCGCGATCGGCAAAGAAGGAATGGCGATTGCCCCGCCGAGGATGATCAGCAGGGCGCAGACCGTCGCAAACACAGGTCGCCGTATAAAAAAGTCTACAAACACGCCACTTCGCAACCTTTCTTTTGAGAGTGTGGTGGTTCCCAGCTACTTCGGGTTGTTGTGTTTTTGTTTGCCCGTTGCATCCTGACTACTGCCCATCTTCACGGCCTGGATTTGCTCCGTTATGGGCACTCCGTCCTGAAGAAACTGCAAACCTGAAACAACGATGTGATCCCCCGGCTTAATGCCGTCCAGAATTATGTAGTCGTTTCCAACGATCTCACCCAACTTCAATAGCCGTTGGTGCGCAACTGTTCCCTTAGCTTCCTTTATCGCCGTGAACGCAAAGAACTCCCCGTTAATTCGTTGCACTGCAAGTACGGGAATGGTCAGTCCTTCTTGAGTGCGCCAAGTGATTTGCGCCCGAACCTGCTGCGCGATCCGAAAGGAATTGTTGCGGTTCGCGATGACGGCCTTGGTCAGTACTGTTTGCGTATCGGAATCCACCTGCGGAGATACAAAGGTGATCTGTGTTTCTGAGAGCGTCCCTCCATTCTCGTCCAGGAGTTTTACCGGCAGGCCCAGGCGCAGGTCGCGCGCCCGCGACGCAGGCACGTAAATGTAGGCCTCCAGCGCGCCAGGCTCATCGATGGTGGTCAGAACGGTGGAAAACGTGACGCGATCGCCCACGCGAACGGGTATATCTCCCACAATTCCATCCATGGGAGCACTGACGCGGTAATAATGCAGCTCGACGCTTTGCTCCTGTACTTGATGTTCCAAGGATTTCAGTTGCGCGACGGCTGCGTCGTAGCTGGTTTGCGCGTTGTCGAAATCCTGCCGCGGGATTACCCCAGCGTCAAAGAGTTTCTGCGCCCGCTCCAAAGATATTTTGGCATAGCGGACATTAGCTTCCTGCGCTGCCCGCGTAGCTTCCTGGCTGTTTACAGTCGCCTCTTGCTTGAGCGGGTCAACCTGGAGCAGTGGCTCTCCCGCCTTCAACCGGTCTCCCGATTTCACGAATATTTTCGTAACCTGGCCTTCCGCCAGAGGGTTCAGTGTAGCGGAGTGGCGGGACTTCAGAATAGATAGGTATTCCGTTGTGTTTGCGATTGGTTGTGCTTGCGCGACCAATACCTGAACGGGCAGGGCCTGCGGTGCGCTCGCGTCCGAGCCGCCCGCATCTGATTTCGCTCCACAACCCGCCAACGTAATGGCGCCAAGGTAAATTGCGATAAGCCCGAAGACAGAGGCCGACCCGTTTCTCCTCCCAACGCCAGAGGACAGGCCCGTTTGTTTTTTCGTCGGCATAGGGAATGCATTCCATGTTACGACAAGGAGCGCTTATCTGAACAGCGTGGAGTGGGGCTAAACGAGGTGGCTCAGCAGCGCGCAACGCTGCGCACCAACTTCAGTACATGTCGGAGGCGTCGATCTTCTTTCCGGATAATCCCAATTGCAATACTTCAATGTTTCCGGGCCGATCGAATACTTTTCCCGGCCACCAGTGCTTGATGAGTACGCGAAATCCACCGAAGGCAACGCCGGCGATTGTAGCTACCACGACAAACAGGCTCGTGAATAAGAAAATCTTGTAGAGCATTCGGACCAGCGGGGGATCTGTCAACGATTGGTGCGGCTCGTTCCAGGTCACTGCCGTTTCGTAGTTCACCGCGTCGCGAATTGCCTGCGCGTGCATCTCGGAGGTGGCTGCGAAAACCACAGATAAGAGCGATGCTTTTCGGTCGACGGTAACTCCCGAACGCTTGGCGGCCGCCGGCAGAGCCTGCTCCAAGTGATGGCGCTGATTTTCGGCAACCTGCGGGGTGGGATAGTCCAATAGCAGCAATACCCCACTTCCATGCTGTCCCTGGTATCGCGCCAGGATTGCTTCCGCGCCGTTCTGGAAACCGACCTCCTTGGCTAATCCGGCATAGGCTCCTTCCCCCAGCGAAGCCATCGCGGCCTGAAAAGCCTGGGGGCCCAGCGCATATTTTTCGGATCCGAAAATTCGCCATTCGGTTGGCAAGTAACTCTTCAAAGGCGGAAAGGGAGTTGCATCAATCTTGGATTTCAGCGCGCCGACGATGTCATTCAGACTCTCGGGTTTTGTGTTCGCAGAGAGAGTAGCTTGCACTACGAGATTTCCCAGCAGGATGCGCCCGTCGTACTGGCTCAACGCCGAATTGCTGCCCACCCCCATGTTGCGCATGCCGGGCGCGAGCAAGAACGTGTAGAACTCGTAAGCGCTGCTGGGATCGCGAAGCTGGAAAACCCGCAGGGAAACCTCATCTGGCCCGTTGTGATAGGTCCGTTGCTCAATGGCCCCCAGTCCCGACTCCTGCAGCACCTGCTCGGCGCCAGTACCTTGGCCCCAGTTGGTTCCGAGCTCCTTTGCGGTAAGGACTTTTGCGGGACTATTGGCTTCCCAAGGGCCGAAGCGATCAGGCAGGATGGCCGTCTGTGCGAATACACCGGTGCACAAGCACGCAGCTAGCAAAGATACGAAGATCAGCTTTCGCATGACGACCTTTTCATTAGATGCCAACAGCTTACTTTTGGTTCCTGGACTGTTCAACTGTGGGAACCACGGGAGTGCGGCCCGGCCGTGCGGCAGAATTGACTGCTACGCTATTCAGGCTTTGCAAGTAAGCTGCTACGCCCTGATACACGCCTTCGGCGATATGTTGACGGTGTTCCGGCTTCTTCAGCAGTTGTTCGTCAGACGCATTACTCAAGAAGGATATCTCAGTAAGGATCGACGGCATATCCGCGCCAATCAACACTACGAAGGGCGCTTTCCTCACCCCGCGGTTCTTGACGGGTTTTGCGGTCTTCTGAATCCGTTTGGCAAGGGAGTCTTGAATGTCCTCGGCCAATTCCTTGGACTCGTCAATCTTCTCCGTGCGCGCAATCTTCATCACCACATCTTCCAGATCGTGAATCCCTTGTTGGGACGCGGCATTCTCTCTTGCGGCCACTTCCATCGCCTCGGGCGAGCCTTTCATGTTCAAGTAGTAGGTTTCCACGCCGCGTGCCGCGTGATCCGGGCTGGAGTTGGCGTGGATCGAAACAAACAAATCGGCCTTGGCATCGTTGGCGATCCGCGTGCGCTCCTCTAACGGAATGAAAGTGTCATCCGAACGCGTATAGACCACATCGGCACCGGGTAGCTTCTGCTCGATCATTTTTCCCAACCGCAATGCCACGTCCAGGCATAGGTCCTTTTCCATCAACCCCGTTGGCCCGATCGTGCCGGTATCGTGCCCGCCATGCCCGGCGTCGATCACGATGCGACTAATCTTAAGCCCCAAGGCGCGAGTCAATGTCGCCTGGCCATCCCGAGTTGGCAGCGGCACCGCCACCGGCTGCACCAACTCTGGTTTGTTCCTCGAGTTGACCGGCCGCGTCAGCGATCCCTTGCTCGGTTCTGGCACCTTCGGCGCAGGAACGAGGGGAGATTCGGTTATTTCCGTCGCCTCGCTGCTTTTCGTTTTCGCCGGCGTGGTATTCGATTTCGCATTATCGGGGGTCAAATCAGCTTGGGCCACTTCGGTGGTGTCTTCCGAGGCGTTGCTCTTCTCCTTGCGGGCGTTTTCCGTGACTTGCGGCTTCGCTCGAGAGGCCGAGGAGTACAGCTCGATTACCAGACGGGTGGGCTTCTTGGTTAGCGAAACTGCATAGTCCCGCACGCCATCCACGTCCAGCACCACGCGAACTACGCCGGACTGATTTTGCGCTACGCGCACCTTCGTCAGGAGACCGCCACTGACATGGACATCGGCATGTACCATCGCCGCACTTAGCCGCGCCGCATGCAGATCGAAATAAATCCGGTCTGGATTCGTGATTCGTCCCGAGGAATACTGCACGGAATCCTCAAGGTCGAGGATCACCTCGGTGCTGTCGGCGGTTACGTTCGTCCGAATCTTCTGCAAGCGCGGAACGGCAACGGACTTCGCGGGTTCGCCGCCACTCAAGGTCTTACGAGGATCACTGCCAGATGCAAAATCGGCCTTCACGCTTGCGGCAGGTGTCGAAGATGCCGCCGCACTATGCGGGGCGGCATCGCCAGTTTCTGCGCCTCGGCGCAACGCCAATTCCGCGAGCCCTTCCTGAACCTCGCGCTTGTGGGTCGAATGCGGGAATTTCTTCGCGAAATCCTGATAGGTTTTCGTCGCAGCGGCAAGATCGCCAAGCTGATCTTTTTGCAGGTTCGCCAATCGCAGCATGGCTTCCTGCACGTGCTTGCTGCTCGGGTAGTCACGAACCAGATAGGCGTAGGCCTCGGCGGCAGCTTGATAGTAGGTCCGGCCGAAGTGATCCCCCATCTCGGTATTTAGCTCACCCACGGCAAAAATCGCGTCGGGCACTTCCGTGGCGTGAGGCGTAATCAGGTACACCCGCTGATAACCCGCCGCGACCTTTTTATACTCCGCAAGTGTTCGCTGGCCCGCCGGTTTGTCGTTCAACAACTCGCGCAATTCTTCGGCACGCGCAAACTGCGACGACGCGGCATCTCGTTTCGCGCTGGAGGTGTTGGTATTTGCCCGTGCAGGGCGGGGAACAGCTGTCGCCAGCGCCAGGACAAAACCCAGCGAAACCACGGCGAACGTCTTGTGCAAATGTCTTGCTCCCCAGTTCATCCGTTCCCCACCGCTTCCCACATACTACGCCGCTTCTCAGTAGTCGTTCGTAAATACGATTCGCCCGCTTGGCTCAATGGTTCGATGAATCTGATTCGCCCGGGTGTACGCGCTTTCTAACCTTCCTGACCCTGGCCGGTAATACGCTTCTTGGACCCGTTGCACGTAGTTTCGGGTCTCGCGAAACGACGGAATCCCATGCGCCCGGTCGACTGCGCCTTCGCCGGCATTGTATGCGGCCAGCGCCAAATCCAAATTTCCGTTGTAGCGCTCCAGCAGCGTCTTCAAATACTTAACCCCGGCGTCTACGTTTTGTTTTGGACTGAACGCGTCGTTCACCCCAAATCGCTGCGCCGTAGTCGGAATGAGCTGCATCAGGCCCAATGCGCCCTTGCGCGACACGGCCGACGGGTTCCAGTTCGACTCCGTCTGAATCACGGCACGCACCAGCGCAGGATCCACCTGATGTCTTTCCGCTGCTTCCCTCACCAATTTCTCCACTCCGTCTCGATCGATATTGACCGCCGGCCGATTCTCTCCCAAGAACGAGATCTCACCCGGCATATAGATAGTTGTACGCGGTTTAGTTGCCGTCAGCCTCACGGGTGGCGGGTCGGCATTCACGAACAAGCGCCGTCCCGTTCCATCGGTCATTGTGGCGATTTGCGCCGCTGTCGGCCGAGTCGCAATCAGCGAGCCCGCACATGCAGCAAAAAACAAAAATCCTGCGCGTATCACCATATGGTCTCGAGATTGACTAAACCGCCTTGGGGAAGGCATTGGTTTGTGCACTAATCCATAGCTGGAGCCGGTAGGCGTCTCCGCCTAAGAGCTCAGCAGAATTTCGTTTTCAGGCCGTGCCGCACACAAGTGTTACGGAACACACCACTTGGCGGGGACACGGTCCCGGCGCTACCCAGATTATAGCAATGCTTCCAGCAAGGAGGGGACGCTCTGCAACGCACTTTTTAGAGCTGTTGTGTCTTTTCCGCCAGCTTCCGCTAAATCCGGCCGTCCGCCCCCAGATCCGCCTACCTGCTTTGCAAGCGTCTGTATCAGCTTGCCAGCATGGACTTTAGAGGTGAGGTCCTTGGTGACACCCACTATCAAAGCCACTTTTCCGTCCTCCGGCATGCCTAAGGCAACCACTCCCGACCCCAATTTCTGTCTTAATGAGTCCACTAACTGCCTCAATCCCTCACGATCAACATTCGTGACTTCACCTACCACTGCTTTCACACCCTTGATCGTCTGGGCTTGCCCAAACAAATCATCCAACTGGCTCAACGCGTCCTTCCGCTTCTGTTCGCCCAGCTCTTTCTCAAGCTGCCTCGCCGTTTGCGACAATTTCTCTACAGAGGCAAGCAGCGTGTCCTCGCCTACGTTCAATTGACTGGCGAGCGCGTGAAGGGTTTGCGCCTGACTCTGGTAGTGCTCCAGAGCTCCGACACCGGTAACGGCCTCGATGCGCCGCACTCCCGCCGCCACCGATTCCTCACTCACGATCTTGAGGACACCGATGTCACCACCGCGGCCCACGTGCGTTCCGCCACACAGCTCCTTCGAATAAAAACCACGCGGGGAATGCGGGTCGGGTATGGTCACCACCCGGACGTT
>Ga0335085_10011358_pt1 | contig 13230 bp, 11 predicted proteins | sample Lox_Sample_45_FD_206712 | JGI IMG/M metagenome (GOLD analysis project Ga0335085, IMG submission 206712) | Soil microbial communities from Loxahatchee National Wildlife Refuge, Florida, United States - Lox_Sample_4.5 | ecosystem: Environmental > Terrestrial > Soil > Wetlands | place: USA...
TGTTGGTAGGTGAGTTGGTCGTGGTATTGGTAGCTGTAAAAGTTGGGGTTTTGGTCGGCGTGTTAGTTATGGTACTCGTAGCGGTTAAGGTCGGCGTATTGGTGATGGTCGGAGTAGGAGTGGAAGTTGGATTACAATTAGAAGGCAAGATTTCAACAGCCATAAGATCCGCGCCACTTCCAATATTGCTGACGTTGTAACCTATGGAGTAAGTTCCTGGAAGCCCCGTGAAGTAATCGTCGCCTTCCGTGGAATCATTTGCAATGATGCTCCATCGTTGGGCTTGATTCGTTTGTTCGGTCGTTATATTGGCAGCGTTATTCTGGGAAGCAACGCACATTCCCAAAACCACACTGTTGGCAGCGGTGGTCGTAATCGAAAGTACCTGGGGATTGCTAGCGTTATTGGTCGAATGAGCCGTAGCCCCGAATGAAACCCCTTGCAGGACACCGAAATAATCAATTGCGCCGGCATGGATTCGACGGTTGGTAGCGCCGGAAACATTGACCACAACATTGTTATTCCCGGTGGATGGATTGTCCATGTACCAGACTTCATAATCGATCCCATTAGTCGCGTCCGTCTGTCTCTGAACGAGCGTCAGGGGGGCGCCGTTGTAAGTGGCGGAAGTAACGGAAGTTCCAGAGTTTTGAATGGAAACTTGTACGAATAGGGCTGTATTGGATCCGGCGTTAACAGTGTGGGCAAAGGTCAAAGCTAAAGCGAGAATGGACCCGCTTGAAGCCGTACTATCCAAAGTGATTGGGCAAGGGACGTTAGTAGGCGTCAAGGTAGGAGTAAAAGTACAAGTATTTCCAGGGAACCCACAAGGGGTGGGTGTGGCCGCGCAAGCATAACCTGCACTGACTCCAGGAATGAGCAGGTTTGCATTAATCGAGGTGATCCCTGCACTGCCCGGGGCTGACCCATAGGCATCCTGACCGTTGGTGGTCAACCCATTGACCCCTGCCGTGACACTCATCGAGGCGGCCGTTCCGGTTGAAAAAATACACCCTCCGCCCCCCCCGCCGCCGGGGCCATGACGGTCAGCCGTGCTTGGAATATTGGCATCATTGATCCAAGCGTGTCCTCCCCCGCCGCCGTTAGCGGAAAGATTTATATTACCCAAGCCGGAATTATTATTCGAGATAATGACGATACTTCCGCCTGCGCCACCACCGCCACCGCCGTCATTTTCGTTGTCGAGGCCCTTTGCCCCGTTAGCAGTGATGGTGCCAGGGCCGCTGATGCTCCCCGTACGGATAAGCACGATACCCCCGCCTGGAGCGCCCATTCCTTCAATCACCCCATTGTCGTTATAGGGACCGGGGACTGGATTATTATTGTCCGTGTTGTTACGGTCCCCGGCGCCGCCGCCGCCGCCCATGATTATTTGAGAAACGGAAGCCGCAAAAATTCCACCGCCAATTCCCCCGATAGCGCTATTGCCATTCCACGTGTTCCCTCCCACTCCTCCCGCGCCGCCATTGCCTCCCCCGCCACCACCAGCGTTCTTATCGTTTCCGCCCGTGCAAGGATCATCATCATTGCCGCCACCACCTGCATTGCCTGGCGCACCACGGCCCCGGTCGCCTCCCGGATATCCATCTGTACGGCCGTTATTGACGATGAGTGCGGTGCCGCCCAATTGGTAGGTGTAGATAGGCAAGCCGGCGATGCCCTCACCCTTGCAGCCAAAAAAGTTGTTGGCGACTCCACCGTTAAAAGTTAGATCGACATAATCGGTCGAAATAGTATTAGTTCCACAAGCCGGTCCCCCTCCGGCAATAAGTGTCGCCCCGCCACCTTGAAAACCCAGCCCATCAACAGAAACCGCCATGCTATTCATTGTTAATATATAAGCGACATCGATGGCGCAAACACCTCCGGTAATTCCATTCCAGGCTTTACAGGTCAGAGTTGAAGTAACGGTTGCGTTTCCATATTGGGGAACCCTAATCACCTGAAAAGTTTTTTGACCTTGGGTCCCTGCCGCCCCAAAATCGTAAGAGTTAACCAATCCCCCCCCAGGGCCAGTTCCGGTGATGGGAACCGATCCAGCAGCAACCGGGCCCGTGGCCATGACGTATTCATAAAGGCCCGTATTTTGAAGAGCGGTATAGCCTGACCCCGTACCGTTGTTTCCCCCGTAATTGATATTGTTTATTTGATTGATGGACGCGTCTTGCATTTGGATTACGAGGAGAAGGTCTCCTGCCGCGATCGCAGTGGCCGATCCACCCGTAGCCGGACCCGCTACAGGTATGGTCTTGGCACCCGCCACCACTGAGGCAGTGCCTTGATAATAAGAATTAACAACGCCCCCAATAGCAGGAGAACCATCTTTGGCAGGCATAGCGCATAGAGCGTAAGCTTCCGATGGACAGGAGATAATCGATAAAACCATCAGTAAAACCAATACGGCTTCAATGTGAAGCTTTAAGCTTTGTATTGAAGCCAAGAGATTTTGATTTGAACGTTTAATGCCCATTTTGACCCGTTTTAAAAGCCGACTTAATTGTCACACACCCTTAAAGCATTTTGTGTTTTTCAGCCCCTTAGTCACAATCGCTCATTGGTAAACAGTTAACCAATGGATTTTATCGTTAGAATAAAGGTTTCGCAAGATCAGAAAACGCTCAAAAAACGTTAAAAATAGCCAATTCTGTACAACTCAAACACAACCTCCACGGAGTCCATTCCAAAATGGTCTTCGTCCGAATTACAAGAATCCAAAGTTGTACAAAGAGGGACTTTTCGGAGGTTTCTTTAGGGCTAGTTGTGAAATTGTTTTTTGGGAAATTTTTTCCCAATCGGTATCTTTTAACCCAAGTATTGGGATCGCCCTTTTCGATAAATGCCACCTTTCATTGGGAATTTCGAGCCCACAATTGGCATCACTGTTGCCTTATTCAATGCCGAGGCTGATTAAGAATCCACGCAGTATTCTCAAACCCCAAAGGCGGTGCGGTATGAAAAAAGTATTAGCCATTACACTACTCATCCTAATTTATATCGGACCGATCGGGTGTAGCAAAAACACAGTCCCTTTTTCTCCGTCAGTCTCAAACCCAACCATGAAAATACCAACTTACCAAGCTCAATGGAGCGGAACCAAAACAACCAGTTTCAGTAATCCCACCGGGGTGGCAGTTGATAAGAACGGAAATGTCTATGTTGTCGATTCAGATTTAAACACTGTTTTTAAATTCAATTCGGCTGGTCAACCACTGACTCAATGGGGGCAATCCGGAAATGGGCCCGGACAATTCGATCAGCCATTTGATATTGCGCTCGGGAATGACGGAAATGTTTATGTTGCCGACACTGGTAATGGTCGGGTTCAAGTAATGGACACCAACGGCGTTTTTATTAAGCAGATAAAATCCCCGGGAACGCAAAATACCGTTTCCCGTCCGCAGGGCCTCGCATTTGATCCGAACGGTGTTCTTTATGTTTCTGACATTTCAAATACAATCTGGGAATTCAGCGGGACAAATATTTCAGAATACGGCCAATCCGGCAGCACAACCGATCAATTTATTTATCCCATCGGCATGTCCACAGATAATAACAACCTATATGTGGCGGACCATCAATCCAACAAAATCGTTAAATTCAACTATCATTCAAATTCCATCGTGTCTTGGGGCACTACGGGAACGGGCTCTGGGCAATTCAGAAACCCATCGGATGTTAAACTTGATCACAATGGTAATCTATACGTCGTTGATTCCAGCAACAGTCGCGTTGAAATTCTGGATGGGAATGGCACCTATCTGACCGAATTTGGAAATTCTGGAAACGCAGATCAAATTCTAAGTTTTCCATCTTCAATTGCGATTGGCAACAATGGCACTGTCTATGTCACAGACAGCGGTAACGGCCGGGTAATCGAATACGCCCTCTACACGGAATGAACTTGTGAGTCCGGAAGAGTCTTAGCATCATTCCATAAACCTTCGAGATCATAATATGCCCTGTTTTCCTCCTTGAGGATGTGGACAACAACATCAACAAAATCCAATATCCACCAGCTGTCATCTTTTGAAGAATTAATGTATTGAGGGCCTTCTTTTTTTACTAAAGCATCTTCAATGCTCGAAACTAGCGCGGTCACATGTGTGGTGGAAGTGCCCGAACAAATAACTATAAAGTCAGCATAAGAAACTATTTCTCGCATATCCAATACCCGAATGTTGAGGGCTTTTTTATCCTCTAGTGCACTGACAATTTTATTTAGGAGAGACGGGGTGAGGGGGATCACAAAACATTCCTATCGGGGATTGGCCTTAACATGTTTGATCGCTTTAGATAGTTCCACAACAATGTCAGTCTTGAACTGTTGTTTCAATTCATCAACTCGGGTATAAAGATGGCCCTTTTCCGTAACCACATACCTCGGTGGAAGGCGGTTTAGAGCATAAGCCATGACGTCTAATTTCTCTTTCTCTGTAAAATAGACGGTTATGTAAGGTACACCTGTTAGGAGTTCCTCGAAGGAGTTTTTCACGGCCTCTTCCATGAAATTAACAATTTTCATCAAAGCACCTTATCGGTAAAGTTGTTGGTTGTGGATGAATTGTTCCACGGGTTCCGGTACTAAATATTTTATGCTTTTCCACTCTTTTATCCGTCGACGAATGCCGGTAGCACTGATGTCTAACATAGCCGTTTCTTCAATCAAAATTCGATCAAGAATTTTAGATGCCACAGAATGACTTTGAGCAGACAAATAATGTTGGTTCAATATTTTCTGGACATCATAGCCAGGTCTTGAAACAGCAATAAATCGGCAGATATCAAGGAGCTCATCCGCATTTTTCCAGGACCCGATTTCCATCAACATGTCGGCCCCAATAATGAAATACAACTCGACCTTTTGTGAAAAAATATTATAAAAATGCCTGACCGTATCGATTGTATAAGACTTCCCGCCTCGATCCACTTCGTAAGTTGAGACTTCAAAACAAGGGTTGCTGACCGTAGCAAGATAAGCCATTACTGAGCGTTTTTGGGCATCGACTAAATCTTCTGGCGCTTTATGAGGAGGCAGGTTTGTTGGAACAAATATAACCTTGTCAAGGTTGTGCTTTGAACGAACTTCTTCGGCTATGGCTAAATGCCCGTAATGAATGGGATTAAAAGTCCCTCCAAAAAGCCCAACTGATTTCATTAGTGAGATGTCTCGTCTGGATCTTTAAGGAGAAAATTAATCATATCGCCAGTTAGCACCTCGGCATCACTTTTATCAGAACCGGTGCTGGAAGAAGTAGAAACAAGAGGAGTGGCGGGGTTTGGAACGGATTGAGACTTCTTTGCATCCGAGAGAACTGGCTTAGGTTCTTTGCCTTCCTTAGGTGTGGCAGAAATAACTCTTCCCTTCGCGGCCTGGACAAGTTTTTCAAGTTCATCCTTACTCAATCCACTCGTGGCCGACACCTTCATTTGTTGCATCTGCCCTGTGGCCACATTTTTAGCAGTAACATGAACAATTCCGTTGGAATCAATGGCAAAGGTTACTTCAATTTGTATGGATCCGGCGGGCGCCGGAGGGATTCCAACAAATGAAAAAAAACCCAAGGTCTTATTATTATTTGCTGCTTTGGATTCACCCTGCAAAACCTTTACATTGACCGATGTTTGCATGTCCTTCACCGTCGAGTAAAGCTTACTCATTTTGGTAGGAACCGTTGTATTCCTTGGAATAATTACACTAAATGTTCCACCAAGCGTCTCAACCCCCAGGGACAAAGGCGTTACGTCAAGCAATAGCGCATTTCGTACATTTCCATTTATGATTCCCGCTTGAATCGAAGCACCCAATGCCACCGCTTCATCAGGGTTCACTTTGCTATTTGGTTCTTTATTGAAAAACCGCCTTACTGTATCACGGACTTTCGGCATCCGGGTCATACCACCTACCAAAATTACTTCATTGAGGTCGGTTGGAGTCAAATTTGCATCGCGAAGTGCCTTCTTACAAGGTTCGAGAGTTCTTTCAACCAAAGCAGCGACAAGCGCCTCATAATCCGCACGAGTCAAGTTGTAAGACAAATTAACCGGTGTCCCCTCTTTTTTTGTAATAAATGGCAAATTGATATCGACTGCCTGCGCGGAGGACAAATCACACTTAGCCTTTTCCGCCGCTTCCCGTAAGCGCTGCAGGGCAACGGGCTCCTTGCGCAAATCCACATTTTGATCTGCTAAAAACTTTTCGAGAACCCACTGCATGATGGCTTGGTCGAAATCATCACCACCCAAATGAGTGTCGCCACAAGTCGCCAAAACTCTGTAAAGTCCATTTAAAAGCTCCAAAATAGTGACATCAAGGGTACCGCCCCCCAGATCATAAACAGCTATCTTCTGGTTCTTTTTAGTATCAAAATCGTAGGCCAAAGCGGCAGCGGTAGGTTCATTGATAATACGCAAAACTTCAAACCCGGCGATTTTTCCGGCATCCTTAGTAGCTTGTCGTTGGGAGTCGTTGAAATACGCAGGCACGGTGATGACAGCATTTGTTACGGTTTCACCGATCCGAGCTTCTATATCCTGCTTTATTTTTTGAAGAATGATGGCGGAAATTTCTTCCGGCGATTTGAGCTGATCGTCCAAATGGACGCGGATGTCCCCATTTTCCGAACCCTCAATGCTATAAGGGACGAGGCTTTTGTCCTTCTGTACATCTTCATCAGTAATTTTACGACCAATAAACCTTTTAATAGACGCAACAGTGCCATGCGGATTAGTAACAGCTTGATGTTTTGCATCTAACCCAACAAGCCAATTTTTCTGTGCTGTAAAAGCGACAACCGATGGCGTTGTGGAATACCCGTCAGAATTGGGTATAACCTGGGGTTCACCCCCGTTTAAATAGGCGACACAGGAATTCGTAGTCCCTAGGTCAATTCCAACGGCTAGTGTTTTATCCGCCATTTAATCCCCAATTAATCATACTTTTTTGCCATAAACAAAGCCCATGGCAGTGCTAAGGGTTTTTTTCGCTTCATAATCTCCCGAGTTATATTTTATAGCTCTTTCTAAACAAACCACCGCATCTTTAAAATTACCTTGATAACCGTACAAGATACCCAAATTGTAGTGGGCGTTCACAAAGCCTGGTATTAACTTGATACATGTCACCCATTCATGCTGGGCTTGGTTCCAGCTATCCTTATCCTCAAAGTAAGAAATTCCCTTTTGAAAATGCTCCTCGGCCTCGGTTTCTTCTTTAGATTTCATCATCTTCAACAAGCCCCGCTTGACCCCGAACATCTCCCCAACTTCTCGTCGAATATCAGTCTTTACTTGGAAATTATATAACTCCCTCTTTTGTGGATCACTTAAGACGTTGTAGGCTTCAACTATTTCCATTGTTTGTTCAATTGCCCATTCCGACCTTGTTGGGTTGCGATCTGGATGGTGTTCAAAAATTAGTTGTTTATAGGTTTCCTGTAGTTGGCCGATATCAATGGGTGGATAAAGTTTAAAAATTTCGTAATAATTTTTTTTTGCCATTGTTTTTATCCCTGAAAAATTCAGGCTTTTAACTATGAGTCAAGTATTTGTCGAAATCATTTCATTTTAAACGGAGTCAACCTCAATTGAAAACTATATTCGCAACGGCCTATTAAATATCGTCTTTCGTTTTAACCATATTATCCCGGTGGACAGCTTCTTCCACCGATTCCGGACCCAATTTTCTGACCACGGCCGTAGTCCTTAAACCTTTTATAAGATCTAAATCACGGGATGAATAATTGGAAATGCCTTTGGCGACTTCCTTGCCCGCCACTGTTACAATCCGAACAATGTCTCCCTTTTCCCAATCACCCATAACTTTTTTGATCCCTGCGGGAAGAAGACTCTTATTTTTTTCAATCAAAGCTTTTTCGGCACCCGGATCAATCATCATCTCGCCCCGTGTCCTAACACTCCATGCGAGCCAACGTTTTCGGCTAGTCATTTTTTGAGTCGAAGGATGGAAAAATGTTCCAATTTTTTTTGAGTCGAGTATTTTCAGTAGAACTGATGGGCTCAATCCATTGGCAATCACCATCGGAACGCCTGAACGCATCATATTTTTAGCCGCTTTGATTTTCGTCAACATTCCGCCTGTTCCAATATGCGAGCCGGACCGACCCGCCCCCTGCTCCAACTTTTCGTCCAACTGGTAAATATCAGAAATAAGATTTGCATTGGGATTGACATTGGGGTCTTCATTGAAAAAACCATCTGTATCCGTTAACAGAACCAACAGGTCCGCTTCACACAAATGAGAAACCAGCACCCCTAAAGTGTCATTGTTACCAAACCTAATTTCTTCAACAGCGACCGTATCATTCTCGTTTACAACCGGAATGATTTTATAATGAAAAAGTTCCCAAAAAGTATTATGGGCGTTTGAATAACGACCCCGATCCGACAAATCGTCCCGAGTTAAGAGGATCTGTGCCACTTGCAAACCAAAACGGCGAAATGTTGCATCGTATGCATGCATCAAATTGCTTTGTCCAACCGCGGCTAAGGCCTGAAGTTGAGACATTTTCTTAGGGCGTTGAGTAAACCCCAGCTCAAACATCCCAGCCGCAATGGCTCCAGAAGTCACTACAACACAGCTAATCCCACGCTTTTGCAGGTTTTTTATCTGCCTTGCCAATTCTTCCAAAAAATCATTTCGGATTTTCATGCGATGTGAGTCGGTTAAGAGGCTGCTTCCTACCTTAATCACGATTCGTTTAACTCGCGAAAGGTACTTTTTACGGTCAGTTAGCACGAGCCCCCCCTATGATATCTGACTCAAATACAAATTCATGGTCTTCACAAAATATATTGTCACCTTCTCGAACTCCCATTTTCTTCAACTCTCTAATGACACCCATTCTTTCAAGTATTTTTTGAAACCGTTCCACAGAATCTCGACTGCTAAAATTAGTCATCGCAACCCATTTTTTTATCTCGCCACCCGTAACGACGAATGCTTTTTCATTTTTTTCAATATTGAACCTCGCCTTAGCCTGATAAATCCTTTCTTCGGACGGCTTCTCAGCATGTAGTTCTTCATTTTTTGCCGACAAAAATTTCCAGGCTTCCTCGAGTAGTGGCGCTAACCCCTCACCCGTTACAGCAGAAATCGGTAATACTTCATGGCCTTTCTTCCTGAGTCTTTCCATCCATTTTTGATAACCATTATTGGAAGCGGCGTCTATCTTCGTCATCACTATCAATTCCGGTATTTTTAAAAATTTCGGGCTGTGTTGTTTTAATTCACGATGGATAGTTTTAATCCTTGTTTCCAACTCTGAGTAACTCTCAAGAGTAGCCACTTCAACTAGGTGAAGCAAAACTTTAGTCCGCTCCAAATGTCTTAAAAACTTTACACCTAATCCCTTCCCGTGGCTGGCCCCCTCGATCAGCCCAGGAACATCCGCCATGACGAAACTGCGGTTTTCGGAGAGACGCACAACACCCAATTGAGGTTCAAGTGTCGTAAAGGGATAATCTGCGATTTTAGGCCGTGCATGAGTGACACAGGATAAAAGAGTCGACTTCCCTGCGTTTGGAAATCCGACCAATCCTACGTCTGCCAAGAGTTTAAGTTCCAAACGGAGAACCTTAACTTCTCCCGGTTCCCCTTTTTCGGCCAACCGTGGGGCCTGCTGGGTCGATGTCGCAAAGGTTGTGTTTCCCCTACCGCCTCTTCCGCCACGAGCGATAAGAAACCGCATCATGTTTTCATTCATATCGACAACTAAATTATGTTGCTCGTCCCAAACCAGTGTCCCAACCGGAACGCGAATGGTAATCGCTTCAGCATCCTTTCCATGTTTATTTTTACCTTTCCCATGTTCTCCGTGACGAGCCTTGTACAGCGGACGGTAAATAAAATCAACCAAGGTACCGACATCCGTTCGGGCTTCCAGAAAGATATCACCGCCGCGGCCTCCGTTCCCTCCATCCGGACCTCCACGTGGTATATATTTTTCACGGCGAAAACTGAGGCACCCATTTCCACCGGCGCCTGCTTCAACAGTAATAGTTGCTTCATCCGTTATCATCGTTATGGCTTTCTTTCAAAACTGCCCTAAAACAAAAAAACCCCGCCCTTGGGCGGGGTTTTCCCAACAGTTCTTTCAAACTTTTTGGGGCTGGACACTCACCATTTTTGATCCCTTTTTAAATTCGCGAAAAGTTACCAATCCTGAAGTTTTCGCAAAAAGGGTGTCATCTTTACCAACGCCAACATTTTGACCCGGCTTATAGCGTAACCCACGTTGACGGATCAAAATACTGCCTGCGGTTACAAAATTGCCCCCAAAAGCTTTTATCCCCAGACGCTGACTATGACTGTCTCGTCCATTTTGCGTCGATCCGCCCGCTTTATGCTGACCCATGACTTTTCTCCTTAAAACAAACTCGACTTATTTTTAGGCTGTTTGTATTTTTTCAATTGAAACGGTAGTGAGTTTAGGCCTGGAGCCTTTAGTTTTCATTGTGTTTTTCCGGCGTCGATATCGGAAGACCCGTATCTTTTTCCCTTGGGTCGCCCCAATAATTTTTCCGGTCACCTTGATACTCTTGACTTCGCTTTTTTGAACACGCAATTGGCCATTGTTTTCTAATAACAAAACCTGAGAAAATTCAATTGGATCGCCCGGATTACCTTTTAGCCGATTCACTGTAATGACATCCCCTTCGGAAACCCGGTATTGCTTTCCACCGGTTTTAATAACAGCGTACATGAAATCCTCCTACCCAAAATAGACCCGACATAAAACGGGCCAAAGAGCTTAGAATTTTATTCATCATGCTGGAGGTTGTCAAGCTTTTGTCAGCAAGATGGACATTCTAATACCAAAAAAGTAGTCCGAATAAATGAGAACTGGCAATAAAGCTTGAACTAACGGGGGCCGGACGCCAAGCATATCCGATCTCATACTGCAATTTGCCGATATTGTACCGAAGGGCCGCGCCTGCCGAAAACCCACCCCCAAGATTGCCGGCATCACTAAAACGATAGCCTGCTCGAATAGCTAAAACACTTCGGTGCCAATATTCAAAACCCACCGAAGCTTGATTTCCCTCATCAAGAACATTAAAAACCTCTGCGGCTACCAAAAGTGTAGAAGCAGGTGAAACAATCAGCGGCCTTGCTGCCCCCAAACGAAAAGTTAGGGGTAAGGGATCAGATGCCTGGGAATTCGGTTGAAATTGCACATTGGGTCCCACGTTTTGAACTACCGCCGCAAAATCCGTTTCCCAAAGTTGTATTTTGAACCCCAAATCAATGGCATTGGTGAAGGCTTGCTTTTCCCCGAGGGTCGAAACAATGGTCTTAAAAGTACCCCCGACCGCAATCCTGCCAAATTGTTGCCCATCCGCGAAACTAACCACAAAGTCATTTGCGGAAATCGAGGGATCGGTAGCGAGCGCATTTTGAATATCCGGCATATGCCGAAAGATAACTTGAGCGCCTATATTTCCATAGTTCCGCGTTGGAATTGCCACGCTTAGGGATTCAACTTGAACGTCTGCGAATCCCTGAACATGATCAATCCCTAAGCTATATTTGGAAACACGAGCAAGCCCGGCTGGGTTGTAATCCATTACATAAACATCATCACCCAGGGCCGAATAAGTCCCTCCCAAACCTGTCGGACGAACCCCAATGGGCACCTTCAAAATGTCGGCTCCGGTAGTACCAGAATCCTGGGCCAACAAAGGAAATGGTATCATCAGCAAAAACAGAAAAGTTAAATACGGGGACCGTTTCACAGAAAGCAACCTAACATGTATTTTATAAAGAGGTCAAGAATACCTCTCAAAGGCCGGTTTCCATCCCCAACCAGGCAACTCTCCCTTTTGGAGTTGTTAAATCTGGCCAAGAATTAGGGTAATTACCAATGTTTTCAAAGGAAATATAGAATTTCGTTTGTTCCGCAATAAAGCAATCCATCCCACCATCAGCATAAAAATATTGATTTGATAACTCATGGCCGACAAACCAAAAGGTCAAAGGCTCAAAAATGCTGAATTGAAGCCGAGCAACAGTATCAAAAAAGTATTGATCACCCGATGACTCTCCTAATATTCGTCCTTCGATACCCAGTTGGACCTTTCGAAATAGTCCAAAGAATTTGTCCTCAGGAAACCATTGGGTTTTGATTCTCCCACCGGTCCACCAAATACCCTCGAGCATTTCCGTTTCCAATTTGCACGTTAAGTAATAAAAATCCACAGGTTGATATCGAAATCCAAAGTCACCTTGCAGGACGTCTGACAATGTCAGTGGATCGACGGTTTTTGAATAGTCCCCAAGAATTGAAAAATCGCCCAATCGATATTGGGATCCAATACTAGTGCTGAACGCAGATCTCATAACGTTAGAAAAATCTAATCGGAATGTCGTGTTTATCTTGAAATCCCCCAACGCATCGATCACATCGGAGTTTTGAATATATTCCTTATTATTATTTTTTGGGGGAGTAACCGATTCATTAGAAAAATCATCCTGGCTCATCCCCCCCCCCAACTGACTTTCAATAAATCCTCCCATGATGAAATGGTAATTCAAGTCGCTACCAAACTCTTTGACCGCGACACCGTTTAGATCGGCGAATTGAATAAAAGGCTTTAATTCGAGGGACTGAAAATCAGCGTATTTCCACTTCATGCTTCCAAAAAAGGAATACCAATTGTCACTGCCGAACCATTGCGTGGCCAAAAACCCAGTTCTTAATTCAAAAGAATCATCGGCTATTAGTTGGGAGCCCAAAATAAAATTAAAAGCATCGATTGAATTGAATGAATCTGATGCTCCGTGTTGAAAGACGCCACCAAGTGAAAGTCTCGAATTTTCAAAACCTGCTTCCCCGCCCCAAATACTGTTCAAGCCTCCCCACCCTCCGATCTCAAGTCTTGAAGTACTTGTTAGTTCGGGCAGTCGAATTTGAACGGCGCCCATCGCGGCGGAAGGGCCCCACCAAGCTGAAGACGGGAAGTTTAACAACTCAAAATTTTGGTACGCCGGTAGCCAAATTAAATTTTTTGAAGAAAGAAAAGGATAAGGGATACCCTCGAATAACACCTGAGGCTGACCGCCATTGACCCCCATCAGCGTTGGGGTCCATGAGATTTCTTGGTTAACTAGGCCTTCCAGGGTATGGAAATGATAAAAATTGGATTCCCAATCAATTTCTTGGGAAAGATCTCCTAGGTATTCGGAAGTCC
>Ga0335085_10011361_pt1 | contig 13227 bp, 14 predicted proteins | sample Lox_Sample_45_FD_206712 | JGI IMG/M metagenome (GOLD analysis project Ga0335085, IMG submission 206712) | Soil microbial communities from Loxahatchee National Wildlife Refuge, Florida, United States - Lox_Sample_4.5 | ecosystem: Environmental > Terrestrial > Soil > Wetlands | place: USA...
GCCGTTGGTAACCCGCACGATCGAGGTGCTGCGGGCGAGGTCTCCGAGCGCGAAATCGGGTAGAGGCAAGCCCAAGCCACTCCCGTGACCGGCTCACAGACTGGAGGTACGCCAATGGCCGAGGATCATGGTGTTAGCGTGAAGGACGACAAGCAGTACGAGGGCTTGCGCAAGAAAGGGATGAGCAAGTCGCGGGCCGCCGCGATCGCCAACTCGCCGGGCTCATCGAGCCGTGGCGGAAAGCAGAGCGGCAGCGGCGGCGGCGGCAGCAGCCGGAGCCAGAAGAGCAGCGGCCCGGGCAGCGGCGGAAACAAGGCGCAAAAGGCGAAGGCCGGCCGCAAGGGCGGCAAGGAGTCCAGCAGCTAGCGCGGCGGCTCTATGTGCGATTCACGACGTTTGTGCCGCCAGTGAGGTGTTCCGCGACCTCAGCTCGAGGAAAGGACGAATGATGCCCTGGAATGAGATGAAGGTAGAGAGGCTTTTGGCGAGAATCCGAGGCCCTCTCTCGGCGGTGGGGCGAGCATGAAGATCGGCTACTTTCTATCGAGCGAGGAGTGGGGCCCGCACGAGCTTGTAAGTCAGGCGGTAAAGGCGGAGAGGGCTGGATTCGAGGGCCTTTGGATCTCGGATCATTTTCATCCGTGGAACGATGAGCAGGGTCACAGCCCGTTCGTGTGGTCAACGATCGGCGCGATCGCAAACGCGACCAGGATGAAGGTCACTACCGCGGTCACTTGTCCGACGGTGCGGCTCCATCCAGGCATCGTGGCTCAGGCGGCTGCGACTTCGGCCATCTTGCTCGACGGCCGCTTCTGCCTCGGACTGGGCAGCGGCGAGGCGCTTAACGAGCACATCTTCGGGGACCGTTGGCCAGAGGCTGACGAGCGGCTCGAGATGCTCGAGGAAGCCGTGGAGGTGATTCGCCTACTTTGGGGAGGCGGCGTCCAGGACCACCGCGGCCGGCACTATCGGCTTGAGCACTGCCGCGTGTACGACCTCCCCGACCGGCCCCCGCCGATAGTCGTCTCGGGTTTCGGGCCAAAGGCGACCGAGCTGGCGGCCAGAATCGGGGACGGTTACTGCACAGTGGCTCCGGACGCCGAATCCGTGACGCTGTACCGCTCCAAGGCTAAGAACGGAAGCTTTGTTCAGGGCGGGGTGAAGGTCTGCTGGGACGCCGACGAGGCGCGTGCGCGGAAGACCGTGCACCGCCTCTGGCCCAACGAGGCACTGCCGGGCGAACTCGCGCAGGTACTGCCCACGCCTGAGCATTTCCAACAAGCCAGCCAGCTGGTGACCGAGGAGATGGTTGCCGACGAGGTGCCATGCGGCCCCGACATCGACCAGCATGTGGCCGCCATTAAGGCGTACGCCGATGCCGGCTTCGACGAGCTGTACATCAACCAGATTGGCCCCGAACAAGACGCGTTCTTCGCCGCGTACCGGGATGAGGTGCTCCCGCGCGTGCGTTGACAGCTGGGTTTGTTCTCAGGTTTCCGGGCCGCGCGGCGAGCTCATTCCCGACTCGGCGCTCTTTGAACACGTCTCCGACACCCGTTCGGTGTCGTCGCGTCAGATTCCTGTGCTCTGGGGATCGGGACCTTTCGGCGGCTTCCCCTCGCGTACCATTCCGCTCGCCGCTGGTAGGCGCTCCTCGGGATGGACGCGCAGCTCGCAAGGGTGCCGCGCTCCGGCTCCGATCCGTTCTGGCTGGTGGTTGTCGAATTCGACTGGAAGGATCGTCGCCCGTCTGGGATCCGGCCCGAGCGTTGTGTAGATGATGGCCTCGCCTTGCGCGAGTTCGGCAGAGGTGTCGGATCCGATTCTGAACCCACGCACGCGCCGGGCCGAGCCGCGCCCGGAGTGGTTCGTGCCGTGGCCGGTGGTCTGGTTGGTCGATTGCCAGAGCGCTCTGGTTCCCATCAGCGGATTTTGCGATTTTGTGCGTTGTGACTTGTCGGATCGCACCCAGGAGGTCGCCGGTTCGAGTCCGGCTAGCTCCATCGTCTAAAGGTCCTGCAAAGTTGCACCTTTTGTTTCCGCATGAGTGCGCCGCTACCGCGCCGGAGCCGGGGGCGGGTACCAGATGGGTACATGCGAGACCGGGCGATTCGGTTCGCTGAGTCGTACGCGAGCGTCTCAAGCTGGAGCCCTGGCGCGCCGCGGAAGATTCCGTCGTTCGAGACGAGTGGAATCCCCAGGCGGATCGCGGTGGCAGCGATCCAGCGGTCGGCGGTATGCGCCTTCTGCCCCAGCGCGTGGCCAATGGCCTCGCAGTCGGCGCGAAGCTGTCGGTAGACGGCAACGAGTTCGGGGCCGCTGTGAATAACGTCAACACGCTGAAGCTTCGTTTCTAGCCTGAGCATCCGAGCGTCGCCCCAGCCTCGACGGATCCCGCCATACCGGAGCTCAGCAGCCGTCTGGAAAGAGATAAACGCGGGCCGGCCCGTGATGAGCGAGGCATAGCGTTTCTGCAAGCCGCGAGCCGGGAACGAGGTTCGCGCTGAAAACGTCCGTGTCGATGACGATCGGCCCGCGCGGCCGGACCAAGCTCACGACTCGACGGCCGCCAGAAAGGCGGCGCCCTCCTCCTCGCTGAGGTCCTCGATCACCATCTCATCGCGCGGAGGCAAGGGACGAGCGCGACGCAGGAGCTCCTCGACAGGCAGCTCGAGGTGCTCTTCGCGGTTGTCCGGTGCATGCGTCGACACGCTTCAAATATAGGCCGCTGCCGGGCGGCAAATCGATGATCGACTTGCCCGGCAGCTCGACGACAGCCGTTGGCTCGTCGCTTTCAGGAACCGAGGTCCTCGACGACCGCAGATGCAGCCGCGCGCACGACGAGCCGTGCGTCCGCAACCGCGGCCTCCGCCTCGATCCGCGGCCTGTCCTCAAGCTCGTCGATCATGTGGCCATAGCGGGTCAACGTCAAGCGCGCGTCCTGGCCAAGCTGGCGCGCCATACCTTGCAAGCCACCTGATCATCGATCTTGGCCTGGACGTCGTTCAGGTGAGCCGGCTGATGGGGCACGCGAGTCCGAGCACGACGCTCAACATCTACGCGCACATGTTCGACGAGGCCCGGCACGCCGCTGACATCCGCGCGCGGATGGCGCGCAGCGCGTTCGCCGGGTTGCTCGAGGACGAAGAGGACGAGCGCCGGGTGATCACGCTCCCTGCTGCCGCCAGCTCCAACGGAGGCACGCTTTCGGCTCGCCAGCGAGCGGCGATCAAGTGGGCAACTTGACCAGAACTTGACCAAGCACAGTCAAGTAGGCGCGAAACGCGGTCAGCGGCCACGCTCAAACCACGCGCGTTGCAGCGACTTCCTGATGGAGCTAGCCGGACTCGAACCGGCGACCTCCTGGGTGCGATCCAGATTTCTTTGTCCCGCCGTGTCCCATCGTGTCCACAAAATGCCTGCATAATTGGATGTTTGATTGGTCACGAGAGGACGCCAGGGAACACGAGGAGACAAACTGATGCACCCCAAATGCACCCTCGGATCCGGGTGATGGGCGGCGGGGAGCGGCGTCTGTCGGTCATCGCAGCAGCCGGATCGGGCAGCGAGGTCCTGGGGCGCTCGCGAGGCGGCCGTCGCCGGTGAGCAGCTCGCAGCCAAGGCCCTCGGCCAGGGCCACGTAGGCTGCGTCGTACGCGGTGAGGTTCGCGCGGAGCCCATACACGCGCGTCATCAGAGGGAGCGTCGGGTAGCGGTCGAGGTCGAGCGCCTGGAGGTCCTTGATGGCCGTCGCGAAGCGGCGGTCGGTGATCGTCTTTGCGAGCCAGCGCTTCCGCAGTACGGCGACCGTCTCGACGTCCACGAGGTCCGGTGCCGCCAGCGCGCCGGCTTGTGCGCGCAGTTCGCTGCGAGCCAAACGGCCGTCGGCGCCGTCGTCACCGATCGCGTTGGCGAGGACGGAGGCGTCGACGACGATCAACGCCGCTCGTCGTGCAGGTCCTCGGCCGCCTGGGCGAGGCCAACCTTGCCGCCCCGCCGCCGGTCGATCCGGTCGAGCACCTCGTCGACGCTCGGTCGCTCCGCGATTCGCCGCAGCTCGCCGGCAAGGAACTGCTGCAGCGACTGCCCGCTGCGCTCAGCCCGGCGCTGCAGGCTGGCGTGGACGTCTTCCGGGATGTCTCTGACGAGAAGGTTTGGCATGCTTGCAATATGATAGCACGGGTCGCGCGTCTACTGGCGTCCGAGCTTCGGCGCCTCACCCGCCAGCGCGGCGCGAGCCTCGGTGATCGCCGTGTGCGCATCGAGCTGTGGCGCGTCCTCGAACTCGTCCATCACGTGGCCGTAGGTCGTCAGTGTGAGCCGTGCGTCGTGGCCCAGCTGCCTGGCGACGTAGATCACTGATCGGCCCTCGTGAAGGAGGAGTGAGGCGAACGAATGGCGGAGGTCGTACGGGCGCGCGTGCTCGACGTTGGCGAATGCGAGTGAACGCTTGAAGGCGCGGCGCCGCCACGATTGGTACGCCGGTTGGCTCCAGGCGGCGCCGGTCACCGACGGGAAGATGAGTGCCTTGTCTGCTGGCCGGCCGCTTCGCAAGCGCCACTCACGGAGGTCGGCTGCGAGCGGCGGCAGGAGCCGGACGGTGCGATGCGCCGCGGTCTTCGTGTCCTTCTCCACGCCGAGAGACACAGCTCGCTCGACCAGGATCGTCTGCTCGCGTATGTCGCGCCATTGCAGCGCCAGCGCTTCACCCGGCCTGAGACCTGCGTAGGCGAGGACGCTGATCAGCGTCGCGTCGCGCGGGGTGCTGGCGGCGCGCATCCGCTCGATGGTTGCCGGCGGCAGCGGTCTGACCTCGGCGCGCCGCGGCCGTGGCGCCTTGCGGACCGCGCGTGCTGGGTTGGTCTGGATCTGCCCGCCCTCGAAGGCCCGCTGGAGGATGGAGCCGAGCAGGTCGAATGCGTGCCGGATCGCGACGCGGCCGTGGCCGCCGGCGAGCCGGTCGGCCTGCCAGCGGGCAATTGTCTCCGGCGTGATCGCGCGCAGCTCGAGCGGGCCGAGCTCGGGGAGGACGTGCTTGACGAGCAGGTGCTCGTAGTGCAGCTGCGTCTTCCTAGCCAGGTTGGACCCGTACGCCGGCGCCCAGGTGTGGATCACATAGTCGGCGAGGGTGACGCGGCCGCTGTCGATCGAAACCAACGTCCCGAGCTGCTGCCGCCGCCTGATCTCGGCGGCGAACGTCACAGCGTCTCCCTTGCGGTCAAAGGTCTGCGATCGATACCGCTCGCCCTGCCTCCACCTGACCTTCCAACGAACTGCTCCGCTCTTCAGGACACGCTTCTGGATCTCCACGCCGTACAGCATGTCACCGTCTCTGGATGCTTCATTGCTGGGGCCAGGACCTCTGACAACTACGTCCGCGCTCTCGCTGCCCCCCGGCCCCGCCGCCCGTCTCGATCAAGAGCCACATGCCCGACTACCCGCACCCTCCCTTCTGTTCTACGTGGGGGGCGGGTAGTCGGGCACGTGCGGCGCGCGACTTCCCTTTGGCGGCGGGGCTTTCGGCACGTCGAACTACATAGCGTGACTATGTAGTTCGCTCTGTAGCTTGGTCTGTAGCTCTCGCGTGCCGATCACGGCCGCCGGATCGGGAGCGCCGTGGACTGCCGCTTCGACGCAATCGCTAGCAAGAAGTCTGCAAACACGCCGGGTCGGCACGTCTCCGTTTCCGCGCATTAGCGAGACCGCCGGCCACTGCAGCGAGAGGCGCGTCCAAGCATGAAAGCGGGTCCGGCCCCTGGACGACGGGTTCGCCGGGGCGAGTCTGCGTTCAGGCGTGTTCGAGCGTGCTCGAGAGCCACTCGAGTGCGACCTGGTAGCGCTCGGGATGGCGGCCACCGTGGTTGCCAGGGTTCTCTCGGTGCTCGTGAACGATGCCCGCCTGGTTTAGGTTTAGGTACTGGCTGAGCAGTCGGTGGCCCCAGTGAAGGTTGTAGTCGTCGTTGGATCCAGCGTCGAGCATGATCCCGCGGAGCTTGCGGAGGTTCTCGAGGCGGTCGTGCACGTTGACGACCGGATCGAAGCTGAGCCACCGGTCCCAGACCTCCTGGATCAATTCGCCGCTCGGGAACGCCATCGGCAGGTCGACGTAGTACGGCGGGTTGTCGGGGTTGGGCGAATAGGTCGCCGAGTAGTTGTAGACGATCTCGGCCCAGAAATTGCCCTCGGTCGGCCCGCCCGGAGCCTCCGGCCAGATGCTGTCCAGGTACTTGTAGAGCATGAACTTGTGGGTCATATCGAGCCACGAGTCAGCGGACAGCACCGCCATCGCACCGAACACATCCGGGTGACGCGAGGCCAGATTCCACGAGCCGAACCCGCCGGAGGAGAAGCCGAACACACCCCGGCTCGACGCATCAGCGATCGTCCGGTACGCGCCGTCGACGTGCGGGATCACGTCATGCAGCACGTATTGCTCGAAGTTGCCGGTGACCGGCGAGTCGACCCACTGGCCGCATCCCCACCGACACGCTCCGTCGGGAATCACGACGATCATCGGCGCCGTCCCGATCCGACCGAACACCGGATCGAGCACGTCCTCGACCGGCGGCTTCCACCGCTGCCCATCGGTTTCCGGGGTCACCTCCAACTCTGCGCTGCTGCCCAGCGCATGCAACAGGTACGCCGTCGGATACCGCCTGTCGGACTCCTCATAGCCCGCCGGCAGATACACGAACAGATCGCGCTCCGTCGGATCCCCCAACAGGTTGCCCGCAAGCTGCGTGCCCTCAATGCGCGAATGAACGATCACGATCCTCCCCCGGTAGTCGTCGCCATGTCCGCGGCAGCGAACCTACACCCACTGAGCGCTCTGATGGGAAGACCGCCACGACCAAGACCGGGCATAGCGACCTGACCGGCGTTGGCCACGAACCCGCAGAACCCCATGGACACATCCGAGATGCGCGTATTCAGCGGCGGAGGAGGTCGGCGACTGCGGCGAGGGGGTCGCGTTCCGCGGCGTTCGCGACGCCAGCTTTGTACTCCCGGCTCTCTCGGAGCGCCGGGGTGACGGTTCGCTCGTAGCGGACGCGCTCGGCGCGCAGCATCCGGAAGCCGATCTGCTGCTCGATGCGCTCGGCGAGTGTCCAGAGCCGCCCAGCCTTCGTTGCGTCGTCGCTCTGTGCCGCGACGCAGGCGAGGCCGGCGAGGCAGTAGGCCTGCAACCGTACGTCGTCCTCCTCTGGCGCAAGCGCGAGCGCCTCGTAGTAGTAGCGCTCGGCGGATGGCAGGTCCTCCTTATCGAGCGAGAGGTCACCGAGGCTGTGAAGCGCGGCGGCAACGTTGGTAAGAGCATGCTCGCGCTTGATCTCGATTGCGCGCTTGTACAGCTCCGCCGACCGTTCGAACTCGCCACTGTCACGGAGGCCTTCAGCGATGTAGTGGAGCGAGCGGGCAATCCCCTCCGAATCGTCGAGACGCTCGTAGATCGGGAGCGCCTGCTCTGACCATTCGATCATTCCCTCCGGGCAGCCGGAAATGAACTCGACGCCGCCGAGGCGCATGAGCACACGCGCCTCGTTGCGCTCATCGCCAACTTCACGGTAGAGCGTCAGGGCCTCGGCCAGTGCCGTCCGCGCCGGCTCGGGGGTATCGCTGTACGCGAGCGCAATGCCGAGGCCGGCAAGCGCGTCGGCTCGCTGTCCGGATGAGAGCCCACCTGGGTCCGCGAGGGCGCCCTCGTACCAGCGCCTGAGCTCGGCGACACGGCCTGCTCCCAACCACATGTAGAACAACGCATCGGCAAGCGGCAAGCCGGCAGCGATGTCGTGGTCCAGCGCCCAGAAGAGGGCGAGCCCGACATTGCCGGGATCCCGGCGCAGACGGCTGAGGGCCTCCGCCCGCCCGGCGTCCTGGCGGCCGGCCGCGATGCCAAGCGCTAAGTACCAGCGGGCGTGGCGAGCGCGGACCTCAGCCTCGTCCTCGCCCGCATCGAGTCGCTCGAGCGCGTAATCGCGGGTCATGACCAGCAGAAAGAACCGCCCGTCCTCGCCGCGGTGCAACAGGCTCTTGTCAAGCAGGGACTGAAGCGTGTCGAGGTCGGCGTCGCAGACCTCCTCGGCTGCCTCCAGCTCGAAGCTGCCGATGAACACTCCGAGCCGGGTGAACACTTGCTGCTCGCGCTCTGTCAGCAGGTCGTAGCTCCACGCGATCGCGGCCCGCATCGTGCTCTGACGGGCGGGGAGGTCACGGCCGCCGCGGGCGAGCAAGGGCAGGCGCTGCTCGAGCCGGGCGAGTAGTTGCTGCTCAGAGAGAAGCTTGACGCGCGTGGCGGCGAGTTCGAGCGCGAGGGGGAGCCGGTCGAGACGTGCGCAGATCGCATCAACCTCCCTTCCCGGCTCGAACTCTGGTTTGACCTGTCGTGCTCGGGCGGTGAACAACTCGACCGCGTCGCCCGGTGAAAGCGGAGGGACCGGGTACTCCTGCTCGCCGGCGATGCCGAGCCGCTCCCGGCTCGTCACGATCGCTGCGCAACTCGGCGCATTTGACAGCAACGTGCCGATCGCGGGTCCGGCATCGATCACCTGCTCGAAGTTGTCGAGCACGAGCAACATCGCCCGCTCCTGGAGGTACGCATGCACGTCGTCGATCTCTCCGAGCGCCGTCGCGATCGCGGCCGGGACCAGCTCCGGATCGGTGACCGTGGCAAGCGACACCCAGACGACGCCGTCGGCGCTGCGATCAGCGATTCCCGACGCGAGCGCCAGCGACAGTCTGGTCTTGCCCGTCCCGCCGGGCCCTGTCAAAGTGATCAGCCGGTGCGAGCCAGCGAGCCCTACCAGCTCGGCAAGTTCGTGCTCGCGACCGATCAGCGCGGCAGCCTGCGCGGGCAGAGGCACGTGGCGGAACGACACCCGGGTGTTGGTCACCGTCGGCAGCGGAGAGTTGCCCGCCAGCAGCGTCTCGTCCTGAGCCAGGATCGCCTCCTGCAGCTGCCGCAGCTCCGCGGAAGGCTCGATCCCGAGCTCGTCGACTAGCACGGACCGGGCCGCGCGATAGGCCGCCAGCGCATCCGCCTGGCGTCCAGCTCTGTACAGAGACAGCATCAGCTGACCATGCAGCCGCTCGCGATAGGGGTACTCGCGCACGAGGCCCTCCAGCTCGGCAACCACCTGCGCCTCCCGACCCAACAGCACCTCGACCGCGATCCGCTCCTCGAGCGCGGCGACGCGCAGCTCGCCGAACCGGGCGATCTCGGCCTGCGCAAATGCGTCGTACTGGAAGTCGGACAACACCGGCCCCCGCCACAACTCGAGCGCCGCACCGAAAGCCGCAAGCGCCTGCTCCATTTCTCCCGCGGCGACCAGCGACCGACCCTCAGCGATCAAGTGCTCGCACCGATCCGCATCCAGCTCGTCGGGCCCGACCTTCAACAGATAGCCACCGACTGTGGTGATAAGCCGCCCGTCGTCTGGCGCGGAGCCCCCGGCTGCAAGCGACTGGCGCAGCCGCGACACATGCACCTGAAGGCCCTTTGGCCCGCTCGCCGGTGGCGCGCCGGCCCACAGATCCTCCACCAGCCGATCACTCGCGACGTCTTCGTTCGCCCGCAGCAGCAACAGCGCGAGCAAGGCTCGCGGCATCCGGCCCGCGACGGGAACCTCATGCCCATCGTCGCCGACCACCTGTAGCGGTCCCAGGATCCCGAAACGCATTCGCCCTCGTGACCGAGGCTACCGGCCGCGTTTACCGGACTGCAAGCGGCCAGCAACCACTGCGGATCAAAGTGCCCCGCACACCAGCAAACAGCGAGGTCCACCCAATGCTCTCAACACATCTCACCTCCATCATCGCCCAGCAGCACATCGCCGAGCTGCACCGAGCCGCCGCCCACCACCGACTCGCGCACGCGACCCGCGAGGCCCGCCGGCCCGACACCGACGCCACCCGCGTGATCGTCCGCCGGCTTCGCCGCCACCTCACCGACGCACGGCCGGTGTCGCGATAACGGCCGCTTGCGGTCGATGTCGTTGCGATACCGCGCGAAACGAAACGCGGGCAGGCCCGCCGGCGCACGCGAGAGACTCGAGTTTCGCCAAACTCGGGCATCGAGTGCGTGCAGGTTCGTGGCTAGCGATTGGGCTGAAGCGGTAGTCCGCCCCGAGCCTGACAGCGTTCCCTCAAGGGACGCGCTGCAGCAAGGCGCCCCCGGCATCCACAGACATGGCCCATCCGTGATTGAGCGGCGTCTCGGCCGCCGTCGCGACGCAGCTGATACCGGACAAGCCCAGCCACACCTCAGTCACGCGCCACGGCGGCGGCGCAGCCATCCGGGCTTCCCGTGATCCCTGACCCTCATGCACCCCAAATGCACCCTCACCCAAATGCGCGACGCTGCGAGCTAGGCCGACTCGCCAATTCTTACCCGTGTGCTTGCAGGGATTTCATCGAAATGGAGCTAGCCGGACTCGAACCGGCGACCTCCTGGGTGCGATCCAGGCGCTCTCCCAACTGAGCTATAGCCCCGGACGGCGGCGCGATGCCGCTCGGATGCGGACAGTTTAGCCCTGGGCGTGCCGACTGCTCCGCCGCCCCGCAGACAGTCCGAGCGCATGGTAGGTGGCGAGTTTGCGCCGAATCCGGGGTAGCCTCCCCGTCGGAGGCGCCAATCATGAGCTTTCGTGCACGCTTAACGATCTTCTTCGTGCTGATTGTCGTCGTGCCGATGGTCGCGATCGGGGTGCTCATGTTCAGCCTGATCAACGACAGCCAGCAAGGGAAGGCCGACGCGCGCTCCGGCGGCGTGGCGGCCGCGGCGGCGAGCCTGTACCAGAGTGAGGCGGCGTCGGCGCGCGCAGATGCCAAGACGCTCGCGCGGGCCGTCGGGTCCATGCGCGGCAATGCCCTGTCGGTCCGATTCACGGCGCTCGCAACGCAGGCGGGCTTGGCGAGGGCGAGGCTGAGCGACGGTTCGAGAACGATCGTCGACGTTGGAGACCGCACGGCCGTCGCGCCGGGGTCGGTCATCGTGAGGGATCCGGCTCCCGGCCGCTCGATGACGGTGACGGTCTCGGAGCTGACCGCCACCCAATACGCGCGGCAGCTCTCCTCGCCACGGGTCGCGGTGGTGGTGCGTCAGGGTCACAGGGTCTCGGCGTCGACCGTTGCCGTCTCGAACGCCGCTTCGGTCCCGGCTGCCGGGAACACCACGGTCGACGGCAAGGGCTACCGAGTCGTTAGCCAGAAGTTCGCCGGCTTTGGCGGCACATCGGTGACCATCACGGTCCTGTCTGCGCTGTCGGCGACGGCCACGTCACTCGGCGGCAGCCGCCTCGTTGCGGTCGTTCTGATCATCGCGTTTCTCGTCCTCGCATTCGGCTTCTCGCTACTCGCTTCGCGCGCGCTCCAGGGGCGCCTCAGCGGCTTCCTCGAGGCCGCGCGCCGACTCGGCAGCGGAGACTTTTCAGCCCCCATCAGGGTCGAGGGCAACGACGAGTTCGCCGCCCTCGGCGCGGAGTTCAACAGCATGTCGAGTGAGCTCTCTCGCCGGCTCGATGAGCTCTCCAGGGAGCGCGCGCGGCTCAGGGAAGCCATCCGCCGGATCGGGCACACATTCGCGTCCAGCCTGGATCGGCCGGCCTTGCTCGAGCTGGCATTGCAGACCGCGGTCGACGCGGTACAGGCGAGTGGGGGCCGGATCAGCGTCCGAACGAGCGATGACGAGCCGCTGGCCGAGATGGGCCGCGAGGGGTCGCTGGTAGGCCTCGAGGACGTGGTGCGGGAAGCGGAGTGCGGCGCGTTGTCTAACGGCGCGGTCGGTGAGGCCCATACCGCCGCGGTTAGCGTGGCTGCGGTCGCGCTCGGTTCACTTGAACCGAGCCAACGGGCTCACGGCGTGATCTCGGTCGCACGGCGTGGGCGGCCATTCAGCGATGACGACCTCGACGTCCTGCGGTCACTGGGGGCGGAGGCGGCGCTAGCGCTCGAGAACATCGAGCTCCATTTTCAGGTGCGCCGCCAGGCGGTCACGGACGAGCTCACCGGCCTCGCGAATCACGGCCGCTTCCAGGAGCTGCTGAACGCTGAGATCGAACAGGTCCGCCGCTACCACCATCCGATCGGCTTGATCATGCTCGACATCGATGACTTCAAGGCCGTCAACGACACCTACGGGCACCCACAAGGCGACGCGGTCCTCCGTCATGTAGCCCGCGTCTTGCAAGAAAATTCCCGCGACGCCGACTCCCCGGCGCGCTACGGTGGCGAGGAGCTGTCTTTGATCCTGCCGCACACCGACCTCGAGGGCGCTCACGCCATCGCCGAGCGCATCCGCGCCTCCGTTGAAGGCCTGCGCGTTGCCCGGACTGACGGCGGCGGCGTTCTGCGGATCACCGCCAGCCTTGGCGTCGCCGCCTCGAGGGACGGTCATAAGGACGCCCTCATCGCCGATGCCGACGCGGCACTCTACGAGGCCAAGCGGAGCGGCAAGAACCGGACGGTCAGCGCCATGGTTCGAGCTGCGGACGCGTCGGGGGCCGGGTAGGCTTAAGCGGCATGGGTTTACTCGACGACGCCATCCGCGAGCACCTCGAACTCAAGCGCCGCCGCGGCGCCGACCCCACCGAGGTCGAACGCGCTGAACGGGAGGCTCTCGGGCCGGTCCGGCGCGGACCCGAGGTCGGCGGGGACGACAGCCCTGTCGCCGGGGCGGAGGCAGCCGTCGACCGGGAAGCCGGCGTTCCGTCTACGCCAATGGAGGATTGGGAGGAGCCATTCCGCGAGGATGACGAGCTTCACGAGCCACCCGAGCTCCACGAGCCGGCGCCGGCGACGGAAGACCTCGAGGAGCTGACGCCAAACGAACCCGCCGAGTTCGTCGAGCCCGAGCCGTACGCGGAACGCTCCCCGTTCGACGCGGAGGCCGAGCCGGCTCCGCCAACACATCCCGCCGACCTGGCGCCGGAGCCCGAGCCGGATCCGAATCCAGCGCCTCACCCGGCCGACCCGCCGTCGCACCTCGACCAGGAGACCGAGGAGTACGACCTCGAGGCCGAGGGTGAGGAGGGCGACGACGTGCTCGAAAGCACCCCCGAGTTCCTCCAGGACACGCCCGACCACGACCGCCTCTGGTTCGAGCAGCGTCCCCCGCGAGACTTCGACTTCGACGGCTGAGCCCCTAGACTCGCTCCCGTAGCGGGGCCATAGCTCAGTTGGGAGAGCGCCTGCTTTGCAAGCAGGAGGTCACGGGTTCGAATCCCGTTGGCTCCA
>Ga0335085_10011362_pt1 | contig 13227 bp, 8 predicted proteins | sample Lox_Sample_45_FD_206712 | JGI IMG/M metagenome (GOLD analysis project Ga0335085, IMG submission 206712) | Soil microbial communities from Loxahatchee National Wildlife Refuge, Florida, United States - Lox_Sample_4.5 | ecosystem: Environmental > Terrestrial > Soil > Wetlands | place: USA: Florida...
TGCCGGAAGTCGCGGTCAGCACAACCGTTACCCACAAAGCAATCTCCGCAAACACCGGCACCCAGCCTTTGAGCGGGGCTTGCAACCACGAGGGCCATTCGCTGCGGGCGTCCATGATGAGCAAAGCAATGATGGCCGCGATTTGCGACACGGTTTTGTGTTTGCCGTACCCTTCCGCCGCCAGCACGACATTCTTTGACGCCGCCAGCAGCCGCAGCCCGGTGATGGCCAATTCCCGCGCAACAATGATGATGACCATCCAGGCTTCAACCGTCACCGGCGGATGGGCGCTTTGATGTGTGCTTTCCACGAAGGCGATGAACGCCGAACAGGTCATGATTTTGTCCGCCAGCGGGTCCATCAAAACGCCGAAGTTGGTGATGAGGCCGCAGCGGCGCGCGATGTGGCCATCAAGAAAGTCTGTGATGCCTGCCAGGCAGAAAAACAACAACGCCAAGGTGTAATGGAACGGAATCGGCGTGAACAGCACCCAGATAAAAAGCGCCGTCAGCACAAATCGTCCCACGGTCAGCTTGTTCGGCAGATTCATTTTAATCAAGTCCTCCTCGTCCTCGTTCTCGTCCTCGTAATCGAAAATTTTCGAGAACGAGAGGGAGCGCAAGGACGAGAATGAAAAACTACGCGCCAAACTTGTCGAACATCCGTGCGTTGGCCTGCATGAGCCGGATCAGATACTTCGCCTCAAACATGCCGAGCGAGCCGAGATTTGCCCCGGTTTCGGTGAAGCGTTCGAGCTTGTCCGAGCCGCTGAACGCGGAATGCAGCAATACAGGTTGCGGATGCCATGAGTGACCTTTGACGGCCACGGGCGTTGAATGGTCGCCGGTGATGGCGAGGACGTCCGGCTTTTTCTTCAGCAAAATCGGCAGTGCGGCGTCAAAGTCTTCAATCGCCTTTTTCTTCGCGGCGAAGTTTCCGTCCTCACCTGCTTTGTCCGTGTATTTGTAATGGATGAAAAAGAAATCAAAGTTGTTGTGTTCCTTGAGATAACGCTCGAACTGTTCGGCGATGGTCGCGGGACCCTCGATTTTTTCCATGCCGACGAGTTGCGCCAAACCCTTGTACATCGGATAAACCGCCAGCGCGGCGGGTTTCAATTTGTAACGCTCCTCGAACAGCGGAATGTGCGGCTGATGCGCGATGCCGCGCATAAGAAAGCCGTTGGCCGGTTTTTCGTTGGCCAGAATCGGCAGCGCCGCCTTGTAAAAATCCACGATCAGCGCAGCCATTTTCTTTTGGCCGGCGTTGTTCACGTCGCGGGGATGGACCGTGGGAACGGCAAAACCTTCGCGGTTCGGATCGGCATCCGTGAGCGGGCCTTCCAGTCCACTGCCGCGAAAGACGACGACGAAACGGTGTTCCTTGCCGGCCTTGATGATGACTTCGGTGTCACCAAACTTTTTGATTTTCGCCGCCAGCAACGCGCAAAGTCTTTCGCACGTTTCCGTGGGAATGCGGCCGGCGCGGCGGTCGGTGACGATGCCTTTTTTGTCGAGCGTGGCGAAGTTCGCACGGGCACAAACGTCGCCGTGTTTTAATTCCAATCCCAATCCCAGCGCTTCAATCACGCCGCGGCCCACCTGAAATTCCAGCGGGTCGTAGCCGAACAGCCCCAAGTGTCCCGGCCCGCTGCCGGGCGTGATGCCGGGCGCGGCGGGAATCATGCGGCCCTGTGCGGAATCCTTGCACAGCTTGTCGAGGTTCGGTGTGGCAGCGGCTTCCAGTGGCGTTAGATAAAGTTGGTCTTTCGTGGCCAGATCGCCGAGGCCGTCGAGGACCACCAGCGCGAGTTTGGCTTTGGTTTTCAGTGTCAGTTCGGAATAAAGCGCGTCCAAATTCATCCCCCTAATTTGCAGCCAGGCGGGTTTTAGCGCAATCCGATTCCAAAGCGGACGTGTAAAGTTGCGCTTTTCAGCCGTGTTATTTGTGTTTATGTTCCGCCGGTTCAGATGAGTCAGACGCCGGAACAAACAAAGCGGTGGAATAGCCTCAATTTCCTCCGCTGGCTGCCGGTTGCTGTGTCGGCAATGTTCATGGTGTTGGTCGCGCTCATTTCAGCCAGAACCATGTCGGAATTAAAGAACGCGATTTATTGGCGGCAACACAGCTTTCAGGAAATTTTGGCCGCGCATGCGTATGAGGAAAATGTCATGAGCATCCAAAACGGCATGCGCGATTTCGTGACGATGGGTGACGCGATTGCGTTGGCTTCGTCCCAGCACTGCATCAAACTTGAGCCACAGTTGTACGACCAACTGGTCAATCTGACGCGGGATAATCCTGCACAGCAACAAAGACTAAAGGCGCTCTCTGTGGCGATGAAGGACCTTTTCAACTACGACGGGCGTTTGATTGACATCTACAAGCAGCAGGGCGCCGAGGCGGTATTGCGAACCGAACAGACCGGAGAAGGCCAAATCGTCTCCGCCCGTGCGCGCGATATTTTGACGGCCTTCTCCACCGAGGAACAAAAACTTTTGGATGCACGCGATGCCGCGGAACAGTCGGATTATTTCAACGCGGAACGCCTGCTTATCGTCGGCAGCGTGCTCGCCGCCATCCTGCTCGTGCTGGCCAACCTCATGGTCGGTCGTGAAATGGCCCGCCGGCGGCGCGTGGAAATCGAACGCGAAAAACTCATCGGTGAACTCCAACAGAGCCTGGCACAGGTGAAAACCCTGTCCGGCCTCATCCCGATTTGCGCCTGGTGCAAAAGTGTCCGTAACGACCAGGGCTACTGGCAAACCGTCGAGCAGTACGTCCATTCACACTCTGACGCCAGCTTCTCCCACAGCATCTGCCCCAGTTGCCGGGAAAAATTCAAAGACGAAATCGCCAAAATCAGCGGTCCGGACGAAAAATTGCCGTCACAAAATTGAACTCCGCCAACGGCGCTGGTAAATATTCAAAGTGACTCCATTGCAACTGCATGAATTTCACCACAGCCTCGGCGCGCGGTTTGCCGGACTGGATGGCACGGAAATCGTGAATGATTACGGCGACTGGCTCGCCGAAAATGCCACGTTGCGCCAAAGCGCAGGCGTTTTGGATTTGAGCTTTCGCAGCCGGATTTGCCTGACCGGAGCCGACCGCGTCCGCTTCCTGCACGGCCAGGTGACAAACGACGTGAAAAAACTGCGCGTCGGCGAAGGCTGCTACGCCGCCATCGTCACCAACAAAGGCAAAATGGAAAGCGACCTGAATATTTTCTGTTTGCAGGATGAATTGCTTCTGGATTTCGAGCCAGGTTTGACCGAAAAAATTTCGCAACGACTCGAAAAGTTCATCGTTGCTGATGACGTTCAAATCGTGGACGTCGCGCCGCATTACGGCTTGTTGAGCGTGCAAGGACCAAAAGCAGAAGATGTTGTCCACGCGATTGGATTGATTGGTAGGGACGCGCTGCCGCGCGTCCAGGCCGACCGGCAGATTGGCCCCACCATTACTAAAATCTCCGACGCTACGCTCGGCGAAATATATCTGGTGAGTCACGCGCGACTTGATCAGAGTAGGAGCCGAGGTAACGAGGCTCATCTCAAAGTCGGAAATAAGTCAGAGACTCCTCACGTCGTCTCCTACAATTCTGGTTTCGATCTTTTCATCCCCAACAATTCGCTTGGCGCGGTGGCGGACAAACTCATTGCGGCTGCGAAACAAATTGGCGGACGGGCTTGCGGCTGGCAGGCGTTTGAAACCGCGCGCATTGAGGCGGGTATTCCGCGATTTGGTGTGGACATGGACGAGACGAACATCCCGCTCGAATGCGGCATCGAAAACCGGGCCGTGAGTTACAACAAAGGCTGCTACATCGGCCAGGAGGTCATCAATCGTATTCACAGCTTCGGTCACGTTAACAAGGAACTGCGCGGCCTGCGTCTCGCCAATGATTTGAAATCATTGCCGCAACGTGGTGACAAACTGTTCCACAATGGCAAGGAAATCGGCTACGCCACCAGCGCTGTAAAATCGCCGGAATTCGGAAACATCGCGCTCGGCTACGTCCGTCGTGAAGCCAATCAAATCGGAACAGAGTTGACGTTGCGGACCGCGACGGGCGAGAGTTCTGTGAAAATTGCGGCGCTGCCGTTCGTAAAATAAAGAGACGGTTAATACTTCAACTGTTCCTGATCCGAAAATTTGTCCAGATCAAAGCATTTGACTTGAAACTCATTACAAACCCAAGGCATTGACTGGTCCCGCCAACCTGTTTAACGTGGCCGTCCCGATGAAAGTCACCTTCAACTGGCTTAAACAATACGTTGATTTCGACTGGTCGCCCGAGGAATTGACCGGGCGGCTCACCATGCTCGGCCTCGAAGCCGAGAACGTTCACAAAATCGGCGGCGAGTTTGAAGGCATTGTCATCGCGCAAGTTCTTACCAAGGACAAGGTGCCCGGCTCGGACAAACTGACAGTGTGCAAGGTCAACGACGGCAAAGGTGAGCGGACCATCATCTGCGGCGCGCAGAACCACAACGTCGGCGACAAAGTCCCGCTCATCCTGCCGAACTTCGCGCTGCCGTTGAAACCCGGCGAAAAGGAACCGTTCGTCATCAAGGAACGGAAGGTTTTCGGCATCACCAGCCACGGCATGATGTGTTCACCACAGGAACTGGGATTGCCGGACCAGATGGACGGCCTGCTCATTCTTCCCAAGGATGCGCCGATTGGAAAACCGTTTGCCGAATATCTCGGCCGTGCGGGCGGCGACGTGGTTTATGATTTGGAAATCACGCCGAACCGGCCGGATTGGAACAGCGTCATCGGCATCGCCCGCGAGATTGCAGCGGTCACCGGCAACAAGCTGAAAATGCCGGATGTCTCGGGAGGGCCGCGGCGCTCCGCGGCCCCATCTTCAAAGGACGCGCAGCAGCGCGTCCCTACCAGTAATTTGGTTGGCGTGAATATTGAAGACGCCGAGCTTTGTCCGCGTTACACGGCGCGCGTCGTCAGAGGCGTGAAGATTGGGCCAAGTCCGGATTGGCTGCGCGCAACACTTGAGAAAGTCGGCATCCGCAGCATCAACAACGTCGTGGACGTGACGAATTACGTCATGCTGGAAATCGGCCAGCCATTGCATGCGTTTGATTATCATCTCGTTGCCAAAGGCAAGGACAGCAAGCCGGCCATTATTATCCGCCGCGCCGCTGCGGGTGAAAAATTCAAGACGCTCGACAACGCCGAGCGCACGCTAACGAGCGAGATGCTTTTAATAGCCGACGAGCAGAAAGGCATCGCATTGGCCGGCATCATGGGCGGCCAGAACACGGAAATCAACGAGCAGACCGTGGATGTGCTGATTGAGAGTGCTTATTTCTCGCCGACGAACATTCGCCGAACCAGCAAGGCGCTCGGCCTGCGCAGCGAATCCAGCTATCGCTTCGAGCGCGGCGCGGACATCGGCGTTTGCGATTGGGCCAGCCAACACGCGGCGCAATTGATTCTGGAAACCGCCGGTGGCCAATTGGCCGAAGGCGTGGTGGACGCTTATCCGAAACCCGCCGAGCCGAAGCAAATCACTTTGCGCCATCATAAAGTGAATGAATTGCTCGGCATCGAATTAAAGCCGGAAGAATGTGAGTTTTATCTTGGCCAGCTCGGATTGAAAGCAGCCAATCGCAAGGCGCGGCCCGTTGGCGCAGGCGGTTCTCCAGAACCAGCGGCATTTCAAATTCCCACCTTCCGCGTGGACTTGAAACGCGAGGTGGATCTGATTGAGGAAATTGCGCGGTTGCACGGCGTCGAAAAAATTCCAGCCACACCACCGCGTGGCGCAATTGGCGCGAACGCATTTGATTCGGTGCATGACCAGATTGCCGAGGCACGAAGGATTTTAATTGGCTTGGGCTTAAATGAAGCCCAAGGGCAAACGCTCATTTCGAGTTCGGAATTCGGAATTCGGAATTCGGAATTCGTGATGCTGGCTAATCCATTGAGTTCGGACATGGATGGGCTTCGGCCAAGCTTGTTGCCGGGATTGATTCATTCGCTGCAACACAACGCCAGCCACAAAAATTTTGATGTGGCGTTGTTTGAGATTGGACGCGTGTTTTCTCAAGGCGGGGATGCTTTGCCGAAGCGTCCGGACGGCTCGGCGAGCCATCCCTGCCTGGAAGAACGCCGCGTGGCCATTGCACTTATGGGGCAACGTACGCCAAGTTTTTGGAGCGGTGATGACCGCGACGCGAAATTTGACGCCTACGATTTGAAAGGCATCGTCGAGGAGTTTCTGGAACAATTCGGCGTTCGTGGCGTCACGTTCACGCGCCGTGCGGAAAGTACGGCCATGTTCGTTGAGTTCGCAGCGATTGCGCTGGGCGGCAAACTGCCGCTGGGGGAAATTGGCCAACTCTCGCCAGTCCTAGCCAGGAAATATGATTTGCGGGATTCAGTTTTTCTCGCGGAGTTGAATCTCGATCAACTGTTGGCACGACGAAATCCAACCAAATCTTTCAAGCCGTTGCCGCCATTCCCGGCCATCCGCCGCGACGTGGCGATGCTGGTGCCGGAAACCACGACGCACGATGTCGTGTTGCAAACAATCAAGCAGGCCAAGCCTGCGAATCTGGAAGCGGTCGAGTTGTTTGACGTATTTCGCGGAAAGAATGTTCCGGCAGGCCAAAAGAGTCTTGCTTACGCGTTCACCTATCGGTCGCCGGAAAAAACCTTGACCGATGCTGAGGTCAACGCAGTGCATGCGAAAATTGTGGAGGCGTGTAAGGCGCAGCTAAGGGCAACGGTGCGGGAATGATTTGCAGCCGCACTTGTGAAAGTGCGGTCTTCTGGAGCCTGTCCGCGTTTTGACAAACGCGGCTACGGATTATCTTCGGCAACAAACGGCGGGATGGGGCAGTCGAGGGTGTCGGCGATGGCGCGGAGCAGTTCGGCTTCCGCTTCCTGAATGACGCCATCGGCGCCAATGGTGTGGATACAGGCTTCGAGCAGGTTTTTCTTGATCATTGGCACCGCCTGCACGAGGCGGTTGAGGGCGGCTTCTGTCTGTTTTACATCACATTGTCCGCGCGGGAGCAAAATCAAATCGGTTTCATCCGGCGCGCGCAAATACGGCATGCCGGCGGCGAACGCCTTTTGAGCTTCCGCCGGATCACTGCTGCCGACATTTGCCAACGCCGAAAGCAAAACAGCGCAGTCCGGAACAAGTGGTCTGAGTGTGTAAAACTGAATAATTGCGGGACGCGCTTTGGTGAACTGCGGTTCCAGATGGTGGCGGACAATTTTTTGGAGCACAAATTCAAACAATTCAACCTTGCCGTCGCTTGCAATGAGCCATTGCAGCGTCTGGGAGAACTGCTCGTATTGCGGCGCGCTCAAGTGCCGCAACGCGCCCAGCGCCAGATTGACCATCGGCAAATGCGCATGCGCGGCGGCCTTGGCGGCATCGGGATACAGCGCGACCGTTTTCTGCTGAATCGCCGGGCCAACGCGCTTGGCGAGTTCGGCCAGTTGTGTCGCGCGCGGGTTTTCGTCCGGACTCAGCAGCAGGGCGTAAATCAGCGCGACGGCGTCGAAGGGTTCGCGGGCGGCGGCCTTGACGCTCTCGGGCATTGAATCGCGCAATTGTTCGGCATAACGCAAATGCAGCGGCGTGGGGTTGCCCAGGTTGGGCAGGACAGAATGTGACTTGATGACTGGTGGTTTTTCAGCATCGCCGGAAGCGAGGATGGCCGTGCCCAGCACCGTGCCAAAGACATTGGGCAAGGGAAACGGCGAGGGTTGATGCTTGAGATCGGCAATCGCAGCCTGTTCAACTACTTTAGCCTGATCCTTTTCGAGCGGAGGGAATTTTCCATCCCAAGTCGGGTCAATGGCGCGGATGCGGTCGGGAATGGGCGGATGCGTGGCCAGGGGATTGAAAAAGGGGTCGCGGACGCCGTTGCCGAAAAACATGTGGCAGAGGTCGGGGGCATGATTGGATTCCAAGCGCGAACCAAAGCTGTAGCGGCCGATTTTTTGGAGCGCGCCGGAAAGTCCCGGCGGATTGCGCGTGAATTGCACAGACGAGGCGTCGGCGAGGAATTCACGCTGACGGCTGACGGCGGCTTGGATCAACCGGCCAAAGAAAACGCCAATAGCACCAAGCACGATCAGCACCAGCCCAATTAGTGGCAGGGCATTGTTACCGCGCCGGCCGCCACCGCGCGCATAAAGCAGAACCCGGCCAATGGTGGCAATGCAAAGAATGCCGAAGATAATGCCAATCAGACGGAGGTTCAGCCGCATGTCGCCGTTCAGGATGTGGCTGAACTCGTGGCCGATGACGCCCTGCAATTGGTCGCGCGAAAGCATTTCGATGCAACCGCGCGTGACACCAATGGCGGCATCGCTGGTCGAATGTCCGGCGGCAAAGGCGTTGATGGCCTTTTCGCCATCGAGCACATAAGCCTTCGGCACGGGCACGCCGGAGGCGATGGCCATTTCCTCGACGACATTGAGCAACTTGCGTTCGTTGGGATCGGTGGTATTGGGATTCACCAGCCGGCCACCCATCAGCGTGGCCACCGCGCCGCCGCCGCCGGACAACTCGTTCTGCTTGTAGGCGCTGCCGATGAAGATGACGGCCAGCACGCCGGCAGTGACGCCGAGGAAGATTTGCGGGTCCCATAGAACAAGACTGGGCGGCTCGCCGTTCCCATTGTACTGGTGCGCTTGACCGGCGGCAAAGGCGACCAACACGACAAAATAAGTGGCGGCGATGAGCGTGACCACGGCCAGCGCAAAGTAAAACACAAGCAGTTTTGTTTTGCGATGGGCCTTGTCCTGCTGCGTGAAAAAATCCATTTGGGGAGGGACGGCATTTTGCCGTCCCAAATAAAATCAGGGGCGGCGACACGCCGTCCCTCCCGTAATTCACGAAAACGAAACCTTCGGCGCGTCCTTCTGTTCCGGCTTGTCAATGACGAACAGTTCCGCCGAACTGAAGTTGAACATGCCAGCGATGAGGTTGCTGGGGAAAACTTCGCGGTCGGTGTTGTAAACCATCACCGAATCATTGTAGGACTGCCGGGCGAAGGAGATTTTGTTTTCCGTGGAGGTCAGCTCTTCGCTGAGTTGCATCATGTTCTGGTTGGCCTTCAAATCGGGATATTGTTCGGAAACCATCATCAGCCGGCTGAGGGTGCCGGCCAGTCCGGTCTCGGCGGAGCCGAGATTTTTCATGGCGCTGGCATCGCCGGGATTGGCGGCGGCGGCCTTCGCGGCGGCATAGGCGATGTTGCGCGCTTCGGTGACGGCCGTGAGCGTCTCGCGTTCGTGCTTGATGTAGCCTTTGGCGGTCTCGACCAGATTGGGAATCAGGTCATAGCGGCGTTTGAGCTGCACGTCAATCTGCGCGTAAGCGTTTTTGTAGCGGTTGCGCAACGTGACGAGTTTATTATAGCCGCTGATGAAGAAACCGATAAAGCCCACTACGACCACCAGCACAACTACGGCAATAATCAGTACCAATCCCATAAATTTCCTTTCGTTAAGTTTTCCGAGAATTATGGCAAAACGGCTGCCGGGGCAATGACAATTTGCGGCGAATTTTGTAGCGGTCAGCCGTTGCTCTTTGCCGGAGCCTTTTCCAAGTCAGCTTGGGACATCGCAGGCAGATAGACCAGGAAGGTGGAACCTCTTCCAGGTTCGCTTTCCACCAGGATGAAACCGCCGTGGCTCTTAACGATGGACAATGTGGTGGACAATCCCAGGCCGGTGCCTTTGCCCAGTTCCTTGGTGGTGAAGAAGGGTTCGAAAATTCGCTCACGGACATCCGGCGGAATGCCATGACCCGTATCTGTCACTTCGAATAATACATACGCCATTGGTTTGGCTTCCGGGTTCAGGCTGGCAAAATGAGCATCGGCGGTGAAATTGCGCACCTTCAGGCTTAACTTGCCGCCTTTTGACATGGAGTCGCGCGCATTCACACAAAGGTTGAGCAGCACCTGATGCAACTGTGTCATGTCGCCGGAAACGAAAGCCGCGTCCGGGGCAACGTTCGTTTCAATCTGGATGGATTTACTGAAGGTCTCGGTGGTAATGCGAATGACGTCCTTGATGAGCAGTTGAGGATTGACCGGCATTCGCTGGCCTTCCAGTCCTCGGCCGAAACCCAAGACCTGCTTGACGATGTCCGCCCCGCGTTTGGCGTTGGCTTCCAGGCGGGCCAGCATCTCCAAGCCTTCATCGTCTTGAATCTTTTGCCGTAACAACGCGGTGGAAATCAGAATGGGGGCCAAAATGTTGTTCAAGTCGTGGGCGATGCCCGTGGCCAGGCGGCCGATGCTTTCCATCCGCTGGGCGCGCAGGAATTGTTCCTCCAGATGTTTCTTGTCAGTAATGTCGCGGCCAATCCCGACCAGGCCAATGATAATGCCGTTGGCGTCGCGCCAGGGAACTTTCGTGGTCAGCAACCAGCGGACTTCGCCGTCCGGGCGGATAACTTTCTCTTCGCGGTTAACGACCGGCTGTCCGGTTTTCAGCACCGCCTGGTCATCGGCGAAAAACGCCTCAGCAATGTCCTTCGGAAACAGATCAAAATCGGTTTTGCCGATGACCTCGGCTTCAGCCTGGTAACCTGTGTTCTTCAAGTCGCCAGCGTTGACCATGATTTTACGCATCCGGACATCTTTGGCGTAAATACAATCGGGCAGGTTATCAATGACCGTCCGCAACAAATTGCGCTCGGCCGTCAGCTTGAGTTCCGCCTCCTTCTGGCGGGTAATGTCCCGGCCGCCGCCAACCAGGCCGATGATATTGCCGGCAGCGTCGCGTCGTGGAACTTTGGTGGTAAGCGTCCAAATGACTTCGCCCTTGGCGTTGACGGCCTTTTCCTCGCGATTGACGATCAACTGGCCCTTCAACACCGCCTGATCGTCGGCAAACAGTTTTTCAGCGACTTCCCGGGTAAAGAAGTCAAAATCATTTTTCCCCAACACCTCGACTTCGCTTTTGCGGCCCAAGGCCCGGACATCAGCGGCATTGGACAGCGTTTTGCGCGCGGCCATGTCTTTGGCGTAGATGTAATCCGGAAGGTTGTCAATCAACGCGCGGAGCAGGTTGCGTTCTTCCATCAGTTTGGCTTCCATCTCCTTTTGTTGGGATATGTTTGTCAGGGCGCCAAGCATGCGCACGGGCTTGCCCCGGGCGTTGTGAACCACATAACCGCGATCCAATACTTCCGCGTACAAACCGTCCTTGCACAGAAAGCGGTATTCCTCGCGCCAGAATTCCTTGCCGGTGCGAATTACCGCTTGGATGCTCTCATGCACACGGTCTCGATCTTCCGGGTGAATGCGGTTGACCCAAAAATTGATGTCCGAAGCCAGTTCGTCCGGTGGATAACCGAAGGTTTCATTGGCGCCTTCACTGCGCCAGGCCGCGTTGGTCTCCAAGTCCCAGTCCCAAAACACGTCATTGGTCGCGCGGGCGATCAATTTGAAACGTTCATTGATGAATTGAAGCGCTTCCGGGTTTTGATTCCGGGTGGCTGGCTGTTTGGAAGATTTCCGCATCTTCGTTCCTGCTGGCCGTGATGTTCCGTCGTGCGGCGGTTTAAAATTTGGTTCGTATCCGCTGGTCGTTTGATTAAAAACCTTCCCGGCCCGGCACCTGAAATCGTCAGGCCAATCTGCGAGTCTTAACCCAAGTATTAGCGCAGCGCAAGTTCAATCCCCCGATCATGGTTCCACCCGCACCGGCATTCCCACCCACGCCAGTTGCATCAGGTATTCCGCGTCCCAATTTGCCAGCCGGAAACAACCGTGTGATTCGGTCCGTCCGACCAGTTCCGGAATGGGTGTGCCATGAATGCCGTAGCCGGTCTTGTCCAAACCGATCCAAACCACGCCGACCGGGTTGTTTGGCCCAGGTGGCAAAATCAACTTGTGGCCGATGGCTTGCAATTCGGACGACTCGGGAAAAAGTTCCGGGTCCGCTGTATAATTGGGATGGGGTGCGATGACAACGACGTGCAATTCACCCACTGGCCGCTTCTCGACGCGCGCCGCGATGCTGCACGGAAAATGCGCCAGCAAATTCGTTTCCAGCCCGAATGCCTCCAAGGACTTCCCGTCGAGATGAATGACCACAAACGCCGCCTTGTCCGTCGGCGCGGGATAATTCACGTCGGGAATTTTCAAAACCGTGCCGGGCGCGATGTCCGCCCAATTCACCTCCGGGTTGAGTCGTTGAATTAATTTGGGGTTCGCATGGCTCTTTTCGGCAACCAGCTCGAGTTCCGTTTCGTAATCAAGCGCTGTCTGCTGCGACTTGGCCAGCCACGTTTTGCCGAGCGGTTGCAGGTGCGCCAGGTCATTCGTCGTCACGACGTACGTTGTCAACAGCGGCGCATCGAGCGTAAGCTGCCCGCGCGTGTCGCCATCGAGGGCGCCGGTCACGGACAGATTTTCGATTTGTTGGAAGACCGAAATGGCTTCACGCGTTTGGACGCCGGGCACCCCATCAATCGAGCCGGGCGAAATCGCCCGGCGCGCCAGTGCGATTTGTGCTTCCAGCACGTCGCCGGCCGGTCGCGGAAAATCACCCGGCGATTGCCGTGTGAGGATCAGCGGTTGTGCGCGCGGCGCAGTGGCGGTCGTTGGCGGCCGGGCGGCTTTTTTCGGATGTTCATGCCGCCACCAAATCCATGGCCCCAAGGCGACCGCGGCCAGCACGAACAGCCATCCCCAGCCGCCGCGTTTTTTGCGCCGTGCAGGAGTGGAACGATGTCGGACGTCGCGAGGCACGCAAAGATTAAGCCACAGGCAACGCACCAACCCAAGACTGAACTCGGAAAGCGCATGGCGGCCCCTTCCATCCGTCCACCGGCAATTGTCTCAATTCAGATTCAGAACCGCCTCGCCGATGAGTTTGGCGGCGGCGTCATAACTCACCTGGCCGGTGTTGACAATCATGTGGTAGAGCAGCGGGTCGTTAATATCGGCGTTGAAATGTTTTTTTAGATAGCGAGCCCGGCCAACGTCTTCCGTAAGGCAGAATTTATGCGCTTCGGCCTCGGTCATGCCATAGTGTTTGTAAGCATGTTCGACGCGTTTTTCGAACGGAGCCACCAGCCGCACGTGGAAGACGTCCGGTAATCTGGCGGTGACAACGTTGCCACCGCGGCCAATAAGAATCACGCGGCCCACGGCGGCCAGTTTGAGCATGGTTTCAGCAGTTTGCAGGACGATAGTGCGCGAGGGCGGA
>Ga0335085_10011363_pt1 | contig 13226 bp, 9 predicted proteins | sample Lox_Sample_45_FD_206712 | JGI IMG/M metagenome (GOLD analysis project Ga0335085, IMG submission 206712) | Soil microbial communities from Loxahatchee National Wildlife Refuge, Florida, United States - Lox_Sample_4.5 | ecosystem: Environmental > Terrestrial > Soil > Wetlands | place: USA: Florida...
GCTGAATTCCGCTCGATTGATCAGGTCCGTCACGATATCTTCGCTATCGAACTCGTGCTTCGCCACCGCTTCCACAATTCCCGCGCTCAGCGTAATTTGCGTCGCATCCCACGGCGGCCGCAATCCGCTTGCGGCTCGCCGCAATTTATCCGCAAGGTTCTGTGCGCCGGCCAGCGTCGTGTCCGGCAGAATAAACGCCAGCGACCACGACGTATATTTTACCGCCACGTCGTTCTGCCGTACGATCGGCTGCAACGACCGCGCCAATTGTTCCAAAAACCGTTCCAACGGCGATTCTCCCTGCTGCCTCAAAATCTCCGCGCCCCGATCAATCTGCAAAATCGTCAGCGCCAGCGGCGTACCTTGCGTGCGCGCCCGGTCTGCTTCCGTAAGCAAGCAGCTCTGGTAAGAACTGCGGCTCAGCAATCCCGTCCGCTCATCGGAAACGCCCATCCGCCGCACCAGCGAGCGCAGCCGCGTATGGCTCACGCTCATCAACATCTGATCGCCAATCGCCTGGAGAAAGTAAGCTTCGTTCGGCCGCCACTTGTGCGGTTCGGCATGACCCACGATCAGCATTCCGGCCGGCGCTTGCGTCTCCTTGTCCGTGATCATCACGCCCAGCGCCGTCGCAAGCCCCATTTCGTTGAGAATCGATCCCTCGCTGGTGTCCACCACCAGTCCGCCCAATTCGTCCGGCTCGGCTTTCTCCAGTTCTGAAAGCAGCAGGACGATTTGCGCTCCCGGCGCGGGCTTGCTCGCCTGGCCGCAAAACTCCGCGGACATTTCCGGGGGCCGGCCCGGCGCGCCAACCACCGCAATACATCGCGCCGTCCGCAAGTGCGATCCCACTTCGCTCACCGCCGTATTCAGCATCGCTCGCGGCGTTTGCTGACGGAATATCTTCTGATTGATCTCGGAAATCTTCGAGAGATCGCGCAGCGTTTCGGCGCTGTACACTCCGGTCCGCGTTGTCGGTGTGCTCGGCGCAACTGGCTGCGCCTCCACCACCGGCGCCGCGGGAGCGGAAGGCGCGGCAACGGGTTCTGGCTTGGGCTTGGCTGCGCCCGGCGGCCACCAGTTCGCCGTCTGATATAGGTTCTGCAATCGCGCGTTGCGTGCTTCCTCCCCGGGGAACATCGCCGCGATCTTTTGCAGTCGCTCGAGCGCCTTGCTCTGCAGTGAATATTGCAAAAAAATCTCCGTCTGCACGATCAAATCTTCCAGCGCTTGCGCGTGCCGAGCCTCCTCCGTATTCGCAGGAGGCGCTGCCACGCTTGACCCCGCGGCGGTATTGGCCGGCGGCGGAGGCGCCGTATTCATCGATTTCGCCAGCCTGCCTCCCACTCGCTTCACGAACGCTTCGTCCACATGGCCGCGCAGCTTTTCCATCCGTTCCTGGTTCCGGTAGTCGTATGCATCAATATCCACGAGCCGCTCGAGCGAATCGCAAGCCTTCCGGAAATCGCCAGCATTGAAATACACGTCAAACAGCTTTACCAGGATTTCGAAGTACTGTGTTTCGCGGTTCAGCTCGTTATAAACGGAGGCCCAGAACTCCAGCATCCCTTGCGAATGCGGGTGCTTTGAAGCCACGGCGTCGAGTTGGGTCGCAAAATCGTTTTGCCGCTTGTCCGCGAACATGCGGCGCTTCAGCGTCTGGAGCACGTCCACGCCTTTCGTGGTTTGCGCCGACGCCGCATACGCATCGGCAAGCTCGAAGAGCCGCTCCGCGCCCGCGTTCTTCTCGCGCAGGACCTTTTCGAGAATCTCACGCGCCCGGTCCAGATTCCCGGCTCGGATCAGCGCGTCACTGAAAGTTTCAAGAAAAACGGCGTCGTTTTCCGTGGTCGCGAACGGCTCGAGAAGCGTGGCCGCTTCCGCCGCTCCGTCGCCGCGCAGCATGGCCTGCGCATAGAGCAGAGCAACGCTCCGCTCCTGCGGCGCCAGCTTGTGAGCCCGGCCAAGCAGTTTGAGCGCGTCGGCCTCCGAGCCTCCTGCCGTGGCAAGTTGTCCGGCGCGCAAAAAAGTCCGCGCCGCCAGCGCGTTCTTCCCGATTTGCTCCGCTGCTTCAGCAAGCTTAAGCTGCCGCGTGAGATTTTCCGGATCCAGCTGCGCGATCCTCTCGTAGCAAAAGAGCGCGTCTTCGTGGCGTCCCAGGGCCGTGAACAGGTCCGCCGCCTTACCGTACTGATCGAGAGCTTCTTCCGGATGATTTTGTTTTTGCTGCAGGAAAGCGTACCGCGCAATTCGCTCTGGCGGCTGCGCCGTGGAACCGCTTCGCAGAAAGCGGTTGTAAATAGCCAGCGCTTTGGTTTCGTCTTTAGGGTCGATCAGCAAGTCGAAAAGCAGTCCGTAATAAACGGCGGCGCGGTCTTGCTGGTCCATCCGCGCGTAGAGATCCCCCAGCGCCTGCGTAGCTTCCTGATGCTGTGGCGCGTCGTCGAGCACGGCCAGATATGCTTCGATAGCGTCCTCGACGCGGTTCTTTTCGAGGAATCGCTTTGCGCGGTCCAAATGCTTGCTGACGTCTGCGGCCATCCGTCCGAATTGCCTTTGCTTTGCCTGTCGGCTGACTAGAAAGTTTCCTGCCGGGCCGTGCGCGATCCGATGCTTCCACGCCCTCGTTCAACTATATACCGCAAGCGCAGGGCGTTCAAAAGTTCGACGTCTTCCAATGCAGTATGTAATACGTCACAGAATTCGCGCAGGAAAGGCGGCGGGCGGCCTCAACAAACCTTTCACACACGCCATTTCTCGAAGAGCATGCTTCTCACACGAAGCAGTTATCGCATCTATTTATTTCACGCCTTTGCTCGCGTCCCAGGAACTCTGTTCTTTGCGCACCATTACCATCTCGCCGATGTGATACGCATTGTGGGTGCTGATGTGCGTGATGCGCTGAGCCTCTTGCGCCAATTTCCCTTCGTCGGCGGTTTCAACCCATTTCTCGAGCCCGCTCATGACTTCGTCCAGTTGCTTCACGGTTTCGCTCCAGTTCTTGGCGTCAAACTTCGTGAACGTCTCGTCATTATTCCCGTCGAACTTTTCAGGCGTCTCGCCCCGCAGCTTCGCCAGCGCCTGTCGGTTCCAAAACACGAGATGGTACGCAAGTTGGCCAACGGAATGATTTCCTTTGCCATCAGTCCAACTTGCCTGCTCCGGAGTTAACCCTGCAACCGCCACATTGGCGCACACGAACCATTCGCTCTTGTCATGCGTGCTGTGCAGTTGCGCCAGCAAAAAGCTCTTGAGCGTCGGCGCCTTCTGTGCCTGCGCCAAGGCTGGAACCGCCATCACTGTAACCGCCACCGCCAGCATCATGATCGAAATCAGTCTTCTCATGTCCGTTCCCTCCCCGCTCTTCTTAGCTGGAAGCTCTTCCAGCTTTCGTTATGCCCGCAGTATACGGCACGGCTGCGAGGAATGGCGATTTGTGGCAAACTGAACTGTCACACGGCATGGTTTTGCGCGGCCTGGCGTCTTGGCTCCTCGAAGCATGCGGCTCCTGCCGGCAGCTGAAAAAATCAAAGCAGTCGCAAACGGAAACGATAAGCGAGTTCCATGGACCCGAAGTTCATACGCAATTTTTGCATCATCGCGCACATCGATCACGGCAAGTCCACGCTCGCCGACCGTCTGCTTGAAATGACCGGCGCACTTTCGCAGCGCGAGATGCACGAGCAGGTGCTCGACTCGATGGATCTCGAGCGCGAGCGCGGCATCACCATCAAAGCGAAAAGCATCCGTCTGCATTACACCGCAAAAGACGGAAACACTTATCAGCTCAACTTGATCGACACGCCCGGCCATGTCGATTTCTCCTACGAAGTTTCGCGCGCTCTCTCTGCGTGCGAAGGCGCGCTGCTCGTTGTCGACGCCAGCCAGGGCGTCGAAGCGCAAACCGTCGCCAATACTTTTCTGGCGGCGGGAAATAATCTGACGATCGTTCCCGTCATCAACAAAATCGATTTGCCCGCGGCGCAAACTGAGTTCGTCAAAGAGCAGATCGAAAGCGTGCTCGCGATTCCCGCGGCCGACGCGTTGCTGATCAGCGCCAAGAGCGGATTCGGCGTCGAAGACGTTCTCGAAGCCATCGTGCAGCGCATACCCGCGCCGAAGGGCAGCTCGGAAAATCCGCTGCAAGCGCTGATTTTCGATTCGTGGTTCGACATCTATCGCGGCGCCGTGATTCTCGTGCGCGTGATGGAAGGCCGCGTCACGAAGCATACGAAAATTCGGCTCTGCTACAGCAACGAAACCTACGAAGTCGAAACGCTAGGCACGCTCACGCCGAAACCTATCGCGCTCGATGAGTTGGGCGCCGGCGACGTCGGCTTCATCGTCGCCAACATCAAACGCGTTGCCGACGCGCGCATGGGCGATACTGTGACGGAAGCGGCAAGGCCCGCCGCGCCGTTGCCGGGGTTCGAGGCCATCAAGCCGATGGTCTTCGCCGGATTGTTTCCGGTACTCGCCGATGACTACGAGCCGCTCCGCGACGCGCTCGGAAAACTTCAGTTGAACGACGCGGCGTTTTTCTACGAGCCGGAAAATTCGGTGGCCCTCGGCTTCGGCTTCCGCTGCGGCTTTCTCGGCCTGCTGCACATGGAAATCGTGCAGGAGCGGCTGGAGCGCGAATTCGGGCTGAACCTGATTACCACGGCTCCCAGCGTGCGCTACCGCATCACGCGCGTTACCGGTGAAGTCATCGAAGTCGATAGCCCGGCGAAGTTTCCGAATCCGAGCGACATCGCGAAGATCGAAGAACCGATCATCAAAGCAATGATCATCACCAACGACGAATCCGTCGGCGGAATTCTTCAGCTCTGCCAGGAAAAACGCGGCACGCAGAAGAATTTCGAGTATCTTTCGCCGACGCGCGTCATGCTCACCTACGAATTGCCGCTCAATGAGATCGTGCTCGATTTCTACGACCGGCTAAAGAGCGTTTCACGCGGCTACGCCTCGCTCGACTACCATCTGGCCGGGTACAGCGAATCCGACCTCGTGAAGCTCGACGTGCTGGTCGGCGGCGAACCGGTGGATGCGCTGGCGCTGATCATCCATCGCGAATTTTCGTACGAGCGCGGACGCGAATTGGTGACGCGCCTGCGAAAACTGATTCCGCGTCAGATGTTTGAGGTGCCGATCCAGGCGGCGATCGGCAGCCGAGTGATTGCGCGCGAAACGGTTGCGGCGATGCGCAAAAACGTTCTTGCCAAGTGCTACGGCGGCGATATTTCGCGCAAACGCAAGCTCCTCGAAAAGCAAAAAGAAGGCAAGCGCCGCATGAAACGAGTCGGCCAGGTCGACATTCCCCAAGAAGCCTTCCTCGCCGTCCTCAAGGTTGCTTCCTCTTCCGACGACGACTGATGAGTTCCCCGTTCGATTTTCAAAGCTAAATTATTCCTCCTTTTTTTTGACTTCGGCGGTGAGGCGGCCGCGATGGAGTTGGACGGAGACGGAGTCGCCTACGGCGACTTGGGCGGCGTCGCGGAGGAGGGCGCCGGAGGCGTCCGTGACGATGGCGTAGCCGCGTTCGAGGACGCGAAGCGGGCTGCGCTCGTTTAGCTGAAGAACGAGACGTTCGAGGCGCTCGCGTTTGGCGCGTAAGAGGCGCTCGGCGCGGACGCCGAGATCGGCGCTGCGTCTTTCGAGGCGCAGGCGGAACGCGGAAAGTTTCACGCGAAAATCAAACGTGGCGATACGAAGATGCAGCGTGGTGAGGCGTTTGCGGGATTGATCGAGGCGCGCACGGAGGCCTAGCGCGAGGCGCGAAGTCATTTCATCGGCGCGCTGGCGCTGCTGGCGGAGGAGATCGAGCGGACGGCGGAAACCGCGGCGAGCGGAAAGTTCGTGGACGCGTTTGCTGAGATCGAGAAGGCGGTAGCGGACAAGGCTGGCGAGCGTCTCGCGGAGATCGGCGATGTGCTTATCGAACTCGCGGCGTGTCTGGACGACTAGCTCGGCCGCGGCGGAAGGCGTGGAAGCACGAACATCGGCGACAAAATCGGCGATAGTGAAATCGGTTTCGTGGCCGACACCGGAGATAACGGGAATTTCGGAGACAGCGATGGCGCGGGCGAGAACTTCTTCGTTAAAGGCCCACAGATCTTCGAGCGAGCCGCCCCCGCGGGCGACGATTAATACGTCGACGAGTTTTTTCTGGTTGAAGAATTTCAGGGCTTTGACGATTTCGGCGGCGGCGCCCTCGCCTTGGACGCGCACGGGGTAGACAGTGAGATGAACGTTAGGAAAGCGGCGGCGAAGGATGCGCACGACATCGCGAACGGCGGCGCCGCGCGGCGAGGTGATCAGGCCGATGCGGCTGGGAAGCATGGGCAGAGGTTTTTTGCGTTCGGCGGCAAAGAGGCCTTCGGCCTCGAGGCGCTTTTTTAGCTGCTCGAAAGCAAGCTGAAGCGCGCCGAGACCGATCGGCTCGATATTCTCAACATAAATCTGATATTCGCCGCGGGCTTCGTAGACGCTGATCGAACCGCGCACGGTGACTTTGAGACCGTCTTCGGGGCGGAACTTGATGCCGCGCTGCTGCTGCTTGAAGAAGACGCAGCGGACCTGGGCGCGGTCGTCCTTGAGGGTGAAGTAAATGTGGCCGGACTGGGCTTCCCGGCAATTGGAGATTTCGCCTTCGACCCAGATATCGGTGAAGTTTTTGCCGAGGAGGTCGCGGATACGGGCGGTTAGCTCGCTGACGGTGAGGGCGCGGCGGGTGGGCTGGAGGTTGAATTGGAGTTGGGTGGTCATGGCATCAGACGGCAACAAAAGAATGAGGGTACCCCACACCCGGGTGTTTTGGTGAAAGAGTGTGCAAGGGTTTGAAAACACGAGGGATAGGATTTTCTTCAGTGCAAAAGAGTGCGTAACAGTATGAAAACAAAGGAAACGTAAGTCGAATGAAATGATATTGATGCGCACTCTTTGCGAAAGCGTGCAAAAAGGGAGCACGTGCTGCAGAAGACTGCCGGGTGATGGACGCGGAAGGAGGGGAAAGCCTAGCGCACTTGCACAGAGCATGCAGAGGAAGGGTAGACATGACGATAGCCTCCGTTTCTCCTCCGCGGTACAATGCCAAAATTATATCATATAGGTACTCTTTGTCAAGTAATTACTTATAAGTTGCTTGTTTGCTGCGGGATGGCAGGTGTTTCGAATACTCAGCAGGGAATAAAATTGGAGCTCTAGGCCTGAAATTCATAGCGCTTGTCGCCGGGGGCGTTGTCGTTTGCCCACGCTTCTACGTTCTGCTTGATTGCTTCCGCCACGGCGGCTGCCGTAGAATTCCCATCTAAGCCTGGTAAGGGCTGGTGGCTATGAGAAGTGAGCAGCTCGACGAATAGCTCTTTCACCTTTTCCTTCAGGCTTCCGTCTTCGCAAACCTTGCGATAGGCGAGGATGGGTTTGTCCCTGGATTCCTCAATACCCCCAAGGTAGCGCTCGAAGTCGGGTATGCTGACCCTGTGCCGGACCGTTGTTCCAGCTTTTCGGGCTTCGACAATCGATTCCGCAATTGTCAGGTTGACCTTCCACGCACCATTCTTTCTGCCGCTCATGAGCAAGGGAGAATCAGTGTCGTGAACCACGCCGAAGGCAATCTTGAAATGTGTTAGCAAACGAACGAGTGGCACGATTAGGCTCTTTCCGCGCGAGGGAACAAGTGCAACTTGCGTGGCAAGCCCGTCATCTTCGGCCACAATCGCAGCCATAAAAGATGCTAATTCTGTGTCGCCTTCGACGACAATCGGGTATGAGCCAAAGAACATCTCGGCAAGTGCTGCGTCGAGTTGCAATAGCGCTCGAAGATTGGCCTTATCCTCGTCACTGAAACCGGCCGTCGAAGTACGAAAAGTACGCGGCGTCGTTTGTTTCCCGTTCCGCTCCAAACGGAGGATGCTCGTGTGATCTTGCAAGGGATCGATAAAATAAGGCGAATGGGTTGATAACATCACCTGCCAGTTCGGGTCCTGCGCGAGAGTATATAGGTGGTCGCGTGCCGCTCTTACCGCCATTGGGTGCAGAGCGTTTTCGGGCTCGTCAATCAACAAAATATGACCTGGAAGTGCTATGTCGTCATCCAAGCCGGCCAGGGGTTCCGTAAGTGCTTCGATTTCCTGGGACAGTTTCAGAACCTTGGCTTCATCTGGCTTTTTCTTGCCCAATTCTTTTTCGCGTTCTTTCCTAACCTTCTCGGCTTCCTTAAGCCTCTCGTTTTTTGCCTTCTGCTCTCGGACGATCGTGTTGCGAACTTGAAGAAGGGCCCAAAACAACGCCCGTTGCGAACCCGTCCCTTGCTGCCCGACGGCGGTATCGGTGGCTTCTTCTAGAAACCTGATGCTGGATCCGCTGGCAAGACATTTTGCCAAATCGAGATTCGGAGTCTCCATTCCCACGCGAATGAGTATTTCAAGTTCAGGAAAAATTCTTTTGAATCCGGTCCCGACCTTTGTGCCGACGGTATCGATTTCCTCTTGATATCGGTCTACCGGTTTCATCGCCTCATCGATGAGAGATTTCATTGCGAGTCTTAGGGGCGATCCTGTGGTTTCCTGTTGGATCTTCAGTTCACGCAATACTGGCTCTGTTACAAGTCGAAGGAGCTTGTCGTGTTCTTCCTTAGAATCTTGGAGTGAGCCGACGCGCAGGGGCTGTGGCAGTCTGGAATTAAATACATTGTCCGCTCCGCCAGCTTTGCCGTCCTCGGCCCAATCAAGTGTTTCGGGATCCCATGTTTGGCGAATGGGCTTACCGCCCGCGTCTTTCCACGTCCATCGACTTCTTACCAATCTCAGCCCATCTTTGTCCTCTTTCCATTTTGCATCTACGTTTGGGATCCCATCGGGAACGTGGACGACTAGCTCAATCTCGGGGAACTCGCCCTCCGGAGTCCATTGGCAGCGGTCCTGGGCGGTCAGAGTCTGGCTTCCTTGCGCAAGTTCGTACGCGCGAAGAACCGTCGATTTTCCGCAATTGTTCTTGCCCACAAGACAGACGATATCGTCAAGCGCAACTTCGAGCCCATCTGGGCCGATACAGCCTAGGTTTCTAAGCTTGAGGGAGATCAATTTGGAACGCGCGGGCATGATCGACGACCCTGCCGGCAGTATAGCTCTTCTTTAATTGACCCAGGAGCAATATCTATGGCGGTATGACCGATAAATGAGCGCCGAAGTGGGCCGCCCGAGTGCGACGTCTACCATCCATAGGCACGGTTCAACGCGAGCTAAGGTTTGGCGGGGGCTGGAACGGGCGCGGAGGATGGCGCCGGTGCTGGGGTGGTGCTGAAATTGACCTTAGGGGCGGTACGGGCGCCGGGTTCGGTTTTGAAGTAGGCGTCGTTGCGGGTGAAGCCCCCGAAGCTGGCTACCAGGCTGTTGGGGAAGAGAGAGATGTAGGTGTTGTAGTCCTGGACGGATTGGTTGTAACGGCGGCGTTCGACGGCGATGCGGTTTTCGGTGCCGGCGAGCTCGTCCTGCAGGCGGAGGAAATTTTCGTTGGATTTGAGCTGGGGATAATTTTCGGTGAGGACGAGGACTTTGGCGAGAGAGGCGTCGAGCTGATTGTTGGCGGCGATTTTTTCGGCGGGAGTGGTGGCGTTGAGATAGCCGGCGCGGGCTTTGGCGATCTCATCGAAGACTTCGGTTTCGTGCGCGGCAAAGCCTTTGACGGTTTCGACGAGATTGGGAATCAAATCGGCCCGGCGCTGGAGGACTACATCAACCTGGGCCCAGGCGGCGTTGACGGCTTCGCGCTTGATGGCCATCTGATTCCGCCGTGAGATAAACGAGCCGCCTAGAATCAGAGCAATAATGAGAAGAACCGCCAGAACAACGAGAGCAACTTTCATGTAGATTGCCTCCGCAAAAAATCAGGAACCGGCTTTGCCGGTTCGCTGCCACTCATGCTTGGGAACCTGCTTGTCCAGAGCTGAAATTACCACAGATAGGGCGTTTAAGTATTCGCCGTAGGCGCGCACGATATCGTTGGCAGGAGCGTGCGAGTCGCGGAGATGGAATGCGGCGCCGAGAGCATGGGCATCCGCGCCGGTAAGCACGGCGATGCGGGCGAAAACTTCGGGAGCGGCTGCGGGGGGCTTTTCCTCGAAGGCGATCAAAGTATGGCGAAGGAGGGCCAAGGCGCTGGAAGAAGATTTCGCGGCGGCGAGGCGCAGCTCGCTTTCTTTTTTTTCGTTGAACAGGAAATGCTGGCGCAGTTTTAGCAGGAGAGTGCGGAGGTCGTGTTCGACCTGGACGCGATGGAGATTCATGGGCACGTCGATGTGGGCGATGACCTCGGTGCCATGAAGGATGCGGCGATTTTCCTGCATATCGAGCAGCTCGATGGAAAAAACGTCTGCCGAATCACGCAATTCCTGGACAGTGAAAAAGAGCGGAGCCGGCTCGTTCTGGTTCTTGCACCACCAATGAACGACGGGCGCGACGCGAGTCAATTCACGCGCGGAGAGCGAGCGGAGAACGCATAGAACATTTAGATCGGAATGGCCTTCCTTGAAGTCGCCGCGTGCGGCGGAGCCATAAAGGATCAGAGACTCGAGATTATCTCCGGCCAATTCCTTCATCCGGTTCACGAGATCTGTCAGCTTCTCTTCCATAGACAGCATTTTGCTACCGCTCCTTCTCGTAACTTTTTCCAATCCGAAAAATGTGACCGCGTTTGCGATTCACTTCCACCGGCGACGATCACCAACTCCCGCCAGCCCCTCCACCGCCGCTACTCCCGCCCCCAAAACCTCCGAATCCTCCTCCGCCACTGCTCCAGCCTCCGGAACTTCCACCGAAGCCACCTCCACCCATCGACCCGCCGATGAATGGGCCGAGCCACCAGCCCCCGCCGCCGCGGCGCCCGCCGCGTCCGGTGGCACTTCGAACGATGGCCCGGATGACGTGAAAGACAAGAAAGATCAGGAAAAAAATCAGCCAGAAGGGGATCGGAGCGGAACGGCTTTCAGGCCGCGGAGCCGGCTGGGGGGATTGCGATGCGGTGAGCGTGACGCCTCGATCAGTGGCGATGTAAGTGGCGAGCTGCCAGGCGCCTGTTTCGATACCGGCGCTGTAATTTCCCTGGCGGAAGAAAGGGACCATAGCCCGGCCGGCGTCACCGGCGCGGGCGTCGTTGATGACGGGCTCGAGGCCGTAGCCGACTTCTGTCCAATATTTGTGTTCGAGAGGGGCGACGAGAAGGAGAACGCCGCGATTGTCTTTTTTGCCGCCGACGCCGATCTGCTGGAAGAGTTCGTTGCCGTACTGCTCGACGGTTTCGCCTTCGAGAGAGCGGACGGTGACGATGGCCATCTGCGCGCCGGTTTTTTGCTGGAGCTCGGTACAGAGACTTTCGAGGCGGGCGGTGGCCGTCGGAGTGATGACGTGGGCGAGATCGGTGACGTAGCCGGTGGGACGGATGTCCTTGATTTTTTCGGCGGAAGAAGTAAGGGCAAGCACGGAAAAGAGAAATAGGAGAAGAAATCGCGCCAGGGCGAATCGGGAACGCATGAAAGGGCGTTTGGAGGGAGTAAAGGGCATGCAAATACGACTATAGGAGGTGCGCGGAATCCTGTAAAGGGAAGCGGAAAGCACTTGGAGATGCAAAAGCAGGAATCGCTAACGGCGAAAACGGGAGAAAAGCCAGAAGACGAAGGAAAGCACGGCGCTTAGAAGCAGACACGTGACGATCGGGAAATAAAAAGTTGAATGCTCGCCGCAATGAACGACGTCGCCCGGAAGCCGTCCGAGACGGAAGGGGAGTTTGCCAGAGAAATAGAGAATCGCACCGAGAAGCACGAGCAGGCCGCCGAAAAAGAGGAGAGTGCGGCCGAGATCGCGGAAGTCGCCCACAGAAGAATTATAGAAGAAAACCTGCGTGCAGAAGCGAGCAGAGATGCCGCAAGAATCAGCTTGCGAAGATTTATTACAAGAGTATTATATCTATCGGTTTATATCAGAAACACCCGAGAAGGTTTCCCCGCAGTTCCGGGGTTCGAAAAACAAAGATTCGTGGAGGTCTGGCATGGCCGGCACCCAGCGCCTACTGGCGACCGCGATGGCAATTTTTCTGACCGGGATTCCGGGCAAAGGCAAAACGAGTGTGCTTGGAGTTGTGGTGATGGCACAACACGCCAGCCTTGATACCGCGGCGGCGGCCGAAGGAACGACGGTCTACGAGGGGGAGCGGCTCGCGACCGAGGCGCGCGGCTCGATCCAAGTGCGCGCCGGCGGGGCGATGGTCTACTTAGCGGAGCAGAGCAGCGCGGTTGTGCGCGGCAGCGCGGCCGAAGGAGGAAGAGTGTTCGAGGCAGAGCTGGAGGCGGGTGCGGCGGTGCTATCCGTCGCGGCGGGGACAATGGGAGAGATCGTTGCAAGTTCAGCTCACATTCGGCCAATTTCTGATATGCGAGGCGTGGTTCAAGTCCGAGTGATTGGACAGCACGAACTTCTTGTTTATGCGCAGCGGGGGCCAACGCTGATTTCCTATCAGGGTGAAAGCGAAACGATTGCGCAAGGTAAGTCATACCGGGTGGTGCTGAACCCACCGGAGGACGATGCGCGCGGAGGCGCTGGAACCAAAAAAACGGGGAAGCATGGCAAAGCAATCATCCTCATTGCTGTAGCGGCGGTTGCTGCAACGGCCGTGGGTATCACACTGTTGATGAAAGGCGGAGGTGGAAACGGGCTAGAAAGCCCAGATCGGCCATGAAGCAACGAAGAGCTTGATTAAACAATCAAAATTTGGGTGGAGCAAAGTAGCACAGACTGAAGTCTGTGCCACTCTGCCGGCTGCGCTTAGATGAGTTCGAAGCCGGAGAAAAAATAGGCGATTTCGAAGGCGGCGGTCTCGGGGGCGTCGGAGCCGTGCGTGCAATTATTGCCGATGCTGGTGCCGAGGTCGTGGCGAATGGTGCCAGGGGCGGCTTTCTTGGGATCGGTGGCACCCATGGTGTCGCGCCATTTGAGGATGGCCCCTTCGGCTTCGAGAGCGAGGACGAAAATTTTGCCAGAGCACATGAACTCGCAAAGCTCGCCAAAAAAGGGGCGGGCTTTATGGACGGCGTAGAAGCCTGCAGCCTCGCCATTCGTGAGAATCATCGTTTTTATGGCGACGATGCGGAAGCCGGCTTTGTGAATACGGGCGAGAATTTCGCCTTGCTGGTTGCGGGTGACGGCATCTGGTTTGATGATTGCGAGAGTTCGTTC
>Ga0335085_10011364_pt1 | contig 13226 bp, 10 predicted proteins | sample Lox_Sample_45_FD_206712 | JGI IMG/M metagenome (GOLD analysis project Ga0335085, IMG submission 206712) | Soil microbial communities from Loxahatchee National Wildlife Refuge, Florida, United States - Lox_Sample_4.5 | ecosystem: Environmental > Terrestrial > Soil > Wetlands | place: USA...
GACGATCTTCTCGAGCTGCTCCAGCGCGGCGAAAGAGGACTTCATCTTGTCGTACTGCGCTTGCCCACCCACGAAGACGAGCCGGAGCTCGGCGTCGCGCGCGATGAACTCCGCTCCCTTCGTCGTCTCGGTCGCGTAGATCGCGACGGAGACCGCGCCGACGCTCAGGATGGCGAAATCGGCGATCGCCCACTCCGGGCGGTTGGGCGAGAAGATGCCCACCTTGTCCCCTGGCCGGATCCCCTCCTCGAGGAGCGCCTTGGCCACCGCTCGAATCCTGTCGTCCAGCTCCCGGTAGGAAATCGACTGCCAGGCGTCACCGACCTTCTGTCGCATGGCCGTCTTCCCGGAGAACTTCCGGGCGCTCTCGCGGATCATGCGCGCAAGATTGCTGGTCTCCATGAGCGCACCTTACTCAAAGTCTCGCAGGCCGAGGAGGAACCGAGCGGCAAGAGAGCCGACCATGCCGGAGCGCGCCACCGATGCGCAGAAGTGACGCCCTGAGCCTGGGGTATGCTGCCCCGGCATGGGCATCATCCTCAAGGACGATCGTGAGCTGGCCGCGATGCGCGAGGCGGGGCGCATCGTGAAGAAGATCCTCGATGCGGTGGAAGCGGCCTGCGTGCCGGGCACCACCACCGCCGAGCTGAATCACATCGCGGAGCGCGAGCTCGCCCGAGCGAAGGCGAAGTCGGCGTTCCTCGGCTATCGACCCGGTGGAGCGCCGCCGTACCCCGCGGTGCTGTGCACGTCGATCAACCAAGTCGTGGTGCATGGGATCCCGAGTGACAGCGACGTGCTGCGCGAGGGTGACATCGTCGGCATCGACTTCGCTTGCTACAAAGATGGATATTGCGCTGACTGCGCGCGGACGATTACACGAAGGAGCTGGTGAGCCTCAGATCACTTCGCTTGATCCGGATCTCGGGTTCAGGCTCGGCGTGGTCGGGAAGACGCCTACGAAGCAGGGCTACAGCCTGCCGCAGCGTGAGGGCTCTCGCGACGAGGACCAAGGAGCGGTTGACTTTGTGCCACTCGGCGGGTGATGAGGGGCGTCCCACTGAAGGCGGTGCAGGAGCTGATGGGCCACGCGACGATCGAGATGACGCTGCGCTACTCGCATCTGAGCCCGGAAGTCGGGCGCGGCGCGGTGCAGCTGCTCGATCGGCATGGCAACGGGCACCACCCCGTCGGCCAACTAGCGAAAGTCCGAGGAGAACATTGGTGGAGGTGGCGGGAATCGAAGAGACGCAGACCGGATGCGCGAAACCCCTTGCGAGGCGCTGATTTGCCTCGCATCTGGCTGCAGCGGTTCATGAAGTTCGATCCCGCCGCTCCCCACCTCGTTCCGCCTAGTCCCGCGCCAATCCGCCGGCTGATGGCAACGATACGGCAACGTGTGTCGGCGCCAGGAGCGTGATCGTCTGACAGGAGCACAACGAAAATCTGCCGCTCCTGCGGTGAGGGACAGATAGGCCCGGTTCCGTCGCCTGCCTCCCGTCTCCCCGGGCCAGCTTTCCCCCTGCCAGACCGCGGCCAGGGTCTGCAACCCCGGCCCGCGCAGGGACCTGTCTGGGCGATCGCCGCCAGTTCGCGCGCGATCATCAGCCAGGCCGGTTCGGAAATGCTTGTCTCCAGGCGCGAAACGCGCGGCCTCATCCAATCTACGCCTTCGGAGCTCCGGGTGAAGCGCAGCGGGCGCCAGATGTTCGTCACGGACGAGAGTCGTGTGGGCAGGTTGCGCCAGGATTTCCTCTCCTCGTCGATCGAGTGATCCGACACTCGTCGGCCGACGAGCGGCGCCACGTTGCGCCACAGTTCGGGCGCTGTCCACTTGAGAGCGCTTTCTGCGAATCGAGCTCAATCGCAGGTGGCACGCCCGCTGCTCTTGCTCGCCTCCAGCCAAATCCGGCTGGGAGGTCAAGATGCGTGTGAGTGTGCAAGTGAAGGGACTGCTTGTTTGCCTCGCTTTGATGGTCGCCTGCGGCGGCCCGAGCGAGCCACAATCTGTCGAGAGGGAAAGCACGGGCGACGCTCTGACGACGGTGCGGCCGGTGGCGCCGCCGCCGAAAGCTCCGTCGTTGTCGTTGCCGTTCTTCTCCTCCTGGAGCCGCGTGTCGGATGGTCTCGTCGCCGCACCCGGCACGCCGGTCACGGCGGCCCCGTGGGGACAATGGCCATTTGCGGTGTTTGCCACTGGTGCTGACAGCGGCATCTATACGGCGGCCCCAAATCCTGATCAGGGTCTTCCGGCGCCGTGGGCCAGGCTTCCCGGTGCCGCCGCGCCCGGCACGCCGGTGACGGCGGTCCCGTGGCCGAACTGGGGATTCGCATTGTTCGTCACCGGTACCGACTACGGCATCTACATGGCCGGAGGCGATCCCCAGCGGGGCCTCGCCGGGCCGTGGGCTCCCACGAACGGTGCGGCCGCGCTCAGGACGCAGGTGACGGCGGTTCCATGGGGGAGTTGGGGATACGCTTTGTTCGTTACGGGTCTCGACGGCGGGATCTACACGGCCGCAGGCGATCCTCAGAGAGGCCTCGCTGGTCCTTGGGCGCGCCTCGGTGGTCTGGTGGCTTCCCCGGGAACGCCGGTGACGGCGATTCCGTGGGGAAGCTGGGGATTCGCCCTGTTCGCCACTGGTGCTGACGGCGGGATCTACACGGCCGCAGGCGATCCTCAGAGGGGCCTCGCTGGCCCGTGGGCGAGATTGCCCGGTGCCGCGGCGCCCGGGTCGGCGGTAACGGCGCTTCCGTGGGGAAGTTGGGGGTTTGCCCTCTTCGTCACCGGTACCGACGGTGGCATCTACACGGCGGCCGGCGATCCCCAGAGGGGCCTGCTGGGGCCGTGGGCGCGTCTCTCGGGCTTGACCGCCCGGCTCGGGTCGCAGGTCAGTGCGCTTCCCTGGCCGTATTCGGGAGCGAGCACGTTCGCCTTGTTCGTCACCGGCAACGATGGCGTTCCTTACCAGGCCGTAGGAGATCCCCAGCAAGGCTTCGGATCGTGGTGGCCCGTGGCTTCCACTACCCTTGACGGACAAATCGGTGGCCCCACCATCCCGCCTGGCGCGACGATTGCTGCAGCCGGCTGGAACTACCCAATCATCTCAAACGGGACCAATCTGGGAAACAAGTATCGCATCGCTCTGTTTGTCACTGGTACCGACAGCGCGGTCCACATGACCTCGTCGTGCTGCGGGGTGCCGAAGCCGCCGACGAGCCTGCGCGTCACGAGCAACGTGACGGGTCATTCCATCGACGTGTCCTGGGTCGACAATGCCAATGATGCAGACGGGTTCCGGATCAACTACACCGGCAAACGAACCGGCTATAGCGACGACACCGGCACGCTGTCGCTCGGCGCGAGCGCAAGGACGGCGTCCCTGACTGGTCTCTTGAGCGGGTACAGCTACACGATCAAGCTCGTGGCCTACAACTCCTCTGGAGACTCGCGTTCGGTGGCAGTCCAGGCGACGACGCCAATCGTCGCGGAACAGGTCGCGGTCACCCTGCAGAATCAACACCTGGTGAATCCGAATGGCCCCGTTCCCATTGCTTACGCAGGCATGTATCCTGGGTTCGGCTCTGTTCCGGCGGGCCACCTCCTCCAGATCGCGGTCCCTCAGAGCTCGATCGCGCTCGGTCTCGCATTCGTGAAGCTGGGCGGCTCGACGGATGATTGCTTGTCTTCGGATCCCGGCGCGGTCGTTACCGTGCTCGCCGGGCAGACGATGACTTCGGCCCAGATGACGGCGGTCTACGGCACGGCCAAGCCGACATACTCGACGAGTACTCCCGTCGGGTTCCTGGCGTGCTTGATCTCCTCGCAAGGTGCTCCGATTCCTGAAACGGTGGACATCCAGGCGACCATCATCTCGCAGTGACGCGCACGGGGCCGGCAGCTCGATCGAAGCTGCCGGCCCCATCGGACTTGCCCCGCTCCAAAGTGACGCGGGCGCCATTCGCCTTGAATCCGGAGCAGGAGCCACAACTTGTCCGGATGTGTGCATTCTTCTTTGCGAGTATCAATTGAACGGATGGCGTCGGTCCCTGGGCGGGGATGGGCTCAGCGACGAGGTCGTCATTCAGGTCGAGCCGGACCCGGCCGACCCTGACCGGTGGGTGGGGCTCTACATCAAGCCAGACGGCAGCAGGTGCTGAGCACGGAAGACCTCTACCTATAGGAGGCCGGTACAAGCCGGCGTCACGAAGCGCAGTGACCTCAGGCTCACCTGCAAGACGCAGCGGCACCTTCGAGGCGAGCTCGTCTTCTGCAAGGAGACCGGCCGCGCCTTCAAGGAGAACGAGTGCAAGTGGCCGATCTGGCGCGCGTGCAGACGGGCCGGGCTGCGCAAGATCACCTGGCACGTCTTGCGGCACACGTTCGCTTCGCATCTGGTGATGAGCGGCGTTCCACTGAAGGCGGTGCAGGAGCTGATGGGCCACGCGACGATCGAGATGACGTTGCGCTACTCGCACCTGAGCCCGGAGGTCGGGCGCGGCGCGGTGCAGCTGCTCGATCGGCATGGCAACGGCATGGCAACGGGCACCACCCCGTCGTCCAACTAGCGAAAGTCAGAGGAGAAAATTGGTGGAGGCGGCGGGAATCGAACCCGCGTCCGAAAGCACTCCCCTCTGCGGCAGCTACATGCTTGTCCCGCGATTTGTCGTCATCCGGCGGGACGAGCACGGGCCCCCTGCCCGCCGGACCATCTCCGGATGAATCTCGCCTTCCGCCGCCGGAGCGCCACGGAAGGCCAGCCGACTTTTTTGACGGGACTGGCCGGCGCCATCGGCTGGGCTCCGGGGTCCCGCGTGCTTAGACCGCTTTAGGCGGCCAGCGCGAGCTCAACGTTGTCGTTGGCGTTTGTTGCGTTGCCCGTTTTTTGCGAGGCACAGGCGGCCCCGGCATGCGCCGAAAGGTTCGTTGCCCTCGTCGAAACCGGTTCGCCCCCATGACGGACCGTCACTCCAAGATAACCGCAAGACGGGGCGCGTCAAGGCGGGCCGCCCCACATCCGCCCGCCCGCCCCCACATCGGGCTTTCTTGCCCCGCCTGCTAGCATGCCCCGCCATGGGGCAGTTCGAGGAGATGCTCATCAAGTTTGGCGTCCGCTCCTACGACTGGTACCTGGTCCACCGGACGCCTTTCGAGTTGGTGGGGCTCTTCCTGGCGGTGATCGGCACCCTGTTTGCCGTCCTCTCCATCCAGGACGGCCGGAGGATGATCAAGGACCTGCGCGTCGTCTTCGACCACCTCACCACCAAGGAAATTGGCGCCTTTCCCGCCTACATGGCCGAGGTGGACCGGATCATCTCCGAGGCGCGCGAGACGGTGTTCATCGCCACCGACTTTCCCGGCCACGGGGCCTGGCGGGATCGGGGCCGCTACGGCGCGTACGTGAAGTCCCTGGAGAACCGCAAGGCCGAGCGCATCCGCCGCGGCCATCCCCTCAGCGTCCAGGTGCTCTGCCTCGACCCCGAAGGCCGCGAGCGCGCCGTCGAGGACCGCTATCCCGACGCCCGCTGGAAGGAATACGTGAAGAAGGGCGGCTTCCAGCGCAGCCGCCGCCTCTACCAGGAGCTGGAGAACTGCAACGTCTCCGAGTCGCGACCGCAGTTCATCCAGGAAATGATCGTCCGCCAGACCCGCGCCCTGGAGGCCGACCTGCGCTTCGCCGACCGCTGGGAGTACCGCGGCCTGATGCCCATGTACCTGTGGATCGTGGACAGCGAGAAGGCCGTCTTCGCCATCCCCAGCTTCGGCGACGGCACCACCGAGTACGGCTTCTACACCGAGGAGGCGGGCCTGGTGCAGGCCTTGATGTCCGTGTGGGCCCGGTACCTGGAGTCCGCCAAGCAGGTCAGCTCGCAGCCCGTGCTGGTGAAATCCGGCTGACGATCTTCTCGCTCTCCTCCCACAGCCGCCGGGCCAGCGCCTGATCGAGCGCGGCGCGCACCGGCCTCGCCTCCCGCTTGCGCACGAAGTACTTGCCGCTCACCCTCTCCAGGGAAGGAAGCGACGCCGCCCAGATCTGCGTCCGCGCCCCCTTCTCCTCCCCGATGAGGAACGGCCGCGCCAGCCTGGTGAGCGTCCCGTACCAGCCCGCGCCCTGCATCCCGAACCCGCTCGCCACCGCCCCGGGGTGCACGGCGTTGGAGGTCACTCCGCTCCCCTCCAGCCGGCGCGAAAGCTCGAAGGCGAAGAGCAGGTTCATCAGCTTGGTGTTGCAGTACTGCCGGATGCCCAGGTAGCCGCGCTCCATCTGCAGGTCGGCGAAGTCGATGCGCCCGCCGCGCGAGGCCTCGGAGGAGACGCTCACCACCCGGGCCGGAGCGCTGGCGCGCAACACGTCCAGCAGCGCGGTGGTGAGCACGAAGTAAGCCATGTGATTCAAAGCGAAGGTGCGCTCCAGGCCCTCCGCCGTCACCTGCCGGTCGCCGAAGAGCGCGCCGGCGTTGTTCACCAGCACGTGCAGCCTGGAAAAGCGCGCGCGGAACTCTTCCGCCGCCCGCCGCGCCTCACCTGCGAGGAGCAGGTCGGCCTGGATGATCTCCGCCCCGCAGTCCCGCTTCACCTTCTCCAGCCTCTCCCGGTCGCGCCCCACCACCACCACCGTGGCGCCTGCCCTCGCCAGCTCCCGGGCGGTCACCCGCCCGATGCCCGACGTCCCGCCCGTGACCAGCACCACCTTCCCGTTCATCCCCGGCTCCTGCGCGCCCGGTCCATCTCCCGCTTCGCCTCCCGCGCGGCGATGTCCTCGCGCTTGTCAACGCCCGTCTTCCCCTTGCACACCCCCAGCTCCACCTTCACCATCCCGTCCTTGAAGTAGAGGCTGAGCGGGATCAAGGAGTACCCGGCCTTCTGCTGCTGCTCCTCCAGGCGATCGATCTCGCGCCGGTGCAGGAGGAGCTTGCGGGTGCGCTTGGGCTCGTGGTTCTGCAGGGGCCCCGCCGGCTTGTAGGGCGGGATCTGGGCGTTGAGCAGCCACAGCTCCCCGCTCTTGGGGATGGCGTACGCGTCGGAGAGCTGGGCGCTGCCGTCGCGCAGGCTCTTCACCTCGGTCCCGACGAGCACGATCCCGCACTCCACCTTGCTCTCGACGTGGTAGTCGAAGCGGGCCTTGCGGTTGGTGGCGATGACCTTGACGTGCTCCGCGCTCATCCCTGCTCGCCGAGAGCCCCGTTGTCGATGAGCCGGGTCTTGCCGAGGAAGGCGGCGAGGAAGAGCCGCGCCGCCGGATCAGCCGCGGAAGGCCGTTGCAGCGCCACCGGGTCGCGCACCTCGGCGTAGTCGAGCCGCAGCCCATGGCCGGCCACCTGCTCCCGGGCCAGCTCCTCCAGCCTCGCGGGCCGGTTCTCGCCCGAGGAGAACGCGGCGCGCGCCGCCTGGAGCGCCTTCCACAGGGCCACCGCCCGGGGCCGCTCCTGGGAAGAGAGATAGGCGTTGCGCGAAGAGAGGGCCACCCCGTCCTTCTCCCGCACGATGGGCCGGCCGATCACTTCCACCCCAAGGTCGAGGTCCGCGTTCATCCGCCGGATCACCGCCAGCTGCTGGAAGTCCTTCTCCCCGAAGAAGGCGCAGTCCGCCCGGCTGAGGGCGAAGAGCTTGGCCACCACCGTGCACACTCCCCGGAAGTGCCCCGGCCGCTTCTCCCCTTCCATGGGGGCGGCCAGGGGACCGGGTTCGACGAAGCTCTGGAAGCCCGGCGGATAGAGCTCCGCCGGCGTGGGAGGGGCGAAGACGAAGGTGGCCCCCGCCTCCTCGCACTTGCGCAGGTCTCCCTCGATGTCTCGCGGGTACCGCGAGAGGTCCTCGCCCGGTCCGAACTGGGTGGGATTGACGAAGATGGTGACCGCCACCGCCGGGGCGCTCCGCGCGGCCGCCTCGATCAGCGACCGGTGGCCCGCGTGCAGGTACCCCATGGTGGGAACGAGGGCGAGCTCGCCGTCGCGGCGCGCTTCCTGGCAAGCGCGCCGGAAGTCGTGCGCGGCGGCGATCACCCCGACGCTCATTTGACGCTCGAGTAGAGCTGCAAGACCGGCGCGGGCTTCTCCGCGCTGAAGCCGTGCTCCGGCCCCGGGAAGGTCCCGTGCTTGACCTCGTCGTTGTAGCGGGCCACCGCGTCGCGGATCAGCACCCCGAGGTCGAGATACTTCTTCACGAACCTGGGGGAGAAGTCCGGGTTCATGCCCAGGAGGTCGTAGATCACCAGCACCTGCCCGTCGCAGCCCGAACCGGCGCCGATGCCGATCACCGGGATGCTCAAGGAGCGCGAGATCTCCGCCGACAGCTCGCTGGGCATCATCTCCAGGATCAGCGAGTAGCAGCCCGCCGCCTCCAGCGCCTTGGCGTCCGCGAGCAGCCTCTCCGCCTTCTCCTCGGTGCGGCCCTGCACCACGTAGCCGCCCAGCTTGTGCACCGACTGCGGGGTGAGCCCGATGTGCCCCATCACCGGCACGCCGGCCCGCACGATGCGCCGGACGATGCCGGCGTACTCGGCGCCGCCCTCCAGCTTGATGGCTTCCACCCCGCCTTCCCCCACCAGGCGGACGGCGTTCTTCACCGCCTCGTCCTCGCTGGCCTGGTAGCTGCCGAAGGGCAGGTCGCCCACCAGGTGCGCGCGCTGCACCCCGCGCTTCACCGCCGCGCAGTGGTAGACCATCTGGTCCATGGTCACCGGCAGGGTCGTGTCGTGGCCCTGGAAGACCATGCCCAAAGAGTCGCCCACCAGCAGCACGTCGGTGCCGGCGCGGTCGAGCAGGCGGGCGAAGGAGGCGTCGTAGGCCGTGAGCATGGTGATGCGCTCGCCGGCCTGCTTCATCTTGCGGAGCGTATTGATGGTGACCTTCTTCAAGGTTCACCTCCGTTTGCGCGTTTCTCGCCCCTCGCCGGCGCCTGCGTCGCGGTAGCCCACCCGGAAGAAGGTTGAGCTCCCGACAGCCCGGCTCGAGGCAGACCCCTGCAAGATGGAAGGATAGCATCCCCGCGCCGCGGTGCCAGTGCGAAGGGACAGGAACCGCGGCCGATTGCCACGGGAGCCCGATCAGACCTTGGTTCCGAGGGGTTGGTAGTAGTGCGTCCCGGCCCGGATGGAGCCCAGGGCCCGGATCAGCTCCTCGAAGTCCCTCTCGCTGTCCACGAAATCGATGTCGCTGGTGTTGATCACCAGCAGCGGCGTCTCTTCGTAGCGGTGGAAGAAGTCGTTGTAGGTGCGGGCCAGCTCCGCCAGGTACTCGGGGTCGAACTTCCGCTCGAACTCCCGCCCCCGCTTGCGGATGCGCGCCAGCAGCACGTCCAGCCGGGCCTGCAGGTAGATGACCAGGTCCGGCTTCATCACCCGGGGCCCGAGGTGCTCGTAGACCCGCTCGTAGAGGGCCAGCTCGTTGGGGTCCAGGGTGATGGAGGCGAAGATCCGGTCCTTGGCGAAGAGGTAGTCGCTCACTGTCGCCTGGGAGAACAGCTCCTGCTGGAAGAGCTCCTGCTGCTGCTTGAACCGGCTGAGGAGGAAGAAGAGCTGGGTCTGGAAAGCGAACTTGTTCCGGTCCTGGTAGAAGCTGGCGAGGAACGGGTTCTCCTCCACGATCTCGAAGACGGTGCGGGCCGCGAAGCGCCGCGCCAGGGCTCGGGTCAGCGCCGTCTTCCCCACGCCGATGGGACCTTCCACCGCGATGTAGCGCTGCTTCAGCTCCACGGCGCGCGGCAGATCAGCACAGAACCCCGCCGGTTGCAGCATTGACTTTTTTTCCCGATCGAGGTTTGCGCACGCGAGAGGCTGGCCCCATCCTCTGGGTCCGTATGGACACGCACCGCATCGACAATCCCTACAGCGGCGAGATCGTCGCCGAGCGGCGGATGCTGGACGCTTCCCAGGTGGAAGGCCTGGTGAAACGGGCCTCCCGCTCCCAGAAGTCCTGGGCGCAGACTCCGCTGCCCGCCCGCATCGACCTCTGCGAGCGCTTCTGCCAGCAGTTCGAGAAGGACGGAGAGCGCATCGCCCGCGAGGTCACCCAGCAGATGGGCAAGCCGCTCTCCCAGGCCAAGGGCGAGGTGCGCACCACCCTGCACCGCGCCCGCACCATGATGTCCCTGGCCCCCGAGGCTTTGCGCGACGAGCCGCTGCCCCCCGTACCTGGCTTCCACCGCTTCATCCGCCACGACCCCGTGGGCGTGGTCCTGGACATCAGCGCCTGGAACTACCCGCTGTTGATCACGGTGAACGTGCTGGTCCCGGCGGTGCTGGCCGGCAACGCGGTGATCCTCAAGCACGCCAACCGCACCGCGCTTTGCGGCGAGGCCTTCGCCCGCGCCTTCCAGAACGCCGGAGCGCCCGAGCACCTGGTCACCGCCATCGACGCCACCCACGAGACCTGCGCGCGGATCATCGCCCAACCGGAGGTCGGCTACGTCAGCTTCACCGGTTCGGTGCGGGGCGGGCACGAGGTCTACCGGGAAGGGGCGAAGCGCTTCATCGACGTCGGCCTGGAGCTGGGCGGCAAGGACCCGGCCTACGTGGCGCCGGACGCCGACCTGGACCACGCCGTCGCCAACCTGGTGGACGGCGCCTTCTACAACGCGGGCCAGAGCTGCTGCGGGATCGAGCGCATCTACGTGCACGCCTCGCTCTACGACCGCTTCCTGGAGGGGGCGCTGGCCGAGGTGCGCAAGTACAAGCTGGGCGATCCCCTGGACGCCGCCACCACCATGGGCCCCATGGCGCAGGCCGACGCGCCGCGCAAGCTTCAGGCCCAGGCGGAGGAGGCGCGCGCCAAGGGGGGCAGGGTGCTCTGCGGCGGAACGCCGGTGCACGACGCCAGGGGACAGGGGCGCTTCTTCGACCCCTGCCTGGTGGCCGACGCCAGCCACTCCATGCAGGGCCTGATGGTGGAGGAGAGCTTCGGCCCCATCGTGGGTGTCCAGAAGGTGACGGGCGACGAGGAGGCGGTGCGGCTGATGAACGACAGCCCCTACGGGCTGACGGCGGCCATCTGGACCCGCGACCAGGAGCGCGCCTTCCGCATCGGGGCGCAGATCGAGACCGGCACCTTCTTCATGAACCGCTGCGACTACCTCGACCCTCTCTTGCCCTGGACGGGCGTGAAGGACACCGGCAAGGGCATGTCGCTCTCCCGCTACGGCTTCCTGCCCCTGACCCGCCGCAAGTCGTTCCACCTGCGTACCCAGACCTGAAAGTGCGGGATCGGCCAGGCGAAGAGTCCCGTACGCGACCTTGCGGACGCGGCAAGGCACAGATTTCCACACCCGGAAGAGCGGGTCGTTGACGCGGCCGATCCGCCGCTGCGATTGCTCGGGGGAACATGATCCTGCCAGGCGTGAACAGCGGCCCTGGAGAGGCGGCGCAGGGGCAGCACGGCAAGTCCCGCTCCGGGACGGCGTCTGCCGAGAAGGCTTTGGCCGACCTGGTGCTGGCGGACGGCGGCGAGATGGGCGCGCTGATGCGCTCCATCGACTGGTCGGCGACGCCGCTCGGCCCGGTCTCCGGCTGGTCGCAGGCCCTGCGCACCATGGTGGGGCTGCTCCTGCGCAACCGCTTCCCCCTCCTCCTCTGGTGGGGCCCGCGGTTCGTCCAGCTCTACAACGACGCCTATCGCCCCATCCCTGGCGCCCGGCACCCCAAGTCGATGGGCCAGCCCGCTTCCGAGTGCTGGGACGAGATCTGGCACGTCATCGGCCCGATGATCGAAGCGCCCTTCCGCGGCGAGCCCGCCACCTGGAGCGACGACCTGGAGCTGTACATCACCCGCCACGGCTTCCTCGAGGAGACGCACTTCAAGGTGGCCTACAGCCCGGTCCCCGACGAGACGGCGGCGCCCACCGGCATCGGCGGCGTCCTCGCCACCGTCGCCGAGATCACCGAGCAGATCTACGGCGAGCGCCAGCTGCGTACCCTGCGCGAGCTGGGGGCGCGCGCGGCCGACGCCAAGACGCCGGAGGAGGCCTGCGTCACGGCGGCGGCGACCTTCGCGACAAACGCGCGCGACCTCCCCTTCGCCCTTCTCTACCTGCTCGACGAGGACGGCCGCTCGGCGCGCCTGGCCGGCGCCCACGGCCTGCGCCCGGGCGAGCACCCCGCCGCCCCCGCCACCCTCGATCTCGCCGCGCTCCCCTCCGCCGGCGGCTGGCCCGTCCAGGAGGCGGTGCGGAAGCGGCGCATCGAGGTGATCCACGATCTGCAGGCGCGATTCCGCGAGCTTCCCCAGAGCCAGCTCGGCTCCGCCCCCCAGAAGGCGGTGGCCCTGCCCCTGGGCGCCCCGGATCAGCCGCGGGTCTACGGGCTGCTCATCGCCGGGGTGAGCCCGCACCGGGCGCTGGGCGAGGGCTACCGCAGCTTCTTCGAGCTGGCGGCCGCGCAGCTGGTGACCGCCATCCGCAACGCCCGCGCCTACCAGGAAGCGCGCCAGCGGGCGGAAGCGCTGGCGGAGATCGACCGGGCCAAGACCGCCTTCTTCTCCAACATCAGCCACGAGTTCCGCACCCCGCTCACCCTCATGCTCGGCCCCATGGAGGACGCCCTCCCCTTGCGAGCCCTGACCGGCGAGGACCTGACGACGGCGCACCGCAACACCCTGCGCCTGCACAAGCTGGTCAACGCCCTGCTCGACTTCTCGCGCATCGAGGCCGGCCGCATGCGGGCCTCGTACGCGCCCACCGACATCGCCCGCACCACCACCGAGCTGGCCGGCATGTTCGAGTCGGCCATGCAGCGGGCGGGGCTCCGCTTCCTGGTGCGCTGTCCGCCCATCGCCGAGCCGGTCTACCTCGACGGGGAGATGTACGAGAAGATCGTCCTCAACCTGCTCTCCAACGCGCTCAAGTTCACCTTCGAGGGCGAGGTGGAGATCGCCCTGGCGGACGCGGGCGCGGCGGTGGAGCTCTCGGTGCGCGACACCGGGATCGGGGTCTCGGCCGAGGAGCTTCCCCGCCTCTTCGAGCGCTTCCACCGCGTCGAGGGCATCCGGGCGCGCACCCACGAAGGGTCGGGCATCGGCCTGGCGCTGGTGGGCGACCTGGTGAAGCTGCACGGCGGCACGGTGCGGGCACGGAGCGAGCCGGGAAAGGGAACCACCTTCACCGTGCGGCTGCCCAAGGGATCGGCCCACCTGCCCGCCGACAAGATCGGCGCGCCGCGGGGGATGGGCTCCTCGGCCAAGTCCGCTTACATCGAGGAGGCCCTGCGCTGGCTGCCCGGCGCCGGCACGGAGAC
>Ga0335085_10011365_pt1 | contig 13221 bp, 13 predicted proteins | sample Lox_Sample_45_FD_206712 | JGI IMG/M metagenome (GOLD analysis project Ga0335085, IMG submission 206712) | Soil microbial communities from Loxahatchee National Wildlife Refuge, Florida, United States - Lox_Sample_4.5 | ecosystem: Environmental > Terrestrial > Soil > Wetlands | place: USA...
CGCCGGGTAGGAAAGCAGGCATCAGGGGGCGCTCCGGCTGCGGCCGGAGCGCCCTGGCAAGATGGCGGGCGTGCTCGATGACGCGGAGATCAGCCGGGTGCTGGCCATCACGGCCCACCCGGACGACGTTGACTTCTCGGCGGCCGGGACCGTCGCGCGCTGGACCGAGGCCGGCCTCGCGGTGGTCTACTGCATCGTGACCGACGGCGACGCCGGCGGGTTCGACGAGGACTTTCCCCGGGAGGACATGCCGACCCAGCGCCGGGCCGAGCAGGTGGCCGCGGCCAAGTGCGTCGGCGTGAACGACGTGCGGTTCCTCGGCTACCCGGACGGCCGGGTGGAGGCCACCTTGGACCTGCGCCGGGACCTGGCCCGGGTGATCAGGCAGGTCCGCCCGGACCGGGTGCTGTGCCCCAGCCCGGAGCGCAGCTACCAGCGGATCGGCATCGGCCATCCCGATCACCGCGCGGTGGGCTCGGCCACCCTGGACGCCGTCTACCCGGACGCGCGCAACCCGTTCGCCTTCCCCGAGCTCCGCGAGCGCGAGTCGCTGGCCGCCTGGACCGTGCGCGAGGTCTGGATCGCCGGCGGCCCGGACCCCAACCACTACGTGGACGTGACCGAGACGTTCGGTCGCAAGCTCGCCGCGCTGCGCGCGCACGAGAGCCAGACCTCGCACATGGCGGACCTGGCCGAGCGCATCAGGGCCAGGCTGGCGCTCGTGGCCCAGCAGGCCGGGCTGCCCGACGGCCGCCTAGCCGAGGGCTTCCGGGTGCTGGACACCGCCTGAGCTGCGGCGTGATGACGATCACGCGGCGGCGTTTTTGGTGTCGCGGACCGATACCGGGCATAATTCACTGATTGAAATCCAGCCAGGAGAGTGACGCACCATGGCCATGGAGATGGACCACTCCTTCACCGTTCCCGTTTCCCCCGACCGGGCCTGGGACGTGCTGCTCGACGTGGAGCGGATCGCGCCGTGCATGCCCGGCGCCATTGTCGATGAATTCGACGGCGAGGTGGTCACCGGACGGATCAAGGTCAAGGTCGGCCCGGTGTCGCTGACCTACCGCGGGACCGCGAAGTTCACCGAGCGCGACGCCGACGCCAAGGTGATCGTGCTCGACGCCTCCGGCAAGGAGACCCGCGGCGCCGGCACTGCCTCGGCGACCGTACGAGCCACGCTGGAACCCGAGTCGGGCGGCACGGGGACCAAGGCCACCATGCACACGACGATGAACGTCACCGGGCGGCCGGCCCAGTTCGGCCGCGGCGTGATGGTCGAGGTCGGCGGCAAGCTGGTGGAGCAGTTCGCCCAGAACCTGCGCCAGCTGATCACCAGCGACGGCGCGGCCGGCTCCGCTGAGGCCGGGGCCGGGGGCACCGCCACCGCCGAGGAGGGGGCCGACGCGGACCCTTCCCCAGGTGACCAGACGAGCACCAGCAGCCCAGCCGCCAGCTCACCCGTGGCCGCCTCCGCACCCAACGCCACCACGACGAGCACGGCATCCGCCCCGCCGGCCGCCGCGCAGGCGGACTCCATCAACCTGGTCCGGCTGGTCGGCCCGGCGATCCTCAAGCGGGCCATCCCGGTCGCCGCGGGCCTGGTCGTCCTGGCGCTGCTCGGCCGCAGCCTCCGCCACCTCTTCCGCCGCGACACCAAGGACTAGCACCGGCTGTTCGACCTCGGAACCTCACTGCTGGCATCAAGTCCCAGAGGCGCTGGCTAGCGTTCAGTGGTTGCGGCAACGTACCTAGAGAGGAAGGTAGAGAGCAGCAACCACTGAATTGCGCTGTTACACATGGGGCCAGTGCGGGCCGAGGGGTCGGCAGGGCTCGGGTCGGGGTCGGCAGGGCTCGGGTGAAGGGATCAGCGGGTCAGGGAAAGCGGGTCAGGGGATCAGGAGGGTGCGCAGGGCGCGGCCGGCTTCCAGGTCGTCCAGGCTGGCCGGCGCAGCCTCGAGCGGGCGCCGCGCGCTGACCATCTCGTCCAGCTTCAGGTCCCCGTCCATGTAGCGGTCCACCAGGGCGGGGATGTCGATGGCGGGGCGGACGCTGCCGTAATTCGAGCCGAGGATGCGCTGGTCGGCCTCGGCTAGGACGAGGGGCTCGAAGCTGGCCCGGGCGCCGGCCGGCGGCAGGCCCACCACGACCGCGGCGCCACCGAGGCCCAGCATCGCGATCGCCTGCTCGGTGGTGCTGGTCAGGCCGATCGCGTCGAAGGCGTAGTCGGCTCCGTCCGGGATCAGGTCGCGGAGTGCCTGCACCGCGTCGGCCTGGGAGACGTCGATCACGTCGGTCGCCCCGAGCGCGGTGGCCAGCGCGAGCTTGCCGGGCCGCAGGTCCATGGCCACGATCCGCCCGGCGCCGGCCAGCCGGGCGCCCTGGATCACGGAGAGCCCGACCCCGCCGCAGCCGATGACGGCCACCTGCGCCCCGGGCTCGACGGCCGCGGTGTTGGTCACCGCGCCGACCCCGGTCGCGACCGCGCAGCCGACGAGCGCGATCACCTCAAGCGGCGCGTCGTCCCTGACCTTGATCGCGCCGGAGGCGGGGACGACGGCCTCCTCGGCGAACGAGGACACGCCGAGGTAGTGGTAGACGGTCTCGCCGTGGCGGCTGAGCCGCGTGGTGCCGTCCGGCATCGTGCCGCCGGGGGCCACGATCGTGGCGGCCACCTGGCAGCGGGCCTCCCGGCCCGCGCGGCAGTAGCGGCACTGCCCGCACGGCGCCACCCAGGACAGCACCACGTGGTCGCCCTCGGCCAGGTCGGACACGCCTGGGCCGGTAGCGGTCACGACGCCAGCGCCTTCGTGCCCCATGACCAGCGGAACGGGCGGCTGCCATTCGCCCCGGCGGACGTGCAGGTCGGAGTGGCAGACGCCGGCCGCGGCGATCCTGACCCTGACCTCACCCGGGCCCGGCGGGGCCAACTCGACGTCGGTCACCTCGACCGGGGCGTCCGGGCCGGCGAAGACGGCGGCGCGCACTGCTAGCGGACCACGACGTCGGTGACCGGGAGGGAGGAGTCGGCGGGCAGCCCGAGCGGGGACGGCGGCAGGCCGCGGGACACGACCTCCGCGCCGAGGGCGGCGACCATCGCGCCGTTGTCGGTGCACAGGCCAGGCCGGGGCACCCGCAGCTTGATGCCGGCCGCGGCGCAGCGCTCGGCGGCCAGCGCGCGCAGCCGGGAGTTGGCCGCCACGCCGCCGCCGATGATCAGGTCGGTGACGTCGTGACGCTGGCAGGCCTGGACGGCCTTGCGGGTGAGCACGTCGGCCACCGCCTCCTGGAAGGAGGCGGCCACGTCGGCGGCCGGCACCGGTTCCCCGGCCGCCTGCCTGGCCTCCACCCAGCGGGCCACCGCGGTCTTCAGGCCCGCGAACGAGAAGTCGAGCGTGCCGTCGTGGTACTTGCCGCGCGGGAAGCTGATCGCGGCGGGGTCGCCGTCGCGGGCCGCCTTGTCGATCGGCGGGCCGCCGGGGAACGGCATGCCGAGCACCCGCGCCACCTTGTCGTACGCCTCGCCGGCCGCGTCGTCGATGGTGGACCCGAGGGAGATGACCTCCTGGGCCACATCCGGCACCAGCAGCAGCGAGGAATGCCCGCCGGACACCAGCAGCGCCACCGCCGGAGCCGGCAGCGTGCCGTGCTCGAGCTGGTCGACGGCGATGTGCGCGGCCAGGTGGTTGACGCCGTAGAGCGGCTTGCCCAGCGCGAGGGCGTACGCCTTGGCGGCGGCCACTCCGACCAGCAGGGCCCCGGCCTGGCCGGGGCCGGCCGTGACGGCCACGGCGTCGATGTCCGCGGGCTTGACACCCGCGGTGGCCAGGGCCCGGTCGAAGGTGGGGATCATGGCCTCCAGGTGCGCCCGGCTGGCCACCTCGGGGACCACGCCGCCGAACCGCGCGTGCTCGGCCACGCTGGAGGCGACCGCGTCGGCGAGCAGGTCGTGGCCGCGGACCAGGCCGATGCCGGTCTCGTCGCAGGACGTCTCGATGCCCAGCACCAAGGGGGAGGTCATCGCGCCAGCTCCTTCCGCATGACCACGGCGTTCACCCCGGACGGCTGGTAGTAGCCGCGCCTGATCCCGATCTCGGTGAACCCGTGCCGCAGGTACAGCTGCCTGGCCCTGGGGTTGTCCTCCCGCACCTCGAGCAAGACCTCCTCGTAACCGCGCTTTTCCGCCTCGCCGACGAGCGCCATGAGCAACGCCGTGCCGGTCCCCTCGCCCCAGCGGGCCGGGTTCACGGCCAGCGTGACCACGTCCGCCTGCGATCCGCCGGTGAACATCATCCCCGCGTAGCCGACCAGGGCGGTCCCGTCCTCGGCGACCAGGTACAGGCGGCGTGAGGCCGGCTGCGCGAACTCCGTCGCGAACATCTGGGGGGTCCACGCGTCCTCGGGGAAGAGCTGCTGTTCCAGGGCCATGATCGCGGTCATGTCAGACCGCGTCAGCGGCCGCAGCCGCACCACGTCCTGCTCCGGCTGGGCGATCACGACGGCGTGACCCGCTTGGGCGGCCCCGGCTCCCTGGCGTCAGGACGTCGCAGGTAGAGGGGTTCCGCGGGCAGCACCGGCTCGCCCGCGGCGATCCGGGCCGCGACGAGGCCGCAGAGCGTGCCGGCGTCGGGGTAGGCGGGCTCGATGACCTCGCCGAACGCCTCCGGGTAGAGCTGTCCCCCGGCCCCGGCCACGGGCAGGTCCGCGGCGCCGGGGATGGCGGCCGCGGGGCCGACCAGCGGGCCCTCCAGGCGGTGGCCCCCGACGGCCGGAGGCCGGAGCGGGTTTCCGCTGGCGGCCGGAGGCCGGAGCGGGTTTCCGCTGGCGGCCGGAGGCCGGAGCGGGTTTCCGCCGGCGGCGTACCTGGCCCAGTAGACCTCCTTGCGGCGCGCGTCGGTCGCCACGGCGAACTCCCGCCCGGCCGGCGAGGTGACGGCGGCGGCGATGACGTCCAGGGAGCACACCCCGTGCACCGGGATGCCGAGCACGGCGCCGAGCACCCGCGCGGTCACCAGGCCGACCCGCAGTCCGGTGTACGGGCCGGGGCCGACGCCGACCGCGACCGCGGTCAGGTCTGTGCGGGACGCGCCCGCGTCGGCCAGCACCTTCGCGATCATCGGCGCGAGCAGCTCGCCGTGACGGCGGCCGTCGGCGGCGGACGCCTCGGCTAGGACTCGGTCCCCGTCGTGGACGGCCACGCTCACCGCCGGGGTCGCGGTATCAAAACCCACCACAAGCACGCCGACCAGCCTAGCGGCCATGCGGTGTGCCCGAGCCCGTCAGCGTCAAGCCGGCCAGCGCCGTGCTCGTCAGTGCAGCGACGTCTCGGCCGCCTGGGCGAACGCCATCGCCGCCTGAGCCAGCTGGGATTGCGACACGGGCCCGTAGTTCCCCTTGTTGGAGTGCGCCAGCCCGTTCAGCGTCACCGTCACCACCACATTGTGGTAGCGCACCATGACCGTGGCCACGTCGGTCACCGCGCCGCCGACGTGGAACACCTGCTGGGCGGTGAAGGCCGCGTCGCCGAAGCCGGTCAGCTCGCGCACCGTGGCCCGCGCGGCCGCCGGGGAGTTCTTGGGCGGGGTCCGCAGCTCCTGCAGCGCCAGCTGGTACGCGTCGGTCGCGGCGAACGTGGCGCTGCCGTCGCCGCTGGCCAGGCCGTTCGGCGCGTAGGCCTGCATGGTCAGCTCCATCAGCCGGTACTGCGGCGGCTGGTCGATGGTCCAGTCGCACGCGGAGCCGGCCGGCCCGCTGACCGACAGCGGGGCCACCACCTTGGCCTTGCCTGGCAGGTACTGCTGGACGGTGGTGGCGGGGACGACGTGACACGCGTTCGGCACCTGTCGCAGCTCGCCGTGCTGGAAGGTGGTGACCAGGGCGCCCGCGTCGTTCCCGGCCGGGGCCTTATGGCCGCCGGTCAGCAGCACCACCGCGACGATGGCCCCGGCCAGGACGGCCGCGCCGCCGCCCATGATCAGCCACCGGCGCCGGCGGCGCGCCGCGGCGCGCAGCGCCCGGCTGGCACCCCGATCCCGCGGCTCACGGGCCCGCATGGGCGGCAGGTCCTCCTCGCCGCCGTCCCCGGATTCCTGCCACTGGGCCCACGACGGCACCTGCTCGTCGTCGAGCGAGCCCGCCGCCCGGCGCGGCGCCTCGGGGCCGGCGGAACGGCCGGCGGCGGAAGGGGTGGCGGCGGAAGGGGTGGCGGAGGCGGAGGCGGAACGCTGGCCACCAGGACCGCCGGGGCCTGCGGAGACCCCTGAGGCCTCGGGATAGTCAGGGGAACCGTTCGGGCTGCCGTAACCGCCGGGGCCGCCACGGCCGTCCTGGTGACGGCCAGGACCGTCAGGACGCGGATCGGGACCGTCGGGGCGGGCGTCAGGACCGTCGGGCCGACCATGCCGCCCCAGGCCAACGGGGTTCCCCCGGCCACCCGCGGCAGCCGAGCCACCGGGGCCAGCGAGGCCACCGGGGCCAGCGAGGCCACCGGGGCCAGCGAGGCCACCGGGGCCAGCGAGGCCGCCGGGACCAGCGGGACCGCCCGAGCCAGCAGGACCGCCCGGGCCGGCGAGGCCACCGGGGCCAGCAGGACCACCGGGGCCAGCAGGACCGCCCGGGCCGGCGGGGCGGCCGCCGGAGCCGTCCGCGGGACGGCCGCCCGGGCCGCTGTGGCGTCCGGGTCCGGCCGGGTAGCCTCCGGCCGCCGGGCGGCCCGGCCGGGCCGGGCGGACCGACGGCAAGTCAGCCCATGGCGACGGGCCCTCGTCGTCACGGTCAGGACGGTAGGACCTGGCCGGGCGGCGTGAGGGCGGGAACTCCTGCTCGGGCACGGCGCGCCTCCGGTTTCGGGGTACGGTACGTAACGGCGCGATACGCGAAACTGGGGTAAGTACAGCGGAACTATAAACGATCTACGGCGCCCGCGAGCACAGCATGCCATCTCGCACCATGCCCATTTATCGTGACGGTCCGCACATCGCCGTCCAGATCGGGCTCGATCGAGATCTCCAGCCGGTCCTCGGCGAGGCCCTCGGCCAGCCCGGAACCCCACTCCACCACGGTGACGGCGCTCGCCACGTCGGTGTCCAGGTCCAGGTCGTCCACCTCGCTGATGCTGCCGAGCCGGTAGGCGTCGGCGTGCACGAGGACGGGCCCGGGACCGTCGACCACGGGATGCACCCGGGCAATGACGAACGTCGGCGAGGTGACCGGGCCGCGTACGCCGAGGCCGGCGCCGATGCCCTGCACCAGCGTGGTCTTGCCGGCGCCGAGCGGCCCGGCCAGGATCACCAGGTCCCCGGGGCGCAGCACCGACGCGAGGCGGCGGCCGAGGGCGCGCATGTCCGCGTCGGTGGCGACGCGGGATACCGAGGGCGGGAACGCAGCCCCGTTCGTCATATTCAATGGTCACCCACCTGTATGCGTGCGCGGGACCCGCGCCCCGATGCCGGTCGCGAGGTCATAGGAAATGGTGCCGAGCGCCTCGCCCCACTCCTGGGCGGTCGGCTCGCCGTCGTCCCCCGGGCCGAACAGGACGACCTCGTCGCCCGCCGCTACCGGCTCGTCGCCGAAGTCGACGACGAACTGGTCCATGCAGACGGTGCCCGCGATCGGCCAGCGGCGTCCCCGCGCGCTGACCAGCGGCAGGCCGGCCGCGGCGCGCGGCACCCCGTCGGCGTAGCCGAGCGGGACCACCGCGAGGGTGGTCTCGCGGGCCGTGACGTACCGGTGGCCGTAGGAGACGCCGGTGCCTACGGGCACCCGCTTGACCAGGGCGAGCCGGGCGCGCAGGGTCATCGCCGGGCGCAGCCACGACGGCGCGCCGCCGGGCAGCGTGGACAGGCCGTAGCAGGCCCCGCCGAAGCGCACCAGGTCGAGCCGGGACTCCGGCAAGGTCAGCGCGGCGGCGGTGTTGGCGATGTGCCTGACCTCGGGGGTGACGCCCGCCTTGTCGGCCAGCTCCACCGCGGCGGCGAAGACGGCCAGCTGGGCGGCGATCGAGGGATGCCCGGGAATGTCGGCGCAGGCGAAGTGGGACCACAGGCCGGTCACCTGGACCGAGCCGCGGGCCTGGGCGGCCAGCGCGGCCTCGACCACGGCGGGCCAGTCGGCCGGGGTGGCGCCGCCCCGGCTCAGCCCGGTGTCGGCCTCGAGGTGGAGCCGGGCCCGGACGCCGGCCCGGACCGCGGCGGCCTCGACCGTGGCCACGAACGCGACCGAGGCGGCCGTGACGTCCACGCCGTGGCGCACCGCCTCGCCGGGGTCACCGAAGGCCATCAGGCACGCTACCGGCGCGGTGATGCCCGCCTGCCGCAGGGCGACCGCCTCGGCCAGGTCGGCGGTACCCAGCCAGGTCGCCCCGCCGGCCAGCGCCGCCCGGGCGGCGGGCACCATGCCGTGGCCGTAGCCGTCGGCCTTCACCACCGCCATCACCCGGCTGCCGCGGACCAGCTCGCACAGGGCCGCGACGTTGCCGGTAATCGCGCCGAGGTCGACCAGGGCCTGCCGGTCCGTGGCGGGCATCACAGGCTCCTGAACGCGGCCGGGAGCGCCCGGACCAGGTCCGAGGCGCCGATCGGGGCGGTGTCACCGAGTGCGTCGGGCGCGGCCGCCAGCCGGGCGGCCAGGCCGTGCAGGTAGGCGGCCGCCAGGCCGGCCTGGGCGGGCGGCAGGCCCTGCGCGAGCAGGGCGCCGGCCAGCCCGGACAGCACGTCGCCGCTGCCCGCGGTGGCCAGCCAGGGCGTGCCGGTGGGGTTCACCAGCACCGGGCCGCCGTCCGGCGCGGCGATGACCGTCGTGGAGCCCTTGAGCAGCACGGTGACGCCCAGTTCGGCAGCCGCCCGGCGGGCGTGCTCGAGCCGCCGCGCCTCGACCCCGGCCGGCTCGGTGCCGAGCAGCCGGCCCAGCTCGCCGGCGTGCGGGGTGATCAGCGTCGGCGCGTTCCGCGGGAGCAGGTCCCGGTGCTGGCTCAGGATCGTCAGCCCGTCGGCGTCGACCAGCACGGGCAGGTCGGTGCGGAGGACGGCGGTCAGCCGGGCCACCGCGCCCGGGTCGGTGCCCATGCCGGGACCGGCCACCCAGGCCTGCACCCGGCCGACAGAGCCGGGCAGGTCCCAGTCCGGATCGTCCGGGTGCACGCTGATCACGGTCTCCGGCCAGGCCTGGCGGACCAGCACGGCGGCCACGTCCGCGGTGACCACCCGGACCATGCCGGCCCCGCCGTGCACCGCCCCGCCCGCCGAGAGCAGCGCCGCCCCGGTGTAGCGGTCGCTGCCGGCCAGCAGGCCGAGCACGCCCCGGCGGTACTTGTCCGACTCGGCGCCCGGCCGGGGCAGCAGCGCCCGGATGTCGTCGCCTTGCGGGGCGGTGGCGTCGGGCTCGTCCGGCAGGTAGGGACCGAGGCCGATGTCGACCAGTTCGACGGTGCCCGCGTGCCCGGCGCCCGGGTCGACCAGCAGCCCGGGCTTGAGCGTGCCGAAGGCCACGGTGACGTCGGCTTTGACGGCCGGGCCAGCCACCGTCCCGGTGTCGGCGTCGATGCCGCTCGGCAGGTCGACGGCGACCACGATGGCGCCGTCCTGGCGGGCCCGCTCGGCGCGGGCGGCCAGGCCGGCGAAGGGCTCCCGCAGCCCGCCGTGGCCGCCGATGCCGAGCAGCCCGTCGACGATCAGGTCGGCGGCGTCGACCGGGCCAGCCGCGGCGGCGTCGGTCACCCGGCCGCCGGCCGCGCGCAGGGCGGCCAGGCCGCCCGGGTGCGTCTTCGGCCCGGTCACGATCGCGGTGACGGCCGCGCCCCGGCGGGCCAGCAGGGCGCCCGCGTAGAGGGCGTCGCCGCCGTTGTCACCGCTGCCCGCGAGCACGGCCACCCGGGCGCCGTACACGAAGCCAGGCGCCCGCCGCAGCAGGGCGGCGCAGACCGAGGCGAGCCCGGCCGCGGCTCGCTGCATGAGAGCCCCGTCCGGGACGAGGTCCATCAGCGCGCGTTCGGCCGCGCGCACGGTGGCGACCTGGTGTGCGTCTCGCATGCGGGTTCCTACCGGTCGGCGAGGGCTCGCCGGACCTCCTCGGCGAGCTGGCCGATGACCCGCTCGGCCAGGACAGCGTCCCTGGCCTGGATCATCAGCCTGATCTTGGGTTCGGTGCCGCTCGGCCGGACCAGGATCCGGCCGTCGCCGTCCAGCTGGGCCTCGGCCCGCTGGACGGCCGCGTCCACGTCCGGGCCGAGTTGCGAGGCGTCGCCGGGGACGTTGACGAGGACCTGGGGGTACTTCGGCATCATCTTGGCGGCGGCCGCCAGCGGCACGCCCTGCCGGTTCACCGCGGCCAGCAGCTGAAGGCTGGTCAGCAGGCCGTCGCCGGTGGTGGCGTGCTCGCCCATGATGATGTGCCCGGACTGCTCGCCGCCGAGGACGTAGCCGCCGTCCCGCATGGCCGCGGACACGTGCTTGTCGCCGACCGGCGTCTCGATCACCTCGATGCCGGCCTCGCGCATGGCCACGTGGAAGCCCTGGTTGGACATCACCGTGACCACCACCGCGTCGCCGGCCAGCCTGCCCGCCTCCTTCAGCCCGGTGGCCAGGACGGTCAGGATCTGGTCGCCGTCGAGCGGCTCCCCTTCCCCGTCCACCGCGAGGCACCGGTCGGCGTCCCCGTCGTAGGCGATGCCCGCGTCCGCGCCGTGCTCCACCACCGCGGCGCGCAGCGGGCCCAGGGCGGTCGAGCCGCAGCCTTCGTTGATGTTCAGGCCGTCGGGGGCGGTGCCGATCGTGATGACCTCCGCGCCCGCCCGGCGCAGTGCCTGGGGGGCGAGGCGGTAGGCGGCGCCGTGCGCGCAGTCGGCCACCACCCGCAGGCCGGCCAGCGGCGGCTGCGGGGAACCGGGCAGCGTGGCCAGCAGGTGGTCGAGGTACCGGCCGTGCTCGGCGGCGGCCTCGCGGATCTGGCCGAACCCGGCGGCCGGCGCAGTGGACGGCACGGCGGCCGGTGCCGAGGTGAGCCGCGCGGACCGGAGACTGGCCTCGATCGCATCCTCGATGGCGTCGGGCAGCTTGACCCCGCCGGGGCCGAAGAACTTGATCCCGTTGTCGGCGGCCGGGTTGTGGCTCGCCGAGATGACCACGCCGAAGTCGGCGTCCAGGGCGCCGGTCAGGTAGGCCACCCCCGGGGTGGGGATGACCCCGAGCCTGAGCACGTCCACGCCGCTGCTGGCCAGGCCGGCCACCACCGCCGCCTCGAGAAACTCGCCGGAGACCCGCGGATCCCGGCCCACCACGGCCACCGGGCGGCCTTCGCGCCCGTCGCGGCCCTCGCGGCCGCCGAGGACGGCGGCCGCGGCCACGCTGAGGTCCAGGGCCAGTTGCGCGGTCAACTCGAGACCAGCGACCCCCCGGACGCCATCGGTACCGAACAAACGGCTACGCCCCGCTTCAGCCATCTCGCTCCGCTGCTCCGCTGGTACTACCCGGTCGGCTTGAAAAGGCGACAGGCCCTGCTGTTCAGCAGGGCCTGCCGGAGAGTACTACCGCTTGGAGTACTGCGGTGCCTTCCTGGCCTTCTTCAGACCGTACTTCTTGCGCTCCTTGACCCGGGCGTCCCTGGTCAGGAAGCCGGCCTTCTTCAGCGCCGGCCGGTTCTCCGGGTCAACCAGGGTCAGCGCCCTGGTCACGCCGAGGCGCAGCGCGCCGGCCTGCCCGGTGACGCCGCCGCCGGCGATCAGGGCCACCACGTCGAACTGGCCCTCCGCGCCGAGGGTCACGAACGGCTCGTTGACCAGCTGCTGGTGCACCTTGTTGGGGAAGTACACGTCGAGCGAACGACCGTTGATCAGCCACTGGCCCGAGCCCGGCATGATGCGGACCCTGGCGATGGCCTCCTTGCGGCGGCCGGTACCCCCCGCGTTGCCGGTCACCACCGGGCGCCGCGCGACCGCGCGCGCCCCCGCGTCCTGCGTGGATTCCGTGGTGTACTCCGACGGGGTCTCCCCGCCGAACTCGTCGTCGGCCGAGAACTCGGCGGCTTCGACGTCATCCTCGACGCTGGTGGTTGCGCCAGTGGGCTCAGACACGCTTGTGTTCCTCTGCTCTGTCTACTGCTCGATCTGCGTGATCTCGTACGGCTGCGGCTGCTGCGCCGAGTGCGGGTGGTTGGGCCCCGCGTACACCTTGAGCTTGCTCAGCGTCTTGCGGCCGAGAGTGTTCTTCGGCAGCATCCCGCGCACCGCCTTCTCCACCGCCCGCTCGGGGTGGGTGGCCATCAGGCTGGCGTACGAGACGGCGCGCAGGCCGCCCGGGTAGCCGGAGTGCCGGTAGGCGTGCTTCTGCTCGAGCTTGTTCCCGGACAGTGCCACCTTCGCCGCGTTGACCACGATGACGAAGTCACCGGTGTCCATGTGGGGCGCGAATATCGGCTTGTGCTTGCCCCTGAGCAGCACAGCCACGTGGCTGGCCAAGCGGCCGAGCACCACGTCGGAAGCGTCAATGACATGCCACTGCCGCGTAATGTCACGGTCCTTCGGGCTGAATGTGCGCACAGTCCTGAGCCTTCGCGTATGTATCGTGATCTTCCCTGGCCTGCACCTGCTGGTGACGGCCGCCTACGGCGCCCTGCTGGTAATCCCCGGCCTGGTAAATCAAGGCCTGGGAGACCATTTGCCAGTACATCGCGCGGACGCACCGCGCCGCGCGAATCGCGCGTACGAAGGCACACCGCGTGCATGCCCGTCGCACATGACGCCAATGCAGCATACTCCGTCTCACGCAGCGATGCCAAAGCGACGCCGCGGGAACCCCTTCATCCTAGCGGCTATCCGGCACGACGTGGTCCGGTCAGCACGGTTCGTCGCCAGGCGGATACGACAGGGCGGGAAAGTTCCGCGAGCACCATACCGGAACTGAACAGAACGCTACCCTCAGGAATATGGATCAGCAGGGCGCGGGACGCATCCGTCGAGCCGCGGACGCCCGCCGCCAGCCGACCTGGCCGCCACCGGAAGGCGCCCCGGGCGATTCCGCCTTCTCAGGACCCACCGGGCCGCTGCCCGGCGCGAGCCCTGGTACCGGCCCGTCCCGCGTGCTCGGTCCCGGCACCGGTCCGCAGCGGCTCATCGACTCTGGTTCCGGTACCGGTACCGGCCCGGTCTTCCCGCCGGGTACCGGGGCCCGCCCGGCGTTCCCGCCCGGTCCCGGGGTTCCCCCCGGTACGGGCGGCCAGTCGGCCGTG
>Ga0335085_10011366_pt1 | contig 13220 bp, 12 predicted proteins | sample Lox_Sample_45_FD_206712 | JGI IMG/M metagenome (GOLD analysis project Ga0335085, IMG submission 206712) | Soil microbial communities from Loxahatchee National Wildlife Refuge, Florida, United States - Lox_Sample_4.5 | ecosystem: Environmental > Terrestrial > Soil > Wetlands | place: USA...
GGGCAAAGCGGTTTTGCTGAACTTCTGGGCTACGTGGTGCGAACCGTGCAAAATTGAGACTCCCTGGTTGGTAGAGTTGCAGAAGCAGTACGGCAGCCAAGGGCTGCAGATTCTGGGAGTCGATGCCGGCGACGATCTTGGTGACAAAGAGGTGACGGACTTCGTCAAAGACATGGGAATTGACTATCCCATTCTGGTGGGAAAGGAATCCGAGACGGATGCGGTTGCCGACGCCTATGGCGGCATTGCCTTTCTGCCTCAGTCGTTCGTGATCAATCGGGACGGGAAGATCGTGGCAAAGATTCTAGGATTACAAAGCAAAAGCGATATCGAAGACGCCATCAAAGCGGCGCTTGCACCGTCCCCGGAATCGCAAGCGCAATTGGTGCAAAAGTGAAATCGCTGACTTCCTACTTCACGAGCTTTTCGTGGGCTCGGAGGGTTACGCTCAGACGGGATCCGGTGGTCCTGATTGTGTTGGCCATGCTGGCCTCGTTGCTGCTGGTTTTCGGATTGAACCCCATAAGTCACGATCCCACTCCGGAAGACCTCGCGGCCGCCAGGATGCAAGGCCAGGTCGCCCACGAATTCGTATTGCCCGACACGGAAGGGAAGATGGTTCACCTGTCCGATTTCCGCGGCAAAGCGGTAGTGCTCAATTTTTGGGCAACGTGGTGCACGCCGTGCAAAGTCGAGATGCCGTGGTTTGCCGAATTGCAGAAGCAATATGCCTCGCAGGGGGTTCAAATTTTAGGCGTGGATACGCGTGACGACGCCGCCATGGAAGACGTTGCGGCTTTTGCGAAAGATATTGGGGTTGACTATCCGATTCTGGTGGGAAAGCCGTCCGAGCAGAACGCGGTGGCGAACGACTACGGCGGCATGCCGGTTCTTCCCGAAACCGTGTTCATTACTCGCGATGGAAAAGTATCGGAAAAGGCTCTTGGCTTGAGGACGAAGAACCAGATCGAAGAGTCCATCCGAAAAACTCTGTACCAGGGAGGAAGTCAACAGCAAATTGTCGAGAAACAATCCGCACCGGCGGTGGGGGAAGTGCTGCGCTCCCCGGTGGAGAGTCGCCCGGAAATCCTGAATAGTGTTAGGTCCCACGGACAGGGCAGCGTGCGCGAATGATGAATCCGACAAAATCTTTCTTAGTGGCATTGCTGCTTTGCCTGCCTTTGGCCGGCCAGGAGCAGTTTGCCCGCAAGGGTCCGACCGTGACCATGTCGCCTGCTTCGGTGGCCAGCCTCCAGCGGGGGAAAGCGGGATCGGTCGAGTTGCACTTTGTGGTGGGCGCCGGATTTCACGTCAACTCCAATACGCCGACGGAAGAGTTTCTGATTCCAACGACCCTGGATCTCGACGCTCCTACCGATATTGTCATCGGGCGGGTGACCTATCCGGCTGGAAAGATGGCCAGCTTCCCTTTTTCTCCCAAGCAAAAACTCAGCGTTTACACGGGAGAATTCGCCGTCTCGGTGGTGGTGCGCCCGCTCGCCGAGGTCTTACCCGCTGAGTACGCGGTCCATGGCACGCTGCGATATCAGGCCTGCGACAATGCGGCCTGCTACCCGCCCAAACGGCTGCCGGTGGATTTCCGCGTGAGAGTGGTGAAAGGTCCGCGGCCGCCCCGCAGGAATCCTCCGCAAAGCCCCCACGTGCACGGCTAGCCGTCAGCTCTCGCGCTCAGTTCCCGCAGCTTGCAGACGCGCCACGGTTTTCTCTTTCCCCAGCGCCACCATCACCGCGAACAAACTGGGCGCCACTCCCTGCCCGGTCAGGGCCACGCGAGCTCCGTTGATGAGTACTCCGGCTTTGACGTTCTTCTCCGCGGCGAAATCGCGCAGGATTTTCTCGGCGTGCTGCTCGGTGAAACCGTGAGCTGAAGCGGCGTAGAGTCCGCCCAATTCAGCCAGCATGCGCCGGACAGCCCCATCTTTGAGGAACGTCTCTACCGCCGCTGGATCGGCTTGATACGAGTCGGTGAAGAAGGCCCGGAACGATGTGGCAAAGTCCTTGAGATTGCGGGCGCGAGGCTTGAGCAGTTCAATCACCGCAAGCAGCCATGGGCGGTCGCTGCGCTCCAGCTGAACGCCGGCCTTATGCCATTCTTCTTCGATCAGCGGCAACAACCTTTCCGCCGAATACGCTCGGATGTACTCCGTATTGAACCAATCCAGTTTGGCGCGATCGAAGACGGCATTCGAGCGGGAGACGGCATTCAGGCCAAACAGGCGGATGAGTTCGGCATCGCCGAGAATCTCCGGTGTGCCTTCGGGCGGCGTCCAGCCGAGCAGCGCCAGAAAATTCCGGAATGCTTCCGGCACAATGCCTTCATCGCGGTAAGCCATTACGCTGGTAGCGCCATGGCGCTTGCTGAGGCGAGTTTTGTCGGGACCGAGAATCAAAGGCACGTGAGCGAATACCGGCAGAGCAGCGCCCAAGGCCTGATACAGCAAAACCTGTTTGGGGGTGTTGGAGAGATGGTCCGCGCCGCGAAGAACATGGGTGATGTTCATCTCCACATCGTCGGTGACCACGCTCAAGTGGTACGTGGGCCCGCCATCGGAGCGGAGCAGAACGAAATCTTCCAGCTCGGAATTGGCGAACTCCACCTTGCCGAAGACCGCGTCGTCAAAGATTGTGCTGCCCACCGCCGGCACGGCAAAGCGCACGGCTGCCGGTTCGCCTGAGGTTCTGCGCTGCGCCGCCTCTTCCCGGGTAAGTTTGCGGCATGTCCCCTCGTATTTGGGAGGACGGCCCGCCTGGCTGGCCGCGGTTCGACGCTCCTCCAGCTCTTCTTTGCTGCAGAAGCAATAATAGGCATGCCCGGAAGCGAGTAACTTCTCCGCGGTTTGACGGTACATTTCCCCGCGCCTGGTCTGAAAATAAGGTCCCTCATCCCAGTCAATGCCCAGCCAGCGCAGGCCTTGCAGAATTCCGTCCACCATCTCGTTGGTTGAGCGTTCCACGTCGGTGTCCTCAATACGTAAAACGAGAGTGCCCGCAAAATGGCGGGCAAACAACCAGTTGAAGAGTGCAGTGCGGGCTCCACCCACGTGCAGGTACCCGGTTGGGGAGGGCGCGAAACGGACGCGCGGCGAAGAAGTTACGGAGGTAATAGAATCCACACCCGATGGTAAGGTCGGAGGAAAACCAGCGTCAAGCTGGAGGTTGAAGACGCAACTCCCGAAAAATCTATGAGTTAAACACGCTCCCTTTTGTTTCGCCGCCGTAAGGGAAAGGCTTGTCTAAGGGAATGGTCCTGTGCCAAATTAGAAGCAATCTTTCTGGCCGTTTTTGCACGCCCGCAACGGAGGCGGAAAGCTGTTTAGCGCCATGGACAGCGTAGCAGTCAGTACGGTTATCGGGCCGGGCGCCGTCGCCCTGCTCTTTTGCCTCGTCTTTGCTTACCTTTACGGGCAGAGCCGCCAGCCTTATTTTCGTGCCTGGCAGCTGGCCTGGGCCGCTTACGCATTGCACTGTGGATTCGCCGGCGCCGCGCTTTTCCGCCGTCCTTCGGTCACGCTCTCGCTGGCTTCCTCGCTGTTCGTGGTGATTACTGGACTATGTGTATTCGCGTCCACCCGCCTGCTGCGGGGTAGACCGGGGGTGCGCTGGTACGACGTTTTTCTGGCGCTGGCTGGAGCCTGGCTTGCCATCGACCGGGCCGCGCCATGGCTTTTTGATCGCCTCCCCGGTTCCGCCAGTTTCCAGCATTACTTCCAGCTGGAAACCGGCCTGGCGGTCTTGTTCGCATATTGTGCATTCAGCTTCTATCGCGAGGCGCATCACCGCGCCTCCGTGGGCCTGGGTTTTCTCTCGACATCCCTCGTGCTGTGGGCCTCGGTGCTGATAGCGGGACAATTCCATGTGCTCAGCGATACCTTCAGCACGACCGGGGCAATTCTGGGGCCGGTGCCGCAGTTGCTGCTGGGCATCGCCATGCTCATGGTGCTGTTCGAAAACGAACGCAACGCGGTGCAGGAAAATGCGCTGGCGTTTTCCACCCTGGGCGTGGACTCGCGACGGCTGCTTTCGGCTGAGGATCTTGTCCCCAACATGCAGAATGTGCTGGAGCGGCTGATTGCGCCTTTGTCGACTCGCCGGGCGGTCATTTGCATCTCGGAGCGCTGGCGCACCATTCTTCCCTCCGTGCAGCGCGGCTATTCGGCGGACTTCCTCAAGAAACTGGAAGCCGAGGGCGTTGGCGAATACATCTGCGAGCTGGCATACCGGCGCGGTGGGTCGGTCAGCTTCCGCAACGTTGCGGAGATGCCAGAACCCCTGCCGGTGCTGCCGGGAAGCAAGTTCGAACAATTCCGCCAGGTTCTGGTGGCGGAAAACATACGTCATCTCACCGCTGTGAGCTTGCAGACCCGGGAACACAATTTTGGCGTGATGCTGTTTCCGCGGGCCGAACGCCGCCTGTGGGCGGGTTCCAGCCTGCGTCTGCTCACCGGACTGGCGTTGCAGATCGGGCTCACGCTGGAAAACTACGTGGTCATGCACGAAGCCCAGCGCCGCACCAAAGAGTACGAACTGCTCACGCAAATTGGACAGGCCATCAGCGCCCGCCTCGACCAGGATGGGGTTTTGCGCTCGGTGCAGAAAGAGCTGGGGCAAATTTTCGATACCAGCAACTTTTATGTGGCTTTCCAGGCGGGCGATACCGTCCGCTACGAACTGGAAGTGCAAAAGGGCGAGGTGCTGCCGAAGCGCTCCCGCAAAGCCGCCAACGGATTGACGGAATACGTGATCCGGACCGGCCAGCCGTTGCTGATCCGTTCCGACCTGGAGCAGGCCCGGGAACGTTTGGGGGTGACGGATGCGCCCGCGCAGCCGGCCAAGTGCTATTGCGGAGCACCCATCCTGCTGGGAGGCCAGCCGGCCGGCGTAATGGCCGCCCTGAACGGCGAGCGCGAATACCTGTTCGAAGCGCGCGATCTGGAAATCATGCAGACCGCCGCCGGCCAGGTATCGGTGGCCGTGGAAAATGCCCGCTTGTTCGCGGAAGAGCAGCGCCGTTCGCGCCAGCTTGCCTTCCTGAACAACATCTCCAAGACGGCGATTTCCAGCGAGGATTCGGAGCAAATGCTGGCCGCCATTGTGGCGGAGATTCAGAAAACTTTTCGCTTCGATCACATCGGGATCGGCATTCTCGACTACACCACCAAAGACATCGAGATTAAGGCCGAGGCGGGCATAACCACTCAGGCCCTGGGCAAGCGCATCCCGCTGGGAGCGGGCATCGTCGGCCGGGTGGCGCGCTCCGGCGAAAGCGCTTTGGTGCAAACCAGCAGCAACGCCCAATTGCAGGGAGTGCTCCCCAATTCGCGTTCGGTATTGTGTATTCCGATCACCTATGGGAGCAGCCTGATGGGGGTTCTCAATGTGGAGAGCCAGCGGGAAGACGCTTTCCTGCCCCAGGAAGTGCTCATCATGAACACTCTCGCCGACTTGCTGGCGACCGCTTTGCACAATTCGTTCGTCTTCCAGAAGCTGCAACAGCAATCCATCACCGACGGCCTGACGGGGGTAAAGACGAGGCGTTTCTGTTGGGAGGCGATGTCGACCGAGTGGCGACGGGCGTTGCGTTCCGGCCGGCCCTTTTCTGTGGTCCTCATTGATCTCGATAAGTTCAAGGCGGTGAACGACACCCTGGGTCACCTCGAAGGCGATCTGGTGCTGGCGCGGGTCGGCCGCCTGCTGGAGCAAAAATGCCGCCAGTCCAACGTCGTGGCGCGTTACGGCGGGGACGAGTTCATCATTCTCATGCCGGATACCGGGATCGAACAGGCCGAAGCTCTGGCCGAGCGTCTGCGTGACTGGCTGGCCACCGACAGCATGCTGGTGGAGCACAAGATCACCGGCAGTTTCGGGGTGGCGAGCTATCCCGTGCATGGCCGCTCGGTGGAAGAGATTATTCGCATTGCGGATGCCGGCATGTACGTGTCCAAGCACGCGGGTGGCAATCGCGTTTCCACGGCGGCGCAGTTCGCCGAGGATGAGACGCACGCCGTGCAGCGCCAGCTGATCGCCGGATACATCGAAGGTTTTCTGCAGCGCGAGCATACCGGCCCGGAGCATCTGGAAGAATTGCTGAACAGCCTGAGAAAGTTCTCCGGCGGCGATCACGGAGAGAATCTGGAATTGCTGCGGGAGTCCATCGAGTCGTTGGCGCAGGCCGCCGAAGGACGCGAAGTGAACGCTGCCGGCCACGGCGAACTGGTGGCGCGCTACTGCGAAGTGGTGGCGCGGGCGCTGGGTTTTCTTCCGGAAGAAATCGCCAGTCTCATGTATGTCGCGCGCGTGCACGACGTGGGCAAGATTTTTGTGCCGGAGCGCATTCTGAATAAGTCGGGACCGTTGACCGAGGAGGAGTTTTACCTGGTCAAAATGCATGCCCGGGTGGGATCGGAAATCCTGAGTACCCTGCCGCGGAGCCAGATTCCATGCCAGGCGGTTCAGCATCATCACGAGGCTTTCGACGGCACCGGCTACCCCGACGGCCTGCGGGGCGAAGAAATTCCGCTGTGGGCGCGCATTCTGGCAATTGTCGATGCCTATGTGAATATGACCACCGAGCGTTCCTTCTCGGCCGCCAAGACCAGCGAGCAGGCGCTCAAGGAACTGGAGAAGCTCAGCGGGATTCGCTATGACGGAATGCTGGTGCGAATTTTCCTGCGGGAATTGAAAACCGAAACCGCCTGGACGATCGGCCCCTGAAAGCGTTTCATCGACGCCGAGACCTGACTGAAAGCGCCGCCCGGCCTTCCGTGCCCGGAGCGGCGCGGCCAAAGCAGCTATAATCGGGCATACCGGCGTCTAAGCATGTAAGCATGCGATTTTTCCTACTGACTATTCTTCTCGGCTCTTTGGCCTTCGCCCAGACCGATACTTCGTCCGGTTCCAACCAGCAGATTCCCGTTCAACAGGAGAACGTTCGCAAGGCTAGGGCCCTGCTCGACCAGGCTATTCAGGCCTTGGGGGGCCAGACTTACCTGAACATCCAGGACATCTCCCAGGAGGGGAGAACTTACAGCTTCCATCACGGAGAGCCCAGCAGTTATGGAGTGCTGTTCTGGCGGTTCTACAAATACCCGGATGAAGAACGCATTGAGCTTACGAAGAAGCGCGACGTGGTTTACGTATACAACGGTGACAAGGGTTATGAGATTACTTACAAAGGCACGCGGGCGGAAGAAAGCAAGGATCTCGCCGACTACAACCGGCGGCGTCAATACGCGTTGGATTGGGTCTTGCGCCACTGGTTGCAGGAGCCAGGCGTAGCGCTGTTCTACGAAGGTCCCTCGGTTGCGGCCGATAAGCCGGCCGAGCGAGTCACTATTCTGAATGCAAAGAATCAGGGCGTAACCATTGACATCGATAGCAACACCCATTTGCCTCTCAAGAAAACTTTCAGCTGGCGTGATCCTACCGACAAAGAACGCAATGTGGAAGACGAGGTCTACGACAACTACCGTCCGATTCAGGGAATTATGACGCCGTTCAGCATCACCCGCTTCTACAACGGCGACATGTCCAACCAACGATTTCTGAATTCGGTTAGCTACAACCAAGGACTGGACGACTCAAAGTTTCAGGCTCAGATCACCTACGGACCAAAATAGCCACCGGGATGACTTCGTCCGATTTACCCATTGTTCGCCATAACTCACTTATTATCAGATGCATTGCATGGGTAGCTCTCTGCTCCGCCGCAGCCAAAATGTTCGTTTGTGTGGTATTTTTACCACACCCAAGTTTTGGCATGATGCGTTAACCTTCTAGCCATCGCGAGCGGATTGAAACAAGAACAGACAATTCGTACGCCTGTGGGGTGTTCGGGCGTCGGTTTACACAGCGGCGCGCCGGTGCGAATGAGAATTCTCCCCGGGCCTGCCGGATCCGGAATCGTCTTTCGGCGCGTGGACCTGGATGGCTTTGATGTGCAGGCTGTCGGCCGCAACGTTGCGCGCGTCAGCTACGCCACCAGCCTGATGCGCAAGGGCGTCCTGATCTCGACCACCGAGCACCTGCTCTCCGCCCTGGTAGGGACCGGAATCGACAACGCCATCATCGAACTGGACAACCTGGAAGTGCCCATTCTCGACGGCAGCGCTCGTCCGTTTGTCGATGCGATTCGCAAGGCCGGCATCCGCAAGCAGCGTCGTGCCCGTACTTACCTGAAGATTTGCCGCGAACTCGAGCTGCGCGAAAAAGACAAGTTCATTGCGATCTATCCTTCGGATTCGTATTCGGTTTCTTACACCATCAATTTTCCTCACCCCTTCATCGGCAAGCAGACTTTCTGTGCCGACCTCTCCGATGGAAACTACCTGCGGGAAATAGCCCCGGCTCGCACCTTCGGTTCGCGGTCTGACGAACAAGTCATGCGCAACATGGGCCTGATCCGCGGAGCTTCGCTGGAAAACTGCATCGTGCTGACCGAGCATGGGATTGAGAACCCGCCTCTACGTTATGCGGACGAGTTTGTGCGTCACAAAGTTCTCGATCTCATTGGCGATCTGGCGCTGGCCGGGAAACAGATCCTGGGCAGCGTGGTGGCAGACCGCGCCGGGCACGCCATGCATACGGCACTGGTTTCACGGCTTCTGCGGGATCGCACGCTGTGGGAGGAAACTACCGTAGACGAACCTGGCGTCCCGGCTGCGGTGGCAGTGCAAGCCGCTGCCAGCCCCGCGCTTTAATCCGCCGGCTGGGGGAGCGAATCGCCGGCCATCCAAACACTTTTCTCCCGGGAAAGCCTCTCCAGTTCGGCGCGCGTTTGCGCAATCAATTCCGCCGCATACGTCTTGGCCGAGAGCTGGTGTTCCGGCGTGAGTTGGGCCACTCGAACTGCCATTAACGGTGCGTCTTGTTCAAGCATCTGTAACAACCGTTGCGCCCGGTTGATCCGGATCTGGATGGGTAGCATTTCGTTGAACCTTGATGTTGGAATGGTACCAGCGTGCAGCCGCGCCGCCGGAGGGGGCAAGTCTCAAGCTGGGTACCGGTAGGCCGGGGAGCCAAAGAGAGCAGCTAGCTAAACGGGGAAGACTCTTCAATCTGCAGGCCCAATTTCACCATCCGCTCGGTCAACCAATTGTCGAGAATTTCCCGCGATTTCGTCGGGATTTCCAGAAACCGGATGCCGGCCCGTCCGGAACCATCCACCCAAGCCAATTTTGCCTTGGCTTCGATCACCGAGTCTCCGTCTGGCACGGCGAACGAAACGGCCGACAATCCGCCTTTGGGCAGCCTGCCCCGGAAGTGGATAGCCATTCCCCCGTCGCTCAGATTGGTGCCGGTTGCCTGAAACTTTTCAGCGCCGAATTCCAGCCACACCCCGACTTCCACCGGATGCCGGAAATAGCGCCGCCGCTCGCGCACCATGAAATTCAAGGCGGCGCTGAAACATCGCATGGCATTGAGCTGCGAAATGGGTTTCTGCAATACGAACTTGGCTCCCATGTCAAAAGCGGCCTGGGTAGTGGTCTGCCCATTGAGGATGGCAAAGGTCACCGAATTCTTGTTGCTCAGGCTCGTGTGCAGGCTCTTAAGAACGTCCAGTCCGCCCTCGAGGTCGTCGCAATCGACAATGACGGCATCGAATTTCTCGCTGCTGAGGATTTCATTGCCGGACCGGGCGCCGCGGCACACTTCCACATCGATGGAGAGCTTCTCCATCGTCGGTCGGAGAATGCCAATCACTTGCTGGTCGCGGGTTACAAGGAGGGATTCCAGAGTCATGAGCGTTTATTATGCTAAATGCCAGGCTAGAACCGGCAAAGGTGACCGTGGTAATCGCAGCTGCGTTCTTTCCAGTTGAATTGGCACGAAAATGCCGGTCCTGCGTGGCGGGGATGGAATCCGGGGATTCTGACGAGAATGCAAAAATCTGTGTATCTATCGCTGGGATCGAATGTTGGCGACCGCGCCGGCAATCTCCATACGGCTCTGGAGCGGCTGGGCTCCCTGGGCAAGGTCGTGGCCGTGTCTTCCTTTTACGAGACCGAACCGATGGAGATTACCGCGCAGCCGTGGTTTCTGAATTGCGCCGCCAAGCTGGATACGGAAAAGATGCCGAAGCAATTACTGAAAGGCATCCTCGACTTGGAAAGAGAAATGGGGCGGGTGCGTAGGCAGAATAAGGGCCCGCGCAACATCGATATCGATATCCTGCTGTTCGGCAGCTCCATTGTGGAGACCCAGGGCCTTACCATTCCCCACCCCGCCCTCCACGAGCGCCGCTTCGTTCTCGAGCCGCTCACGGAAATAGCGGCCGAAGTCCGTCACCCGATTTTCAAGCGCACGGTACGCCAATTGCGGGATGCATTGCCTCCCGGGCAGGCGGTCCGGAAGATCAGCCAAAGCTAAGCAAACAGTGAGGGCATGCACTAGGGCACGATGATTCGGCTGCCGGCTTCCTCCGGGGCAGCGATTGCGCTTTGCTTTGCCGGAAACTGTGCGGTCAGAAAATCCATGAAACCCCGGGCCTTTGGCCTCCCCGAGGTCCTGCCCAGGCCCATCCTGACAAGGAATACCAGAGCCTTCAGCACGTCACTATCCCGCAAGCGCGAATAGCCCAGATGCTTTTGCTCGGTCTCCCGGTATTCCTTCAGCATATTTTGCAGTTCCGCCAGCACCGCTTGCTGCGCAGCGCTGGCAATCGGAGCCTCGTAATGCAGGCCTGAATTGGCCAATGTTTCGTAGGTCTTGGCCAGCGCGCTCAACCCCGCGACCAAGTCGCCATCGGTCATGGCGCGATTCGCCTGTGCACTTTTGGACAGCGCATAGCTCAAGCCGACAATAAGATGCTCCTGCTCGTAGAGGAACTGCTGGGGAATCTCCACCCGGGGAAACAAAGCTGCCGGATCTAAATCCTCCATGGGACGTGGCTTCTCGTGTTGGCGAGCCTGTTGCAGGTAGACACAGTCGCTCGGGCAATCGAGGGTCACCTCGCGCTGTTCGCCGCAACATTGCGGACAGATGCGACCATGCACCGCCGGACAGAACCGCTTTTCTTTGCGCTTTTCGCAGATTGCACAGCTCACGAGCCGGATCTCCTGAAAACAATGATTATGACATGAGCTTGCTGGAGCGTTACTTCTGCACCTGTATTGGCGGCGTATTTTGCAGCAGCAAGGCGGGAATTGCGCATGGTTTCAGGATTTCCGCAGTGCCAAGTTGAGAACATCCGCGTAGAATGGGCACGAAACGCTGGTTTTTCCACAGCGCGCGGGTATAAGATAGCGCTCGTTTCAAGCAAATCTAAGTTTATCCAACAGGAGGATTCATGGCATCAGGCATGACCAAGACGCAGCTCGTACGCCATCTGGCCGAGAAGCTCGAGACCAACAACAAGACGGCAGCATCATTTCTGGAAAATCTCGCGGACGTCGCGATCAAAGAAACCAAGAAGAATGGAATCTTCGTCGTACCCGGACTGGGCCGCCTGAAGAAAGTACACCGCAAAGCCCGCACTGGCCGCAACCCGCAGACCGGCGAACCGATCCAGATCAAAGCCAAGACCACGGCAAAGTTCTACCTGGCCAAAGCCGCCAAGGACGCCATCGCGCCCAAAAAGTAGGTTTCCATAAACGCAAGCAACGAGAAAGGGCCGATCGGGAATCGGCCCTTTTGCATTCTTTCCAGAAGCAGCTTTGCGGGGCGGGGGCTTTCTATCCTCCCGGCCCGTCATTCATGACGTACTGCTCCAGAGAATCCAGTTCCTGGCTAAGGTCGGAAATCCGCCACTGCAGAACGTTGCGAATGGAGAGCATTCCCAGAAGCCGGCCTTCATTGTCCACGATTGGCAAGTGCCGGAAGTGTCCCTCCACCATGGTGGTTAGAGCTTCGCCCGGTCCGGTTTCGGAAGTAGCCATCTGTACCGGGGTCGTCATGACTTCGTGTATCGGAATGACTTCCGGGTCGCGCTTGGTGAGCGCCAACTTCTTCATCAAGTCGCGCTCACTGAACACACCCGCCACCCGCCGCTCGTTGTCTACGATCACTACCGCGCCCACATGGTGCTCGACCATGTTGCGGATCGCATCCGCCACGCTGGCCTGCAAATGAACCGCGGCCACTTTCGAATCACAGAGGTCCAGAATGTTCATGCCAACCTCCTTCCGTCCTGCATTCGGAGCTGTTCCGGCACGACTTCGATCCGGAACAGGAAGTAATTGGGGCATTATGCCCCCTGCTGGGCCGCTGTCAAGCAAAATGAGCACAAATATTGCCGGAAGTTTCCATTCAAAATGCCAATAACAGGAATGTCGCCCTGCGTAGCGTCACCCGGCTGCCCGGCGGCTCACCGCCCGGGGACGCTATCCGCCTCCGGAAACCCCAGTTGCTCCACGAAAACATCCTGAAAGCTGGGATCGAGATTCAGCGCCACATGCTGGACGCGTCGCCGCAGATCGGCATAAGCAACGTCGCCGCTGCCGAGCTGAAACAGCGCCATCTTGGCTCCCAGCAAAGCGGTATTGCCCGCGGGCTTCGTCTTCTCGGGAGGAAAGTCAATCAGCCCGATTCTTCGGGCACTGGCGCGATTGATGTAGTTGCCGAAAGCCCCTGCCAGATAAATCCGGCTCAGGTCGCGCACTCCCATGCGGTCGGAGAGCATCTGAATGCCCGCCGCGATAGCACCCTTGGCAAGCTGCAGTTCGCGGATATCGTTTTGGCTGATGGCGACCGGGCCGCACAAGGTCCAACTGCTTGTCCCGTTGGAGAAGCGTCCCGCGGGAGCGATCACCCGCAACTCCAGGCCCGCCGCCACCGCATCCACCAACCCGCTGCCGCACAATCCCTGGGGCGCGGCATTGCCCAGCACATGGCAGTGCAGTTGGCCGTTCTCCAACGTCACCTCAGAGATCGCTCCTGTAGCGGCACGCATACCCATGGAAATCTTCGCGCCTTCGAAAGCCGGCCCTGCGGCAGTGGAGGCGCAAAGCATGGATTCCCGGTTGCCGATCACAATTTCGCCGTTGGTGCCCAGATCCACCAGGCCAACGATCTCTTCGCTTTCATGCAGCTTGGTGGCCAGAATGCCACCCAGTACATCGCTGCCCACAAATCCGCCCAGGCAAGGAAGGAAGTGAACCATGGGGTCGCCGGCCACTTTCCACCCTAATTCGTCCGCGCGAAATTCCTCCAGCCCGGTACGCGAGGATTCAAAGGGATAGTGTGAAAGTGGCTCGGTATCCACG
>Ga0335085_10011367_pt1 | contig 13219 bp, 13 predicted proteins | sample Lox_Sample_45_FD_206712 | JGI IMG/M metagenome (GOLD analysis project Ga0335085, IMG submission 206712) | Soil microbial communities from Loxahatchee National Wildlife Refuge, Florida, United States - Lox_Sample_4.5 | ecosystem: Environmental > Terrestrial > Soil > Wetlands | place: USA...
ATGCGGTCTATGAGCCCGCGGGCTGTACAAAGTGCAACAATATAGGATATAAAGGTCGTATAGGGATCTTTGAATTTTTAGAAGGCGGGCCGGATCTTGAGAAGACGATATTAAAAGAGGCGTCCGAGATCGCGCTCCGCGAAGTGGCCAGACGGCAGGAAATGGTCACCATGCAGGAAGACGGCGTGCTGAAGGTTTTGGAGGGCAAGACGACGTTCGCGGAAGTGGAGTCCGTGACGGGCGAAATAGAGTGGTGATATTTACCAAGTAGTTGGCTCAAACCTGGGGGCAAATTCCTCGTGAAAGGATAATGAACCCTTCTATCAAAAGATAAAAGGGACTAGAATTACTCAAAGGAGAGAACCAGCCGGAACCGGTTCATCCTGAAATTTTAGAAATAATTCCCGCCCCCAGATTTGAATCAGCTACCATCTACGGCAGATATTAGCATATAATTCTAAGCTTGTCAAGGGGTGGGTCCTTTATGAAAAAAACGCCCCCTCATATCAATAAAGACGACCCGAACATCGATCTCACCCTGCGGCCGACGCAGTGGGACGAGTATGTCGGGCAGGAAAAAATAAAAGACAGCCTCAAGGTCATTCTTGAGGCCGCAAAAAAGCGGAAGGAATCCGCCGATCATCTTTTGTTCTCCGGCCCTGCAGGGCTCGGCAAGACGACACTCGCGTATCTTGTGGCGCGCGAGCTGGGAGCGCTCGTGAAGACGACCTCGGGTCCCGCGCTCGAAAAAACGGGCGACCTCGCCGCCATTCTTACGAATCTTTCGCCCCACGAAATTCTTTTTATCGACGAAGCGCACCGCGTGAACCCGATGATCGAAGAAGTTTTGTATCCGGCCATGGAAGCGCGCAAGTTGCACCTTGTAGTGGGCAAAGGGCCTTCGGCGCGCACGCTTTCTTTGGACCTGCCGCCGTTCACATTGATCGCGGCGACCACGCGCGAGAATTTGCTTTCGCAACCCTTGCGTTCGCGGTTCGGCGCGACGCTCCGTTTGGGGTATTATACGCCGGAGGACATTAAAAAAATCTTAAATCGTTCGGCGAAGATCTTGGGCATCGACCCATCGCCCGAAGCGATCGAGCTTTTGGCGCGCGCATCGCGGGGCACGCCACGCGTCGCGAACCGCCTGCTCCGCCGGGCGCGTGATTTTGCCGAAGTGAACGGCATGAAGACCATTGATCGTGCATCGGCCTTAAAGACGCTCGAAATGTTGGAAATAGACGAGGCGGGGCTTGAGCCGCAGGACCGGCGGCTTCTGATGACGATCATAGAGAAATTTAACGGGGGACCGGTGGGCGTGAACACGTTGGCCGCCGCACTTTCCGAAGATCGTGGCGTGATCGAAGACATTTACGAGCCGTTCTTGATGACGCTCGGGTTCCTGCAGCGGTCATCCGCCGGTCGTATCGTGCTTCCCGCGGCCTATAAGCATTTAAAGATCAGGGGGAGGGACGAACTGCTTTAGTCGGCGGATTTTTTAACTGAAATTTAATGTTGGCCGAGTATAATAATGTCTCGGTCGCATGATCTATCTCAACGAATGGTTTCCGAATCCCGTGGGGCCCGATGCGAACGGGGAATTTGTGGAACTCTATAACAGCGGCGCGAGCGCGGTCGGTTTGAACGGCTGGACGCTTGTCACGGAAGGCAAAAAAAGATTTTCCCTTTCGGGATATGCCGTACCGGCGCACGGGTATCTTGTGTTGCGGCACGCGCAAACCAAGCTCTCGCTTAAAAATACCGCAGGCGGTCTTGCAGTCTACGACGCGGCGGGTCGGCTGGTTGATCAGGGAAGTTTTTTGGGCGCCGCGCCCGACGGAGAGAGCTATTCGCGCGTCGATTACGGCGCGGCCGACACCGGGCATTTTGCCTTTGTTGCGCCGACGCCCGGTGCGGCAAATAAAACGATCCCGAACGCGCTCGCCGTGCAGGCACATCCCTTCGGCGCTCCCTTGAACCGCCCATTGGACGCCGGAGGATTTTTGGCGATAATGATGGGAACCACCGTGCTTGTCACGGGGCTCATCATTTATGCCACGCACGCGCACGAAGACCTATCGAAGCTTTTCCTCCGCGGAGACCATGAAGGTCGGTGAGGCGATCGCCCGTTCCGCGCGATCGTCCGGCGCGCGGGTCTTTGCGCTCCGGGGCGATCTTGGCGCGGGGAAAACCACGTTCGTTCAGGGGTTTCTGAGGGGGCTCGGACTCAAAAAGCGATCGCCGAGCCCCACCTTTATTATCATGCGCCGGCACGCGCTCAAAGGGCGCCTCGTGAAGAACGCCTTCCACGTGGACGCCTATCGCGTGAAAAACGCACGATCCCTTGCGGTGCTCGGGCTCACAGAGATCATGGCCGATCCGAAGAATGTCGTTCTTATAGAATGGGCCGAACGGGCGCGCGGGCTCCTGCCGCGCGGTACCGTGCGGATAACATTCACTCACGGCCGCCGCGAGAACGAGCGCACGATCCGCGTCGGATAACCGCCGGCCGCGCTTCTGCTACTATTAGGTAATGAAAACACTCCTCCTTATCGACGCGAATTCGATCATCCACCGGTCGTTCCACGCCCTGCCGCCGTTCACGACGCCCGACGGAAAACCATCCGGCGCGCTCTACGGCATCGCGAGCATCCTGCTCAAATTGTGGCGCGAGCAAAAACCCGATTACGTTGCGGCACTTTTCGACCGGCCGGAACCGACATTCCGCGACAAAAAATATGCCGCGTACAAGGCCCAGCGCCCGCCGACGGCTGACGAGCTTATCACGCAGATCATCGCCGCGCACGGACTTTTCGACGCGTTCGGCGTGACGACGTTCGAGAAGCCGGGGTTCGAAGCGGACGACCTCATCGCGACGCTCGCGGAACGTTTCAAGGGCGGCGACGATCTGCGCGTCGTGATCCTGACGGGCGACCGCGACACGCTCCAGCTTGTGGAAGGGGAACGACTCGTCGTCATGACGTTCAATAAGGGCGTGAGCGACACGACGATCTACGACGAAAAAACGGTCATCGAAAAATACAAATTGAAACCCGCGCAGTTGCTTGATTACAAGACGCTCGTCGGCGATCCCTCGGATAACATAAAAGGAGTTCCCGGTATCGGGCCGAAGACCGCGACGGAGGTGCTCCAAAAATTCGGCTCGGTGGAAGAGCTCTATAAGAACATTGCAAGCGACCCTAAACTCGAAAAGAAGTTCGGGCCGTACCGCAAAGACGCCGAACTCGCCCGCGAACTCGTAACGCTCGAGCGGCACGTGCCGATCGCAATGCCCGCGCTCGCCGATCTCGCCGTGCCCGCCGAAATGCCCCCGTCCGTCGAGGCGTATTTTATCCGTATGGGGTTTGTGACGCTTTTAAAGCGGCTCCTTGGCAAAGAGACGGAAAAAAGCCCGGCGGGAGCGGCGGGCGGCAGGGTCAAACGCCAAAAACCCGCCCAACCCGGGCTTTTTTGAGGTATAATGCAAGAAAAGCGTGGAAAAAGGAACCTCAAAATTTAAGGAGATCATACTGTGGCCGGAGTTCCAGGTGGCGTGGATCCTCTTTGCCATTATCGCGGCTGCGTTCGTGCTTGACGTCACGGTGTTTAGCGGCGGGTGGCTATTGTGGATCGAAGGAGGATTGCTCTTCCTCGTTCTTGTGCTCGTCGTGGTCACGGCCTATCGCGCGGCGGCCACGGATCGCAACACGAAGATCGAGCGGAGCGAGCTCAAGAGCATTTTGGGCACGCTCGACGACGCGCTCATCGTGTACGACGAAGCGTTCAATGCGATATTTTTCAATCCTTCGGCGGAACGCCTCTTCAAGCTGAATGCAAAAAACGTGATGGGGCATACATTCGTGCCGCAGGATGTCGAACGCGACGGGTGGAAGACGCTCATTCAAATAATTTTCCCGTCGCTCGCGCCGCGCGTCGTCACGCGCTCAAAGGAAGGGGAATATCCGCAGGTGCTCGACGTTTCATTCAACGATCCGGCGCTTGAGCTTCGCGTGACGACGGCGCCGATCAAAGACGACGACGGCCGGATGCTCGCGTTCATGAAGATCGTGCGCGACCGCACGGCGCAGATCGCCGCCATGAAGTCGCGAAGCGAATTCGTGAGCGTTGCCTCCCACCAATTGCGCGGCCCCGTGACCGACATCAGCTGGGCGCTTGATTCGCTCGCCCGAGCAGTCGAGCTTACGGATAACGACAAGCTCATCGTGCAGAACGCCGCCGCCGCGAGCCGCGGCCTTCTGCGGCGCATCGAAGACCTATTAAATATTTCTAAAATGGAAGAGGGCCAGTTCGGGTACAACTTCGAAGAAGCCGATATCCTCGATTTCATCGGCAAGATCCTGGCGGATATCTTGCCAGCCGCGCGGAAGGCGGGCGTGAAGGTATATTTCGATCGGCCGAGCACGGCGCTTCCGAAGGTGATGGTGGACCCCAAGCGACTGTCGCTCGTTATGGTGAACCTCCTCGAGAACGCCATCCGCTACAACGTGGAGAACGGGGAGATCATCGTGAAGGCCGATGCCCTGCCCGGCAAGCCGTTCGTGGAGATCAGCATCAAGGATACGGGCATTGGCATCCCGCCGGAATCGATGGAAAAGGTTTTCACAAAGTTCTACCGGGCGGACAATGCGCTCAAAGCCCAGACGGAGGGTTCCGGCCTCGGCCTCTATATCGTGAAGACCATCGTGAACGCCCACGGCGGTGAAATTTGGGTGGAATCGGAGCTGAACCGCGGAACCACGGTGCATTTTACGCTTCCGACCGACCTCAACCTTATCCCGAAGCACGAGCAGGGACCCGCCGAGGAATTTTAGGCACCCGCCATCCACCGCGCTGGTCTTGCGCGGCGCTTCGAAAACGAGCACAATCATAGGATGATGTCGCGATCGAAGGTGAAGTACGTGTTTGTGGTGGGCGGGGTGATGTCGGGCGTGGGCAAGGGAGTCGCTTCGGCATCCATCGGAAAAATTTTACAGGGAAAGGGACTCGCGGTGACGGCGCTTAAGATCGATCCCTACGTGAACGTGGACGCCGGCACTATGAACCCCACCGAGCACGGTGAGGTTTTTGTTTTGGACGACGGCACGGAGTGCGACCAGGACATGGGGAACTACGAGCGCTTCCTCGGCAAGGATCTTTCCGTGGCGAACTATATGACGACGGGGAGCGTGTACCTTTCGGTCATCAAAAAAGAACGGAATTTGGAATATGGCGGACGGCAGGTGGAAGTGGTGCCGCGCATCCCGCTCGAAGTGATCGACCGCATCAACCGCGCGGCCGAAAAAGCCAAGGCGGATGTGGCCGTCGTCGAGATCGGCGGCACGGTCGGCGAATACGAGAACATTTTATTTTTGGAAGCGGTGCGCATGCTGAAGTTGCGGCATCCGCAAGACGTGGCGCTCGTGCTCGTGAGCTTTGTTCCGGCGCTCGGCGCCGGCGGCACGGAATTAAAAACCAAACCGACCCAACACGCGGTGCGCAATTTGAACAGCGTGGGCCTCCATCCCGATTTTATTTTGGGCCGCGCGCCGGTGCCGCTTGATGAAAAGCGAAAAGAGAAGATCCAGTTCATGTGCAGTATCGAAAAAGGCAACGTAATCTCAGCGCCGGATGTTTCAAATATTTACGAAGTGCCGATCAACTTTGAGAAAGATGAATTCGGCAACCGTATTTTGGCGAAGCTCGGCATGCGGGCGCGCCGCAAGGACCTCAAAGATTGGCGCGCGCTCGTGGAACGCATGGCGTCGGCGAAGGCGCCCGTGAAGATCGCGATCGTCGGAAAATATTTCGGCACCGGAAATTTCGTTTTGACCGACTCGTATATTTCGGTGATCGAAGCGATCCGCCATTCGGGCGCTTTTTGGAAGGTGAAGCCCGAGCTCACATGGGTGGATGCGGAGCAGTTCGAGCATGATCCAAAAACGCTCCAGATGCTCGCCCAATATGACGGCGTGATCGTGCCCGGCGGCTTTGGAAGCCGCGGAATAGAAGGGAAATTGAAGGCCATCCGTTATGCGCGCGAGAACAAGATCCCGTATTTGGGGCTTTGCTACGGCATGCAACTCGCGGTCGTGGAATTCGCGCGGAACGTGCTCGGCCTGCGGAACGCGAACACGACGGAGGTGGACGCAAAAACAAAATATCCGGTGATCGACATTCTGCCCGAGCAGAAAAAACTGATGGCCGACAAAAATTATGGAGGAACGATGCGGCTCGGCGCGTACCCCGCGGTGCTCACCAAGGGGACGCGCGCGGCGACGGCTTACGGAAAAACAAGCGTTTCGGAACGGCACCGGCACCGCTACGAAGTGAATCCTGTTTTTGTGAAGCGCCTGCAAAAGGCGGGCATGATATTCTCCGGCCAGTCGCCTTCGCGCCGTTTGATGGAAGTGATGGAGTTGCCGCGCGACGTGCACCCGTTCTTTATGGGATCGCAGTTCCATCCGGAACTCAAATCGCGCCCTTTGAATCCACATCCGTTGTTCCGCGAGCTGATCGGTGCGGCCAAGAAGCGCGCGGAGTCAAAATGATCATATTTCTTTACGGCCCGGACGACTGGCGGCGCGTGCAAAAAAAGAACGGCATCATCGCCGAGTTCGAAAAAAAATATTCCAACGTGAGCGTGGGCGTTTTCGACCTTGAAGTGGACGGCGCCCACGATCGGCTCACCGAATTCGTGCGCGGGCAATCCATTTTTGAACCCGCCAAACTCGCCGTCCTCGAAAACGCTTTCGAGCTTGACGCGAAGGCACTCGTAAAGCTCATCGAACCGACGCTTGCGGCAAAAGACACGACCATACTGTTATGCGAGCGTGAAAAACCGGTGAAGGCGCTCGCGTTCCTGCTCGAAAAGCCGGCACTCACGCAAAAATTCGAAACGCTCGAAGGGCCGGAACTCGTGGCGTTCATCATGAGCGAAGGAAAGAAACTTGGGCTCACCCTTTCGCCATCCGCCGCGCAGTTTTTGGGGCTCGTCTACGCCGGGAATTCCTGGGCGCTCATTATGGAGCTCCAGAAACTTTCGGCACTTGTGCCGTCGGGCGCGCGCACGGTAGAAAAGAAAGATCTCGACGCGCTCGACCTCGAAGCCGCGCCGAATTATTGGGCGCTGTTGAACGGGATGAAAAGCGCGGATGGCAGGACGCGCTTGCTTGCCCTCGAAAAGCTTTTCGGTCAGGGCGACGCGCCGGCCAAGTTATTCAATATCCTTGCCGCCCAGGCGGGGGAGAAAACGCCCCGCATGGCGGCCTACGATCTGGCCGTAAAATCAGGCAAATTGGACTACGAAGAGGCCCTTGTGGATATGGTGCTTGACGGGTAGCGGGGCGGGGCTATGATGGTCGCAGTGCCGGGGGCGGACGTTCCCGGTAGGGGAAGGAATATGGCGGCGTGGACCCATAGGCCGATTGCTCACGATTTTTTATGCAGAGCCCAAAAGACCTTTGATCGGGTTAAGGAAACCCCGAATACCCTTATTGAACGCTGGCGCCTATCTCCGGCGCGGATGCACGGGATGGTGACCGTTCTTGTGCTCGTAACGCTGATCATTTTCTTCTTCCGAAACGTTTCTCGTTGAGATTGCAACGCACGCGGGCATGCCCGCAATAAAAATCCCCCCTCCAGTTCGGAGCGGGGGATTTTCTTGTTTGCGCGGGGGCGCTACTTTAACATTTTCGCCAACCGCGACTTGAGGCGTGAGGCCTTGTTCTTTTCGATGACGTGGGTCTTCGCGGCCTTGTCGAGTGCCTGGAAGGCGATTGCGAGCGCTTTTTTTGCCTCTTCGGCCTTCTTTTGGATGATAAGTTTGCGGAAATCGGTGACCGCCTTCTTGTAGGCCTCTTTCTTCACGACGTTCCGCGCATGCCGGGTGGCATTCTGGCGGAGCGCTTTCTTGGCTGAGGTTGTGATCGGCATAGAGGACAGTATACGCGAAAACCCTTATTTTACAAGGGGTATTGACAAAAACCCAATAAATGTGCTAAAATAGCCGGAGCGCACGATAAGCAATTATCAATGCGATTGACAAGAGAAAAGAGGAACCCCCATGCCAAACCATGGAACCCCCTCGACAGTATTTCCCAAATGGTACGTGAAGTTTCAGGTGGCGGTACTGAACAACCTTCCACGTCCAAACGGAGAAGAGGGCGATATCACTGAAGACATTGCACTCGGATGGGCAGATAACGGCGAGTCGCTTGCGCGCGTTTTGCGCAGGGAACTCGTTCCACCACGCAACGAAGAACCTACCCCCGTAGTTTCAGCGAAGCCGCTATTGGATCTCGTTGGCACTGTGATATTTCCAGGAACCACCACTCCGTTCATCGCAAAGAAGCACCTTGTGGTGAACACGGCGGAAGATGCCTCCGTGAAGATTTATTTCATCGGAGACAATCTCAAAAAGTGGTTTTTCGGAAAGACGGAAGAGGCGATGCCGGGTGGCACACTGCGATGCCAAAAGCTACGCAGATCCGCGAACGACCTCGAGATCATCGCTGATCTCGGCGGCCGGGAAAAGGCAGAAACTTCTCTCACCGAATTCTTCTTTCTCTTGGGAAAGCAAGGGAATGGCGAGAAGGGTTTGCTTCGGACCGATGGGTATGCCACCATCTTCGAGATACCAGACGTTGATGGCGTGCTTCGCTCGGTGTACGCGTTCTTCATTGCCGGCCTTGGCTGGCTCTTGGACGCCTCTCCGGTTGGGCGCCCGTTCGGGTGGCGCGACGGCCGCCAGGTTGTCTCCCGCAATTCTTGACCCTTTGTATTTTGGGCTCTTTGAGACTTGGGCCCTTAGACCCTCTGACACTTTGTCGGCGGGTCTTTTCTTTTTGTTATAATCCTTATGAAAGTGTGCGCACGGAACGGCCATGGCTTTTCCGTCATGCTCTCAAGGAACTTTTCGCGAGAATTGCATCGGGTCGTCGTCGCTAAACGGGACGGGCCTTCCGCAAGAGTGCGAATTGTTTCCTTACTAAAAAATGCAAGAATTGGTATGCGAAGCTGGCGGACTTTGATGTCCCAAATACGATTCGGCTCCGAGAGCATTCGAGGAGTGGTGGTGCAGATGGCTTTGCGTACGAGAACTGGTGCTTCGCTCGGTGAACGCGAACTTCAATGCCGGCAATGGCTGGAACTTGAACGCCAATCCGGTTGAGAACCCGAACAGGTGGAACGACGGCAACCAGGTTGTCTCCCGAAACTGTTGCATTTTATTTTTGCAGGCCTCTCACCCAGCCGCCAAGCATTTTGCCGATATCGTTGAGTTTCAGCGAAAGGTCGGCGTAATGCTTGGCGTCTACGGCGCCGATTTCCCAAAGAATCTGTAGAAAGAATTTCGCCGCATCAAGTTTGGTGACGGCGCGTTCCAAAAACGGGATTTTCTTCTCGCGCGAGAGATATGCCGCCGAAAAGCTCGCCTCGATCGTTTCTACGAGCAGTGCGTCAATTTTTGCCCCAAGTGTGTAACGTACGTCTCTTCGCACGTTGGGAAAGAAACTATGCCACGCCTTATACGCCGTGGTGAGGTGCTGGATAATCGGCAGAGTGACGTGTCGGGGGGGGGTCTACATGTGAATTCAAATTATGGATATTAGGCTGGCTCATGGTTTTGAAGAGGTGGTAAGTGTGGAAAATCTCCTGGAGGCATGGAGGGAATTTTTGCGCGGGAAGCGCGGTAAGCGCGACGTGCAGGAATTCCAGCTCCAGCTTATGGATAACATTCTAGCGCTGAACGAGGATCTTGTGAACGGCACATATCGCCATGGCGGATATCATGCGTTCAATATCGCTGATCCAAAGCCGCGCAATATCCACAAGGCGAGCGTGCGCGACCGGCTTTTGCATCACGCCATCTACCGCGTGCTTTACCCGTTTTTCGATCGCACATTCATTGCCGATTCGTTTTCATGTCGCGAAGGCAAAGGAACACACGCGGCATTGGATCGGTTTCGTTCATTCTCTCGCGTTGTTAGCAAAAACAACACCCGGACCTGCTGGGTTTTGAAATGCGATATTCGCAAATTCTTTGCGAGCGTTGACCATAAGATATTAATGAGCATTCTTGCCCGCTCGATTCCGGACGAGCGCCTACTCGCTTTATTGCAGGAGATTATTGGGAGCTTTTCGACCACTCCCGGCATCGGCCTGCCGCTCGGCAATCTCACCTCGCAACTCCTCGTAAATATCTACATGAACGAGTTCGACCAGTTCACAAAGCATAAGCTCAAAGCAAAGCATTATATTCGTTATGCGGATGATTTCGTGTTTCTTTCGCCCGATCGCGCATGGCTTGAAGCGCACATCCCGCTCATTGCAACGTTTTTGAGTGAGCGGTTACACCTCACGCTCCACCCCGAAAAATTATTTATCAAAACATTGGCCTCGGGCTTCGACTTTCTCGGCTGGGTGCATTTTCCCGATCATCGCGTGCTACGCACGGCAACAAAGCGCCGAATGTTCAAGCGGATGCGTGAGAATCCGTCGCCCGAAACCCTTGCCTCGTATCGCGGGCTTCTGCGGCATGGGAATACATACGCGCTTGCCTCAAGACTCATAGATGAGCGAGGAAACGAACGGAGATTAAAAAATTATTAAAGAGTATTTGACTTTGCGTAAACTATTTTATTACCATAGTGGCATGCCCGTGCACGGGGCGAAAGCCTTTGAATCGGCGTTATATGGCTGATAGCGGGCATAGCAAAAACTCTCCTTATCGGAGAGATTTTGTTTTATAGATACTGAAGAAATGCTTCTTTCCTCTTTGGGGACTATAATAAAGACATGCTTTACAGCATCTCGGGAAAACTGGTTTTGCGGGCGGGGCGGTTGGCCGTCGTCGAAAACGGCGGGATGGCGTTCAAGGTGTTCACGAACGAGCGGACGGTTTCGCATTTGCCGCCTGCGGGCACCGAGGTGAAGTTTTTTACGTATCTGAATGTGCGCGAAGATGGGCTCGACCTCTATGGATTTTTGGATCAGGCCGAGCTCGCGTTTTTTGAGATGCTCATTTCGGTGTCGGGCGTGGGGCCGAAGTCGGCGCTCTCCATAATGGACGTAGCCAAGCTCGAGGAGCTCTCGGCGGCCATCAAGGAAGGCAGGCCTGATTTGATGACGCGGGCATCGGGCATCGGCACAAAGACGGCGGAGCGCATTATTGTGGAACTGCGGAGCAAAGTGCAATCGGCAAAGTCGGGCCTTGTGGTAGAAAAGATGGAAGGGGATTCGGACATCGTGGAGGCGCTCACAAATCTCGGCTACCGGCGCGAAGAGGCGCGGGCGGCGCTCGCGAAGATCGACCCCAAAACGCAGGGCATGGAAGCGCGGCTCAAGGCGGCGCTCGCGCTCTTGAGCAAGAAGTAATTCTGCGCCGGCAACCATATGGACCAGGTCAAAAAATCAAAGCTCGTGCAGTTTTTCTACAACCTCCCGGGCGTGCGCTCCACGTATCACTTTGTGTGGGCGTGGATCGGCGCCAAGCGCCACGGTACGCCGAGCAAAAAAATATTCGTGATCGGGGTTACGGGAACAAAAGGGAAAACGACGACACTCGAACTTCTGAACGCGATCCTCGAAACGGCCGGTAAGCGGACGGCGCTTCTCTCGTCCCTGCGCGTCAAGGTGGGGGACGAAAGCAAGCCGAACACGATCGGCAATTCCATGCCGGGCCACGGCTACATCCAAAAATTTTTGACGCGCGCGCTCAACGAGAAGTGCCCGTATGCGCTGATCGAAGTCACGTCGCAGGGCGTGGCGCTCCATCGGCACCGGTTCATTGCGTGGAACATGGGCGTGATCACGAATCTTGCGGAAGAACATATCGAGTGGCACGGGTCGTTCGAAAAATACCGCAAGGCGAAGTTGGATTTTTTGGCATACGTTTTAAAGAACGGCGGAAAAGTGTTTTTGAACCGCGATGACGCGAGCTACCACTTTTTCAGGAATGAACTTGTGGCATCGGCACCGGATGGCACGAAGGCGCTCTCGTATTCGCGCGAAGACGACTGGCTCCGTAATTATTTGCCGAAACTCCGGCCGATGCGCACCATGACCGACGGCCAGGCGCCGAAGTTTTTACTGAGCACATTTAACGAAGAAAATATTGCGGTCGCGGTGGCCGTGGCGAAAGAGATCGGCATCCAGGACCATATTATAGAAGAGGCGCTCGTCGGCTTCCGCGGCGTGCCGGGTCGGATGGAGTTCGTGACGAAGGGCCCTTACACGGCTGTGGTGGACTATGCACACACGCCGGAATCGCTCGAGGCGGCTTACCGCGCGGCAAAGCCCGAGCCGAACGCCAATTATCCGGAGCCGCGGCTGATCTGCGTTTTGGGTGCCGCAGGCGGCGGGCGCGACAAATGGAAGAGGCCAAAATTTGGTGAGATCGCGGCCAATTATTGCGACGAGATCATTTTGACGGAGGAAGACCCGTATGACGAGGACCCCGCGGAAATAATAAAAGAGATCCGCACGGGCATTCTGGGCGGCGAGCCCGATATTGCGAACGTGCACGAAGTGCCTGACCGTCGCGCGGCGATCGCCCTTGCCGCGGAGCTCGCGGCGCCGGGCGACGTGATCATCGGCACCGGCAAGGGGAGCGAGACCGCGATCCACGTGGCGCGCGGCAAAAAAGTGCCGTGGGACGAAAAGACCGCCTTCGAAGAAGCGCTTTCAAAAAAGAACCGGATGCAGGTATAATAAACCTCGTATGAAGCTTTCTTTTTACGGAGGCGTGGGCGAAGCGACGGGCGCGAACTATATTTTGGAATCGGGCGGCACGAGGATCATGGTGGACTGCGGCCTGCACCAGGGGAATCACTACGCGGAAACGCAGAACTTCGAACCGTTCCCTTATGACGCAAAAAGCATAACGGCCGTTTTCATCACCCATTCGCATTTGGACCACATCGGCCGGTTGCCCTCGCTCTACCGCGCGGGCTTCAAGGGCACCATCTATTCGACGGGCGCCACAAAGGACTTCGCGGAGCTTATGCTCATCGATTCGGAGCATCTTCTTGCGCAGGAAGCGGAACGCGAACATAAGCCGCCGCTCTATACCGCCGAAGACATCATGGATGTGCGGCATCTTTGGCAGGGATTGCGCTATCACGAGCCCGTCACGGTGGGACCGTTCACGGCGGAGCTCTTCGACGCCGGGCACATTTTGGGATCGGCGATTATACGGATAAAAGCGGAAGGGAAGACGATC
>Ga0335085_10011368_pt1 | contig 13219 bp, 10 predicted proteins | sample Lox_Sample_45_FD_206712 | JGI IMG/M metagenome (GOLD analysis project Ga0335085, IMG submission 206712) | Soil microbial communities from Loxahatchee National Wildlife Refuge, Florida, United States - Lox_Sample_4.5 | ecosystem: Environmental > Terrestrial > Soil > Wetlands | place: USA...
CAGATGGCCGCGCACGTCCAAGTGTTTCGCGTGGTGACGCGATCGGGCCAGCGCACGCTCCAGCCGGGCGACGGCACGCTCACCGACGATCGCGGCGCGTATCGAATTGGCGTGCTCTCGCCGGGCGAGTACGTCGTCTGCGTCTTTCCTCAGAACGTCGCGTCGGACGCGTTGAGCTCGCAGCAGCTGCGCGAGGCGGCGTCGGTGATTGCCGCTCGCGCCAAAGGCGGCAGCGACGAGTACACCGTCCAAACGCTCAAGGACGCGTTCGATCGCGCGCGCGATCTCGAGATCCCCGATGCCGACGGCTACGCGCCCGTGTACTTTCCAGGGACGACTCAGGCCTCCAACGCGACGCCGGTGCTGATCGAGCCGGGCCAGGAGCGCACCGGCGTCGATCTACAGCTGCAGTTCGTCCGCACCGCGTTCGTGTCCGGCGTGGTGACCGACCCCGACAGCTCCTCGACGGCCAACGCGATCGTCACGCAAGTCGTCCTCGTCGACGCCGACCAGTCGATGGCCGGCCGGCCAGCCTACACCGGGCGCGCGGGACAAGACGGAAAGTTTTCGATCGCCGGCGTGCCGCCCGGACACTACACGGTGCTCGCGCGATCGACGCGGACGGCCGCGACCGCGGAGAATCCCGGCGCGCGCGGCAACGTCCGAACGAGCACGTGGTGGGCGAGCGCCGACGTCGTGGTTGAAGGGCGGAACGTCGCGGACGTTTCGTTGGTGCTGCAGAAGGGCATGACGGTGTCGGGGACCGTCAAGGTCGACGCGTCAGGCCCGGCGTTCGACCTGTCGCGGCTGCGCCTCGTGCTCGCGCCGGTGGTGAGCGCCAGCGCGAACGACATCGTCACGGCCGTCGTCGCTGACGGGAGCGGAAGCTTTTCGTTTCTTGGTGTGCCGCCGGGACGCTATCGCCTCACCATCGGCGGCCAGCCCCCGGGTTGGAACCCGAAGTCGGCGACGTTCGGCGGACGCGACGCTCTCGATCAGCCGCTCGAAGTGAAACCGGCCGAGGACGCAACCGGCACGGTGATGCTGACGATGCGCATGCCGACGCTCTCGGGGAAGCTGCAAGACTCGACCGGGCAGCCGACGTCCGCCTACACGATCATCGTCTTTCCGGCCGACGAGCGGCTGTGGCTGGCCGACTCGCGCCGCATCCGCGCCACGCGTCCGGCGACGGACGGTCAGTACGCGTTCGCCAATCTTCCGGCCGGCGAGTATCGTCTCGTCGCCGTCACCGACGCCGATCCGGGTCAGTGGTTCGATCCGGCGTTTCTGCACGAGCTCGCCGCCGTCGCGATGCCAATCACGCTCGGCGACGGGCAACGGCTCATTCAGGATCTCAAAGTCAAGTAAGGGCGGGAGCCCCGCGGGAACCCCGACCTTCACGTCGTGAGTGTGGGATGTTTGTCCTTCCACTCCGTCGCCTGTTCGTACGCGAGCGCGACGCGCGCGAGCGTCGCTTCGTCGTAGAGATGCCCGGTGAGCATCAGCACGCGCGGCTGGCCGTTGGCGTAGCCCGGCGTGTTGGTGAAGCCGCACTTGACCGCCATCGCGGGATGACCGGTGAGATTCGTCATGCCCAGCGTGCCGCCGGTGCCCGGCTCGAGGAGCACGTCGAACTTCGAGAAGAACTCATCGGCGCCGCGGATGAGCAGCGTGCGCGTGCGCATCGCGCGGATGTACTCGACGGCCGGCACGAAGCGCACCTGCCGGAACGTCGCGGGCCACGTGCTGCGCGAGCCGTTTGGATTCTGCAGCTGATTGATGTCGCCCGATCGCGTCGCGTCGTCGAACGAGGCCCCTGATTCGGTCTCGAGGATGAAGCCGATCGCGCCGGTCATTTGATTGAGATCGGCTGGCACTTCGACCGGCTCGACCTTGGCGCCGAGCTTGCCGAACGCCGCGAGCGCGTCGTCGTAGACCTTCTTCGTCTCGGCGGCGAGCGCCGCCTGCTGTTCGGGCGTGAGCTGCGGCCCGCGGCCGCGTCCAGCGCCTGGCGCACCTGCCGCACCTGCCGCACCGGCCGCGCCGGCGGCTCCTCCCGCCGCGCCACCGCCTGCGGCGCCGGCCGCGCCGCCCGGCGCGCCGCCTGGCCGGCCGCCTCCACCGCCGCCGCGACCGACCTGACCGGCGTTGTCGAACGCGGTCTTGACGTAGCCGATGCGCAGACCGGCGAGCGGCAAGTCCGGATTCCAGTGGAAGGCCGCGTCGGCGACGCTGCCGTCACGCTTGTCCGGACCGTAGATCGTGTTGAGCACGATCACCGTATCCTCGACGTATCGGCAGAGCGGGCCGATCTTGTCCATCGTCGTCGACAGCGCCATTGCGCCGTAGCGGCTCACGCGGCCGTACGTCGGACGCAAACCCGCGAGCCCGTTCACCGACGACGGCGAGAGGATCGATCCGCGCGTCTCGGTGCCGATGGAAAACGCCACGCAGCCGGCGGCGGTCGCCGATCCGGGACCGGCCGACGATCCGCTCGAGCCGACCTGCGGATTCCACGGATTGCGCGTCTGCCCGCCGAACCACACGTCGCCTTGCGCGAGCGCGCCGAGCGTGAGCTTCGCGACGAGCACGGCGCCCGCGTCGCGCAGCCGTTCGACAATCGTCGCGTCGTAGTCGATCACCTGATTTTCGTAGAGCTCCGCGCCCCACGTCGTCTTGATCCCCTTGGTCGCGAAGAGGTCCTTCGCGCCCCACGGCAGCCCGTGCAGCGGGCCGCGGTACTTGCCGGCTTTGATTTCGCGATCGGCGTCGGCGGCCTGCTTGAGCGCGAGCTCTTCGGTGAGCGTCACGTAGAAGTACAGGCTCGGGTTGTAGCGCTTCAGCCGCGTCAGGTACATGTTCGTGAGCTCAGTCGAGGTCACGAGCTTGCGCTCGACGAGCGCGGCGAGCTTCGAGATGGGCCAGAATGCGACGTCCTCGAGGTTGGCCGGCCGCTTCAACGTCATCGGCGGCTTCGTGTACTTGATCACGGCGCCTGGCGTCGCGGGGCCTTTGGGTTCCTTGCCGGGCAGCGACGGCTTGAAGACGTACGCCGGCTCGGTGTCCTGCGGCACCTTGATCTGCCGCATGCGCTCGAAATTGGTCAGGTTGGTATTGGCCCCGCGCGCCGCCGCGGCCTCTTCCTCACTCGAGAACTGCACGCCGTCGAGCGCTTCCGCGGCCTTGATGTTGTCCGCGGTAATCGGGCCGGCGTTCTGTGCCCCCTGCGCCACGGCCTTCGCGGCGACGACGCCGGCGACCGCGACGGGTACGGTCTTCAGAAACTTGCGACGCGATTCGTTGCTCGACTTGTTCGGCATACAGTCCTCACTTCTTCTCCTTGAAGTTGGCGGGCATCGCGACATCATCGGCGGTTGCCGATGCCCCGACCGATAGCACCTCGTGGGATGCCGCGAACACATTGCTGCGCTCCGACGGCGCCTGCTGGCTCTTGGTCACGAACGCCAAACCGATTGGCGATGGCGCCGAGCACTCCCGCGAGCTTGAACCTGGACTTCTGCTGCGTCTTGACATCCGCGCGCACCGCGGGCGCCGCCAACAGCGCTGCCGCGGTCAGAACCGAAACGAACCGTACCCGTGTCATCGTGCTCCTCCAAACCGTGCGCGTGACTTATTCTAATGGCGCCGTGCCGCGCGTGGTTAGTGCCGCAGCCGTGTTGCTGGCGCTCGTGATGAGCGCCGCGACCGTGTCGTCGACGCAGGACCGTCGGATCCTGGACACCACCGACGCCGTCAACACCGGTCTGCCCACGCAGACGTCGGTGACGCCCGCCGTCTCCGCGGGCGGGTTCATCTACACCTCGGGGCTTGTCGGCATCGATCACTCGGGCCGCGCCGACCAGCCGGACGTCACCGCGGAGACGCGGCGCGCGCTCGATCGCCTGAAGACCGTGCTCGCGGCCGCCGGCTCGTCGCTCGACCACACGGTCAGCCTCAACGTCTACCTCAAGAATTCGGCGGATTTTGACGCCCTGAACAACGCGTACCGCGAGTACTTTCCCGACAAGCCGCCGGCAAGGACGACGGTGTCGGCCGATCTGCCCAACGGCGCGCTCGTCATGATCTCGGCGATCGCCGTGCCGCAGGGCGCCGAGCGCGAGGTGCTCCATCCGGCCGGCTGGGCGAAATCACCGCGTCCGTATTCGTACATCGTGCGCGCGGGCGATCTCGTCTTCCTCTCCGGCCTCGTCAGCCGGCGGGGAAGCGACGATCAGGTGGTTCCGGGATCGGTCGCGGTGCAAACGCGCCAGATACTCGAAAACGCCGGCGTGCTGCTGCGCACGGCCGGACTGTCCTACGCGAACGTCGTGGCCGCGCGCGTGTATCTGACGGACGATTCGCTGTTCGAGGCGATGAACGACGAGTACGGCCAGTACTTCGAGCAGGGCCCGCCCGCTCGCGCGACCGCGATCACGCGGCTGATGGGCGCCGACAGCACGGTCGAGATCTCGCTCATCGCGTCGACGGCGGAAAAACAGCTCATCGGCCCCGTCGTCTCGCCGAGCCTGCCGGTGTCGACGGCGGTGCGCGCCGGCGCGCACGTCTTTCTGTCGGGCGTGCTCGGCACCACCGACGCCAACGTCGGCGACATCGTCGCGCAGGCGCACGAGGCGGTCGGACACCTCAAGCGCACGCTCGATCTCGCCGGCTTGACCTTCGCCGATGTCGTGGATCAGACGACGTATTTGCCGGACCTGTGGCAGGCGGATCGCATCGAGCCGGTGTTCCATGAGGCGCTCGCCGCCCCGGCCGCGCGCACGACCGTCGGCGCGAAGCTCGTCACGCGCGCGGGACTCGTGGAAGTGCTTCTGACCGCCGTCAAATGATCAGCGTTCCGTGACCCGTGAGCTGAGATCGATGCTGCGTCTGGCGATCCCGGTGATCGTTGCCGAGATCGGGTGGATCAGCATGGGCATCGTCGACACGATTTTCGTCGGTTCGCTCGGGCCGGCGGCGATCGGCGCCGTGGGCACGGGCTCGACGATCTTCTTCACGGTGATGGTGCTCGGCATCGGCACGCTCTTCGCGCTCGACACGTTCGTCGCGCGGAGCTTCGGCGCGGGCCGCATCGATGAGTGCCACCGGTGGCTGTTTGCGGGGCTGCAGCTCTCGGTGGTGCTGTCGGTCGCGCTCGTCGCCCTCGGTCTCGCGGGCGTGGCGCTGCTCGGCGGCGCGGGCATTCACCCGTCGGTCATCGTTCTGCTCCAGCCGTATCTGGCGACCCTCATGTGGTCGGTGCCGCCGCTGCTGGCCTTCACGGTCTTTCGACGCTACCTGCAGGCGATGAACGCCGTGCGGCCGGTGATGGTTGCGCTCATCGCGGCAAATCTCATCAACGCCGCGGGGAATTGGATCTTCATCTACGGCCACGTCGGGATGCCGGCGTTCGGCGTGCTGGGATCGGCGTATGCCACGCTTGCGGCGCGGATATTTCTGGCGAGCACGCTGTTTCTCGTCATCGTGTGGCGCGAGCGCACGACGCCGTCGGGGCTGCACGATGTGCCGTTCGCGATTGATCGGGCGCGGATGTGGTCGCTCACGCGTCTGGGCCTGCCGGCGGCGCTGCAGGTGATGCTCGAGGTCGGCGTCTTCGCCGCGGTCGGCGTGCTCGCCGCGCGGATCACGCCGATCGCGGTCGCGGCGAATCAAATCGCGCTCAACATCGCGGCGTTCGTCTTCATGGTCCCGCTCGGCCTCAGCTCCGCGGCGGCCGTGCGCGTGGGCCAGGCCGTCGGCCGGCGCGACCCGACGGGCGTCCGCCGCGCCGGGTGGGTGGCGCTCGGCATCTCGCTCGGCGTCGCGCTCACGATGTCCCTCCTGTTCGTGGTCCGGCCGATGCCGTTCCTCCACATCTTCACCGACGACGCGACCGTGCTCGGGACGGGGGTGTCGCTCTTGTTCTTCTGCGCGCTCTTCCAGCCGTTCGACGGATTCCAAGCGGTGTGCACGGGCGCGCTGAGGGGACTGGGCGACACGCACACGCCGGTCGTCGTCAACGTCATCGGGCACTGGCTCGTCGGCCTGCCGGTCGGCTGCGTCTTGTGCTTCTGGCTGGACTGGGGGGTGTCCGGGCTCTGGGCCGGACTGGCGCTGGGGCTGACGTGCGTCGGCCTCACGCTGCTCGGCATCTGGGCCCGCCGCGCGGCCGCGATCGTGGTCTAAGATGCGCGTCATGCACACGACATGGCGACGAGCCTCCCTCGGGTTGATCGTGCTTGCGGGCGTTGCCGGCTGGGCGTGCTCGCGCGGGCGGCCGGCGCCGACCGTCGACGAGGCGCGCCAGTTCATCGACGACGCCAACGAGACGCTGCTGCGGCTTTGCATCGCGGTCGAGCAGACCGGCTGGGTCGCCGAAACGTTCATCACCGACGACACGCAGGCGATCACGGCGCGCGCCAACCAGGAGTTCAGCGACGAGGTCGCGGCGTATGCCAAAGAATCGACGCGCTTCGACAAGCTCGACTTGCCCGCGGATCTTCGCCGCGAGCTCAACCTGCTCAAGCTCTCGCTCACGCTGGCGACGCCGTCCGATCCGAAGAAAGCGGAGGAGCTGACGACCATCGCCGCGCGGCTCGACGCGACCTACGGGAAGGGCAAGTGGTGCGCCGATCCGGCCAAGCCCGACGCCTGCATGGACATCGAGAAGATCACCGACGTCATGGCGACCTCGCGCGATCCGAAGGAGCTGCGGCAAGTCTGGGAAGGCTGGCACACGATCTCCATTCCGATGCGGAAGGACTACGTGCGATTCGCCGAGCTCTCCAACGAAGGTGCGAAGGAGCTGGGTTTCGCCGACACGGGCGTCATGTGGCGATCGAAGTACGACATGTCCGCCGACGATTTCTCGAAGGAGATGGATCGGCTGTGGGACCAGGTGCGGCCGCTCTACCTCGAGCTGCACGCGTACGTGCGCATGAAGTTGCACCAGAAATACGGCGACCTGGTGCCGTCGACCGGTCCGATCCCCGCGTATCTGCTCGGCAACATCTGGGCGCAGGACTGGTCGAACGTCTACGATCTCGTCAAGCCCGCGAACGCCGATCCCGGCTATTCGCTGACGAAGATCCTGAAAGATCGCAAGTACGACCCGGTGAAGATGGTGCAAACGGGCGAGCATTTCTACACCTCGCTCGGCTTCGCGCCGCTGCCCAAGACGTTCTGGGAGCGGTCGATGCTCGTCAAGCCGCGCGACCGCGATGTCGTCTGCCACGCGAGCGCCTGGGATATCGATGCGAAGGAGGATGTGCGCATCAAGATGTGCGTGGATCCGACGGCGGAGGACTTCAGCACGATTCACCACGAGCTTGGCCACAACTTCTATCAGCGCGCGTACGACAATCAGCCGCCGATCTTCCGCGACAGCGCCAATGATGGCTTTCACGAGGCGATTGGCGACACGATCGCGCTGTCGGTCACGCCCGAGTACCTCGTCAGGATCGGCCTGCTCGACAAGGCCCCGGATGCGTCGCGCGACCTCGGCCTGCTGATGGAAAAGGCGCTCGAAAAGATCGCGTTCCTGCCGTTCAGCCTGGTGATCGATCAGTGGCGGTGGCAGGTGTTCTCCGGCGCGATCCCGCCCGATCGCTACAACCAGGCCTGGTGGGATTTGCGGCTGAAGTATCAAGGCGTCGCGCCGCCCTCACCGCGCGGCGAGGACCTGTTCGATCCCGGCGCGAAATATCACGTGCCCGACAACACGCCGTACGCGCGCTATTTTCTCGCCGACATCCTGCAGTTTCAGTTCCACCGAGCGCTCTCGAAGATCGCCGGCTGCACGACGCCCTTGCACCGCTGCTCGATCTACGAGAGCAAGGACGCCGGCTCGCGGCTGAACGCGATGTTGCAGATGGGGCTGTCGAAACCCTGGCCTGACGCGCTCCAGGCGCTGACCGGCGAGCGGCAGATGGACGCGACGGCGATCCTCGATTACTTCGCGCCGCTCAAGCAGTATCTGGACGCGCAGCTGAAGGGCCAGCCGATCGGCTGGTAGCCGTCGGCGCTAAGCTTAGTTGCCGACGATCGCGAAGAGCGACGCCCGGATCTCTTTCTGTTTCCTCTCCGGGCCGACGCCTTCCCACGCCGCGAGCACTTGTCCTTGGCGATCGACCAGGACGAGCGTGGGCGTGGAGCGCACGCGCAGCCCCGCGGGCACGACCTTGACCGACGCCTCGGGCAGCCCGAGCGCGCGCGCGTAGCCGAGCTCTTCGTTCGGCTCCTTGCCGTTGCTGCCGAGCACGACGGCGCTCTTCGATCCGAGGTCGGCGACCAGCTGCTTGAGGAACGGCTCCGCGTTCTGGCACGCGCCGCAGCTGGCGCGCGCGAACACGACCAGCGTGTGGTCGGCGCTCGCGTACCACTCGGACGGCGTGTCGATCGTCTGGCCCGCCTTGTACGCCGGCTCGATGGCGTGCGGCTTCATGCCGAGCGCGCTCGTCACGCGCGGCCACGCCACGGTCATCGCCGTGACGAGCAGGATGAGCACGAGCCCCGCGTTGGTCAGCGAGGCGCTCTTGCCGACGAGGTGTTCAGTGCGAACGTTCACGGTCTCATCTCCTCGGGCCACTTGATGATCTTGCACCACCCGGTGCAGGCCCATGACCACAGCGGGCCGCACATCGGCCACGACAGATCGAAGTTGCACGTGTACATCTCCGAGCACTCGAGCCACGGATCGGGCACGAGGTCGCACGTGTCGATGTCGATGTTGCACGTGCAATCCGGGTACTCGGCGTTGACGACGCGCCAGGAGCGGATGCGATCGGCGATCTGCTGGCTCAGCGGCAGCGCGTTCTTCTTGAGCGTCTTCGGGCCGAGCGTCACGAAGAGATCCGCCGTGTCTTCCGGACCGAGCATCGCGGTCGCTTCGTGGAACACCTTGCCGATGCGGTCCTTGACCGCGTCGCTGACCGGCGGCGCGAACGTGCCGGGTGCGGCGAGATCGATGGCGTCCTCGACGACCGCGACCTGCGCGGGCGTCAGGTTCGGATGCGACTGCAGGTACTTCCGAAAGTGCGCCCGCCAGACGATCGATCGGTACTGCGGCCCGAGCGCGCCCATGAGCGCGCGGCGGTAGACCGGCGGGTAATCTTCGATTTGATCGCCGGCCTGCTCGGCGTCGGCGGCCGAGAGCTTCGCGGCCCACTCGATCGCTGCCGTCGCCTGGTTGGGCGTCCGCGCGATTGGGACGAGCAGCGTCTCGACCGGCAGCACGAGCAACGCGAGCACCAGGCTGACGGTCAGGCGGCGGCGCGTTGAGGGAGTCATGCCTCGCTCCTTTGGCGTCGATCCGTCAAAATTGGCAGACGGACTTCGGCAGAGGAAGTGCAAGACTCAGGCCGGTCGGCGTGCCGCCTGGATCGTTTGCCGCGAGCGCGTCGACAAAGACCGGGCCAGCGTGACGCCCCATTTTTGCGGCCCGATCTGACAGAAGCGCAAGCGGGCCGCGGCGATCCGCCGCGCGCCCGTGCGCGGGACTAACAGATTTGCGGGTAGGTCGGTCCCCGCGGTGTAGCCCGTGGGGTAGCGCGTGGAACAGCCGCGCCGCCTGCAGTCTAATAAGGCGATCGCGTCGATGTTTCGCATCCGTCATGTCCTGGCGCTCACCATCGCGCTGACGCTCGTTCGGCCGGCCGCGACGCAACAGGCGCCGGATCCCGACGAGCTGGCGGCGATGTGGCAGAACGCCGTGCGGACGCACGTTGCCGGCACAATGGATCCGCCGATGCGCTGGCTGGACTCGCTGCCGGCCGATCTCTGGAAGCCGCTCAACGTTGGCCTCAAGAAGTATCTGGGCGATCTCGCGCACGACCGGGCGATCTCGAATGCCCTGCTCGAGCGCGCGGTCGTGCTGCACATGGACGTCGCGATTTTCGGCGGCCCCGCGCCTGCCGGTCCGCGATCGGTCGGGTGGCTCGCGACTCCGCCTCCGGCGCTCGTGAAGTCGCTCGACGGCGAGCTCATCGGCTCGACGGAAGCCAACTGGCACTGGATCTTCGCGCGCGCGCTCATCGACCTCATGTATCCGTCACCGCGGAACGATCCGTTCGCGCCGGCGTGGTACCACGCCGCGGCGGCATTCATGCTCCAGCACGGCCTCGACGGCGAGCTCGGCCCGCACTTCGATCGCGCGGCGGTCCTCTTTCCTCACGATGCCGATCTCGTCTTCGACCGTGCGTGTCTCGCCGAAGCGATGGGGCTGCCGCGCAGCCAGCTCATCAACGACGACCTGCGCGAGAAGCAGGCCGCGTCCAGGCGGACGACGACGTTCGTGACCGGTCAGATGCCGATGGGCGCAGCGGGCACGCTGCCGACGGCTGATCAGTCCAATGCGCAGGCCGAGCGCCTCTTCCGCCAGACGCTCGAGATCGATCCGGCATTCGCGGAAGCGCGCGTGCGGCTGGCACGGATGCTCGAGAATCGCGGCCACGCGGCCGACGCGCTCGTCGAGCTTGCGACCGCGGCCAGAAACATCGACTCGCACGATGGCGTGCTGCAGTACTACGCGCACCTGATTGCCGCCAGGGCTCATCAGGCGCTCGGCCGGCTGCTAGAAGCCCGTGAGGATGTTCGCGCTGCGCTCGCGCTCGATCCCAACGCGCAGTCCGCGCTCATCGTGCAGAGTGAGCTCGCGCTTCGCTCCGCCGACGTCGAAGGCGCGCTCGAGCCGCTGCGGCGCCTGGCCGCACTCGCCGCCCGCGCGCCCGAGGGCGACGACCCGTGGTGGCTCTACGACATCGGCCTCGGACGGACGGTCGATCGTCTCGTGCCGGATGTGTGGGCGCGCGTCAACGCGTCGAGGCAGTGATGAAGCGCGCCGCTCGACCGACGTGCGTCTGGCTCGCGGCGATCGCGACCGCCGCGATGGGGTCCCGCGCGCTGCCGGCCGCGCAGGTGTTCACGGCGCGTACCATCGGCGTCCGCGTCGACGCGCTCGTCACCGCCAACGGCGTGCCGGTCGCGGGACTCAAGGCCGACGACTTCGACGTGCTCGACAACGGCGTGCGCCAGACGATCGAATCCGCGGACGCCGGTGACACGCCCGTCAACGTCGTCCTGGCACTCGATGGCAGCGCGAGCACGTCGGGCAAACGGCTCGCCGATCTCCAGTCGGCGACGAGCACGCTCGTGGGCGATCTTCGGCCCGTCGACAAGGCGGCGCTCACGACGTTCAACCACGCGGTTTCGCCGCGCGTGCCGCTGACGTCGGATTTCGGCGCGGTCGAAGCGGCGGTTTCGGGTCTTCAGCCGTCCGGCGGCACGGCACTGCTCGAGGGCGCGTACGTCGCGGTCGTGTCGACGCTCGCCGAGCCAGGCCGCTCGTTCGTCATCGTCTGCACCGACGGGCGAGACACGACGAGCTGGCTGCAGCCCGACGAACTGATCGAGAGCGCCAAGCACTCGAACGCGGTCGTCTACGTCGTCGCCTCGTCGGACGCGCGGCATTGGGCGCCGCTCAAAGCGCTCGCCGACGCGACCGGCGGCCGCATGATCGAGATCGAATCGAGCGCGCAGATCGCTGCGGAATTTCAAAAGATTCTGAAGGACTTTCGCAGCCGCTACGTGCTCACGTTCGTGCCGAACGGCGTCGCGACCGGCGGCTACCACCGGCTCGAGGTCCGAGTGCGCCGGCCGGGGATGAAGGTGACCGCCAGGCCGGGATACTTCTAACCTAGAACTTGGAATTTCTCGGTCCCCACCAGCGGCCGACGCTGTCGATCGTTCCGTCCTCCTCGCTGACGATCTTCGTCCCGTGCAGCACGAACGCTTTGAACGCGACGGGCATCGCCGCGAGGTGATTGTTCACGAGCAGCACGCGGTACCGATACGTTCCGGAAGCCGCGTTGTGCTTCGGCCAGTACACCATCTCCATCGGGGCTGCGCACATCGTCTGCGGCGTGGCGTTGCAGTCGCCGGAGTAGACCGCGCCGGTGGGTGATTGCGTCGTGTGCCGCGAGAGCTCGGTGCCGCCGGGCTCGTTGACGTAGAGATCCAGATCCGCGGCACCGGACCATTCGATGCGGATCGCGATGTCGTTTGGCGGAGCGGATGGGAGCTGCGGCTTGCAGCCGGCGGCCTGTATGAGAAGAATGACGAGCCCGGGGGAGAGCCGCCTGGCCACACGCTTCAGACGACGGCCGGCGCGCCAGAGTTTCCGGACGCCGGCCGCCGCCTCACCAGCCGTTACTGCTTCTCGAAGACGAGGACGTTGTGGATGTCCTGACCCTTGGCGTTCTTGCCGGTTTGCGTCAGCGTCCGCGTCTTGCCATCGGCTGACACGACGGCGCGCGTGTGCCCTGTTTCCTTGCCTTTCAACTGCGTCGTCGACTCCACGGTGTTCGCGTCGATGCGCTTATAGGCGAGCATGTCCGCATCTGCGTTGCCGGTGAAGGGCACGAACTTGCCGTCGTATTTGGCCTGAAACGCCCAGTGGAACGGCTTGCCGTCCGCACCGACGCCGTCGGACGTGTAAGTGACGCCATCGGCGCCCCACGCTTCGATCTTGAGCGTCTGACTCTTGGGCGCCGGACCCGGATCGTACTTGGACTTCGCGAGGTTGAGCTTCCACGTGCCGATATTCGAGTCGGCCGCGACCATCACCTGACCCATCGCCAGCACGCCACAGACGATGAACGCGCCCATCAGCAATTGTTTCGACATCATCACCCTCCCTGGGGACGAAGAGAGGCAGAGACTACCACACCCCAGTACTGGTCAACGTCGCGTTGGCGGGCGGTCATCGCGGACCGCGGGCGGCGTGCTTCGGCACGAGCGCGCGTCGGGCAGCATCGGCCGGAGGTACGTGGTGTTCAGTCCGCCGCCGCCACCGCGGCCGCCCATGCCGCCGCCGTAGCGGCCCGCGCCCGTGAAGATGAACGTGCTCGCGTCGTCGAGCGGGAGCGCGGCGACGTTGCAGAGAAACGCGTCTTCGGTGCCGGATCGATTCAGATACTGCTCGACGTTCGACAGATAGAACGCCGACACGACCGCGCCGTGTTCCTTGAGGTACGTGCCGATCGTGCGGATCGCCTTGGGTCCGCCGAAGTCGCCGACGACGGGCACGAGGAGGTTGCGGGTTTCGAGGTCCTTCATCGCGCGCCAGTTGTCCTCGCTGCCGAGAAACCCGCGGTTGACGCCCTGCCCGTCGTCGAGCTCCTGGATGTCCTCGTACGTCGAATTGTTGCCGCCGCGCCCGAAGCTG
>Ga0335085_10011370_pt1 | contig 13217 bp, 12 predicted proteins | sample Lox_Sample_45_FD_206712 | JGI IMG/M metagenome (GOLD analysis project Ga0335085, IMG submission 206712) | Soil microbial communities from Loxahatchee National Wildlife Refuge, Florida, United States - Lox_Sample_4.5 | ecosystem: Environmental > Terrestrial > Soil > Wetlands | place: USA...
CGATCTCTTTTACCCGTTATGTCGGTGGTGTCGTGTCAAATATCGCGCACGGGTGGTGCCCCGTGCACCTGGGAACTTCGCAGCTCGGGCTGGCGTTCTCGTCAAACATCCATCAATGGCGGGAGAATGCCATGGCAGACGGAAACGGTGGCGGAAATTCGGCTCTCGCAATGCTGGTCGGCGGATTGCTTGTGCTGGTGGTCGTTGGCTTCTTTGCGCTCGGCGGTCGCGGTCTCTTCGGCGGCAGCGGAAGCGACACGCACAATTTCAACGTGCATATCACCGGTCCGAGCAAACCTGGTTAGTCTATCGTTTCGTAGACCAGCCCGGCTCCGGTGAGATCGTCACGCGCCGCCCGGCGCATCGCTTTGCGCGCGGTGATTTGCTCCCTCCGGCCGCAGCAATCCGGCTTGACGCATGAGCTTTCCGAGCAAACGATCGAACTGAAGGCGTTCCTCGACGCTGAGCGCTTCCAGAAGCTTCGATTCCAATCCCAGCGCCAAAGGCACGATGGCATCGTAAACCGCCATGCCCTGCGCAGTGAGCGAAAGCCGCGTGATGCGCGCGTCCTTCGGATCGGTCTGTCGTTGCACGCGCCTGGCACGCATCAGCGAAGCCACCGCGCGGCTGACCTGAACCTTGTCCATCTCCGTGCGCGCCGCTACGTCCCGCGCCGACAATCCGGAGCTGCTGCCGAGTGCGGCGGTGACCCGCCATTCCGGAATCGAGAGGCCGAACCGGGACGAATATTCCCGCGCAATCGCGTTGCTGACGCGATTTGTAAGCACCGACAGGCGATAGGGTACGAAGTTGTCGAGGTCGAGCACCTGCCGATTGTCGGCGCGGGACTCGGCCGCGTTACGTCGCATCGGGCTGGTTCTGCGGCAGAGCTTTGTCGAACGCGGACAGCGCAAGCGCAGCCTGCTCGATGCGATGAAGCGTCGGCCAGGCTGACGTGTCCATGGTCACCCGCCGCGCATTGGCCATTTGCGGCACCAGGCAGATGTCCGCGAGCGTCGGAGTGTCGCCGTGACAATAGCGGCCCGTCTGCTGCGATGACGACAGCATCGCTTCGAGCGCGTCGAAGCCGAGCGTAATCCAATGCCGCTGCCACGTCACGACATCGTCTTCGCCATGACCGAGCGGGGAACGCAAAAATTTCTGGATCCGCAAGTTGTTGATCGGCTGGATGTCGCAGGCGACGGCATAGGCAATCTGGCGCACGCGAGCGCGCGCGAGCGGGTCTTTCGGCAACAATGGCGGCTCGGGCTTGATCTCGTCCAGATATTCGATGATGGCGAGCGACTGGCCGACGGCATGTCCCTCATGCATCAACGTCGGGACCAGTTGCTGTGGATTGAGCCGCGCGTAGGCCGGCGCATGCTGTCCATGCTTCAGCAGCTGCACCGATATCTGCTCGGCTTCAACGCCCTTCAGATTGAGGGCGATCCGCGCTCTGAACGCCGCCGAGGAGCGGAAATAGGTGTAAAGCGTAAAGTCGTTGGTCATGACGTACCGTCTGTTCAATGGTGAGTAGTGAGTAGTGAGTAGTGAGTGGTGTGGAGCGGGAACGCTGCTGTCACTCACTACTCACTATTCGCCACTCATCGCTTTCTCTACCCGCTGATCGATGGCGCCGAAGATGGACGAACCGTCCGTCGCCAGCATCTCGATGCGTACGCGATCGCCGAATCGCATGAATGGCGTGCGGGCCTCGCCGTGCTCGATTTGCTCCAGCATCCGGCGCTCGGCAAGACAGGCCGAGCCGCGCGAACGATCCTTGTTCGATACGGTGCCCGAGCCCACGATGCTGCCGGCACAGAGCTGGCGGGTTTTCGCCGCATGGGCGATCAGCTGGGCGAACGAGAACGTCATGTCGATGCCCGCATTCGGCGCGCCGAACGGTTTGCCGTTGTAGCGAACGCTCAGCGGCAGATGCACTTTCGACTCTGACCATGACGTGCCCAACTCGTCGGCAGTGACCGCGACGGGCGAGAAAGCCGTTGCCGGCTTCGACAGGAAGAAGCCGAACCCCTTGGCGAGCTCGGCCGGTATGAGATTGCGCAGCGACACGTCGTTGACGAGCATGAGGAGCTTGATGTGCTGTCCGGCCGCCGTGGCGCTGACGCCCATCGGTACATCGTCCGTGATGATCGCGACCTCTCCTTCGAAATCGATTCCCCACGCTTCGTCCGCGGCCAGGATTGGATCCGTGGGGCCGATGAAGCTGTCGGAGCCCCCCTGATACATCAGTGGATCGCTCCAGAAGGAGGCGGGCATCTCGGCGCCACGCGCCTTGCGCACCAGCTCGACGTGGTTGACGTAGGCCGAGCCGTCCGCCCACTGATAGGCGCGCGGCAACGGGCTTGCACATTGCGCAGGATCGAACGGTTCGACACTGTGCACCTTGCCTTCGTTCAGTTGCTCGTAGACTTGCATCAGATGCCCCGCCGCCTCGGACCAATTGTCCATTGCGGACTGCAATGTGGCGGCAATGTGCGCAACCCCGACGCAGTGTTGCAGGTCGCGGCTGACGACGACGAGCCTGCCGTCGCGGCCGTGGCGAACAGAGGCGAGCTTCATGTCGCGGACCAGCTCATGGCGTACCCCTTGTCTTCGACCGTTTCCAACCCCGCATGTACATCGAGAGCATCGCGCGCGTCGATCATGACGGCCACTTCGTCGGTCATCGTCTTTGCGGCTTTGGCGCCGGCGGCGAACGCTTTGGGATGCGGGCCATGCGTGAAACCGCACGGATGGAGTGTGATCATTCCGGGGCGGATGTTGTCGCGGCTGAAGAACTCGCCCTGGTGATAGAAAATCACCTCGTCATAATCGTCGTTCGAATGGAAGAACGGCACCTTGAGCGCGCCGGGATCGCTCTCGATCGGGCGCGGCACGAAGGTGCAGACGACAAAGCGGTCCGCCACGAATGTCGAGTGCACCGACGGCGGGATATGGTAGCGGTGGCTGATGATGGGACGAATGTCCCGCCAGTTGAGCCGCACAGGCGCCAGATTGCCTTTCCACCCCACGGCATCCAGGGGATTGAACGGGTAGGTGATCGTCGTGATCGTGTTGCGGCGCTTGACGCGAACCCGCCACTCTCCGTCGCGCTGGGACTGGTGGGCGGCGTCGAGCTTCGGCGTTTCGAGCACGGCAGGATCGAATTGCGCGTGCGGGCCCAATATGCCGCGGTCGGGCAGCCGGTAGCTTGCGTTCGTGGCTTCGATCGACAACAGAACGCTGCCGCCCGCGGGTTCGAGCCTCCACATGGTGCCGCGCGGCAGCAGAAGATAGTCGCCGTCGCGATAGGGCATGTGGCCGAAGTCGCAGAAGAGGTCGCCCCGGCCCTTATGCACGAACAAGAGCTGGTCGCCGTCGGCATCGCGGACGAGGTCGGACATCGCCCGGTCGCAATTCCAGATGCGCAGCTGAAGATGGGAATTGGCAAGCAGCCAGGACGCGTCGAAGGGTGAATCGTTCTGCTCGGCGGCTTTCACGGCGTCGAACGCACGCGGCCGCAGGGGGCCGTCGAAAGCCGTCCAGCCGGTGGGGGGATGGCGGTGGTAGATGTGTGCTGCCGGGCCGAAGAAGCCGTCGCGGCCGATCTCGCGCTCGTAGGTGCCGGCGGGAAGGTCGGCATGGGCCTGTCGGGATGCTTCGCCTTCGACGCGCGGAAACTCGATCCAATTCTTCATGCGTCACCTGCATTTTCGACACAAGGGATCAACCACGGCATTAGATGACCCCGCGCCGCATCTGATCCGCCTCGATGGATTCGAACAGTGCCCGGAAATTGCCTTCGCCGAAGCCCTCGTTGCCCTTGCGCTGGATGATCTCGAAAAAGATCGGGCCGATGGCGTTCTGGGTGAAGATCTGCAGCAGCAGGCCCTGGTCTTCCGTCGGCGCGCCGTCGAGCAGAATGCGGTCGCGCCTGAGCCGCTCGACATCTTCGCCGTGACCCTTCACGCGGTTGTCGAGGCGTGCGTAATAGGTATCCGGCGTGTCCTGGAATGCGACGCCGCTGTCGCGTAAACGCTCCACCGCGCCATAGATGTCGCCCGTGGCCAGTGCGATATGCTGGATGCCTTCGCCGCGATAGAGATGCAGATATTCCTCGATCTGCGATTTCTCGTCGGCGGATTCGTTGATGGGAATGCGGATTTTTCCGCACGGGCTCGTCATGGCGCGCGACTTGAGCCCGGTCGCCTTGCCTTCGATGTCGAAATAGCGGATTTCGCGAAAATTGAAGAGCCGCTCGTAGAAGCCCGCCCATTGGTCCATGTTGCCGCGGAACACATTGTGCGTGACGTGGTCGATGGTTTCGAGCCCGGCACCGGCATGGGCGAATCCCTTTGCGGGATCGGCGGGAACGAAATCGACATCGTAGATCGTGTGCTCGCCGTACCGGTCAACCAGGTAGATCACGCTGCCGCCGATGCCTTCGATGGCCGGGATGTTGAGCTCCATCGGCCCGATCTGGTTGTGGAACGGCCTGGCGCCTCGCGAGAGGGCGCGGGCATACGCCTGCGCCGCATCCTTCACACGGAACGCCATCGCGCATGCGGATGGTCCGTGCGCCTTGGCAAAGCGGCTGCCGTGGCTGTCGGGCTCGGCATTGACGATGAAATTGATCTCGCCCTGCCGCCACAGCGTCACATCTTTGGAGCGGTGGCGGGCGACGGCGCGGAAACCCATGCGCTCGAACAGGGCGCCGAGCTGCTTCACATCGGGAGCGGTGTATTCGACGAACTCGAATCCGTCCGTTCCCATGGGATTGTCCCAAGCTGCTGCCATTGGAGACCTCCCTGTCGACGAGGATAGTTTCATATGAAACTAATTTGCAGTCAAGGGGTGTGGTGCTCCGATGTACCCCTTGACTGTCATCACCCGCGACGGCGGGCCACCCAGGTTGTAAAACCACGGCTGATCAAGCAGTTCTGACGCGTCGCCGTGAAGCATTCCAAGTCGTGCGCGCCAACTGGGTGGCCCGCCAGAGTTTACGCTCCGGCCGCGCTTCGCGCGGACCGGTGGCGCGGGCCATGACAGATCTGGAGATACTCGCAATTCATGCGCTGATGGAATTTGAACCCGCAGGTTTGCCGCCGGTATTCCGCGCGTGGTTCGAGCGCCGCGGCTGGCAGCCGCGCGCCCACCAGCTGGCGCTGCTGGACCACGCGCGCGCCGGCCGGTCGGTGCTGCTCGTGGCGCCTACCGGCGGCGGCAAGACGCTGGCGGGTTTCCTCCCCAGCCTGGTCGAGTTGGCGGCTCAGCCGGCGCGCCGCAAGGCGCGGCTTCACACGCTCTACATCTCGCCCTTGAAGGCGCTGGCGGTGGACGTGGCGCGCAATCTCGAGATGCCCGTCGAGGAGATGGGGCTGCCCGTACGCATCGAAACCCGCACCGGCGACACGCCGCCGTCGCGGCGCACGCGTCAGCGCCATGTGCCGCCGGATATTCTTTTGACCACGCCGGAACAGTTCGCGCTGCTGCTCGCGTCGCGGGACGCGGCACGGTTCTTTTCCAGCCTGCGCGCGGTGGTGCTCGACGAGCTGCACGCCATCCACAACTCCAAGCGCGGCGACCTGCTGGCACTCGGCCTGGCCCGCCTGGCGCGTTACGCACCCGAGGCACGGCGCGTCGGTCTGTCCGCGACCGTCGCCGATCCGGTGCCGTTGCAGCGGTATCTGCTGCCTCAACCTTCCAGCGGCGAAGCGAGAGCCGCGCTGATCAGGGGCGCGGCAGGTGCCACGCCGGAGATCGCGATCAGTGCTTCGGAAGCTTACGTGCCGTGGGCAGGCCATCTCGCGCTGCATGCGATGCCCGACGTCATGAATGCGATCCGCGCGTCGACGACGGCGCTCGTCTTCGTCAACACCCGCAGCCAGGCCGAACGCACGTTCCAGGCGCTCTGGCATCTGAACGACGAAAACCTGCCGATCGCCTTGCATCACGGCTCGCTCGCGCCGGAGCAGCGGCGCAAGGTGGAAGCGGCGATGGCGCGCGGCGAGCTGCGCGCTGTGGTCTGCACCTCCACGCTCGACCTCGGCATCGATTGGGGTGCGGTGGACCGCGTGATCTGCGTCGGCGCGCCCAAAGGCGCCGCCCGGCTCGTACAGCGCATCGGCCGCGCCAATCACCGGCTCGACGAGCCGTCGCGCGCCCTGCTGGTGCCGGCGAACCGTTTCGAGGTACTCGAATGCGAAGCGGCGCGCGATGCGGTGCTGGCAGGCGAGCTGGATGGCGAGCGGCTGAAGCAGGGCGGCCTGGACGTCCTGGCGCAGCACGTGCTGGGCACTGCGTGCGCGGCGCCCTTTGATGCCGATGTCCTGTTCGCCGAAGTGCGCTCGGCTTCGCCGTACACGCAGCTGACGCGGCACGATTTCGATTGCGTGGTCGATTTCGTGGCCACCGGCGGCTATGCGCTGAAGCGCTACGACCGCTATGCCAAACTGCGGCGCATGCCGGACGGATTGTGGCGCATTGCCCATCCGCGTCTGGCACAAACCTACCGCCTCAACGTCGGCGTCATCATCGAAGAGCCGATGCTCGACATCCGCCTGCAATCGAAGGGCCGGCCGGCCGGCGCCGGCGGGCGCGTGCTGGGTCGCCTCGAGGAATATTTCCTGGAGCAGCTCGTGCCCGGCGATACATTCGTGTTTGCTGGCCAGGTTCTGCGTTTCGAGGGAATCCGGGACACCGCCGCTTACGTCACCAAAAGCGATGCGAAAGAAGCGCACGTGCCGTCGTACATGGGCGGCAAATTTCCGCTCTCGACGTTTCTTGCCGGCCGCGTGCGCGAGATGCTGGCAAACCGCAGCGCCTGGTCGAGCCTGCCGCATCCGGTCGGCGAATGGCTGCGAATCCAGGAATATCGCTCGGTGCTGCCCAAGCCCGGACAGCTGCTGGTGGAGACGTTTCCGCGCGGCAGCCGCGAGTTCCTCGTCTGCTATCCGTTCGAAGGCCGGCTCGCGCACCAGACGCTGGGGATGCTGCTCACGCGCCGGCTGGAGCGCCTGCGCCTGCGGCCGCTGGGATTCGTCGCCAACGAATATGCGCTTGCGGTGTGGGGCCTGCGCGACATGGGCGGCGCCGACATGGCAAGGCTGTTCGACGAGGACATGCTGGGCGACGATCTCGAGGCGTGGCTGGCGGAATCCGCGCTCTACAAGCGCACCTTCCGCAATTGCGCCGTCGTCGCGGGTCTCATCGAACGGCGCCAGCCGGGCCGCGAGAAGACCGGGCGGCAGGTGACGTTCTCCTCCGACCTGATCTACGATGTGCTGCGCGAACACGAACCCGGTCACATCCTTTTGCGCGCCACATACCAGGATGCGGGCACGGGACTTCTCGACATCGCGCGCCTGGCCGAGATGCTCAAGCGTGTGAAGGGACGAATCGTGGCAAGAAGGCTTGATCGGGTGTCGCCGCTGGCGGTTCCGGCGCTGTTGGAGATCAGCAAGGAAATGGTGGCGGGCGAAGCGCGCGAGGATCTGATGCATGAAGCCGAGGAGGCGCTCGTGAAGGAAGCCATGCGCCTTGAGTGAGACGCGGATCGAGGTGAACGGCGAGGCGCTGGTTCTCGATGCGTCCGGCGCGCTGTGGTGGCCGGCGGAACGTACGCTCGTGTTCGCCGATCTCCATTTCGAGAAGGGCTCGTCTTTCGCGCGCCGCGGCCAGTTCCTGCCGCCTTACGACACCCGGGCCACGCTCAAGCGCATCGAAACCGTCGTTGCGGCACTTGCGCCTCGACGCGTGATCGCGCTGGGTGACAGCTTCCACGATGCGCATGCCTGCGAACGATTGGACGCGGAAGAGCGTGCCCGGCTTGCGGCACTGGCAGAGACGGCGCAATGGATCTGGATGGTTGGCAATCACGATCCGGCGTTGCCAGCCTGGCTCGGAGGAACGGTGACCGAGGAGGTCGCCATCGGCGGGCTGGTGTTCCGTCACCAACCGCAAGCGGCTCCCAGCGCCGGCGAGATCGCCGGCCACCTCCACCCATGCGCCACGCTCACGCGGCGCGGCGCGAGCTTGCGGCGCCGCTGCTTCGTCTCCGACGGCCTGCGCATGGTGATGCCGGCGTTCGGCGCCTACGCCGGCGGCCTCGACGTGCGCGAGCACGCGCTGCGCGCGCTGTTTCCCGAGAGCTTCTTCGCGTACCTGCTCGGCACGCGGCGTGTGTATGCGATGGCGGGGTGACTCGAAGCGCGCAGGGTCATTCGTTGGTCGACTCACGCAGAATGCGCTCGAAATCTCTGCCACCGTGGAATGTCCGAACGATAACGACTTCGGACTTGATCACGCGATAGACGATTGTTGCTCGTCGCTCGAAGCCGATCATTCGCAACCCAGGCCGAATGTCATCGCGCGCTCGCCCTCTTAAAGGGAAAGTTTCAAGCGCGAGGCATGCGGCCTCGATGCGGTCCATGTAGTTTGCCGCTACCCCCAAGCCAGCGGCCTCGGCAATGTATTCGTATAGTTCCAGGAGATCCTTTTCCGCAGCAGGTCTGAACGACACTGCGAATTTCTTCACTTGCCCGTCTTTTGCTTGGACGCATGATGCGCGCGAAGTCGTTTGAAGACCTTACGGGCGGGAATGTTGGGCCGCGGATCGGCAAGCGCTTCATCGACCTTTTGCCGGAGCCACTCATTGAGTGCGGCTTCCTCGCGATCAAGCGCACGCACAGCAGCACGCAAGACTTCGCTGCTTGACGCATAGGACCCAGATTTGACCCGGGTCTCGACGCGCTCGTGAAGATCGCCGAGAGTCACCGTGATCGGACGGCTGGTTCTGACCATGGCGGCAAATTCCAGGATATGACATTGTCATACTCGCACGTGGCTACCGGCGATTCAAGGCGGAATTTGTCTCCCTCCTTTGTGTTCTTCGTGTCCTTCGTGTTGAATGGGGTGAAGACGCCCACGATGGTGTAAGTCATGCACGAGAAGATCTGCATCCATCCGATGTGCTTTGCCGGCGCGACCTTTCGCGAGCTGGCGGAAAACTGGCGCAAGCTCGGGGCGCGCCGCGTCGGGCTGATCAGCAACCACATTGCCGACGAAGGCCTCGCCGCCGTGCAGGATGCGATCGGTTCCGGCGGACATCGGGTGGAAACGATCAACCATGTGTTCCTGCCGTTCGGTGCTCATCTCGACGGCGGCGAGGCGAGCTGGCAGGAGCCGCGTGCGAAGCTCGGCCGCTTGATCGAAGATGCGAAGGTGCTGGGCGCCCACTCGATCTACATCATGTCCGGAGGCCGGGGTGCGCTCACCTGGGAGGACGCGGCGGAATGTTTTGCGCGGGCGCTCGCTCCATGCGTTGCGCAAGCCAGGGACGCAGGCGTGGCCCTGCTGATCGAAGATGCGTCGCCGCTCTATGCCGAAATCCATCTGGCGCACAATCTGCGCGATACGCTCACGCTGGCCGAGATCGCAGGGATTGGCGTATGCATCGACTTCTTCGCCTGCTGGACCGAAGCGGGATTGCAGGAGACGATACGGCGCGCGGCGCCGCGCTGCCACCTCGTGCAAGTCTGCGATTATGTCTATGGCGCCCGGTCGCTGCCGTGCCGTGCCGTTCCGGGAGACGGCGTCATCCCGGTCAAACGGCTGATCGGATGGCTCCTCGATGCGGGATACAAGGGCGCGTTCGATCTCGAGCTTCTCGGCCCGCGCATCGACAAGGAAGGCCATCTTGCGGCGACGAAGCGCGCAGCCGAAAACGTCGGCGAGATTTTGCATTCGCTCGGCGCCTAATGGTGCGGTGACGGCAACACCGCTTCACTGTCATGGCCTGCCTATGCGCATAGGCGCTAGCATAACAATCCGAGATGCTGCCAGAGCGGGATGAGATTTGTTGTCGCGCAGATCTTCTCACTTGAGCTGTCATCCCGGCTCGTCGCCGCGCACCGTACCGATGCGCTTGCCCGCAACGGTTTCGATGCGCGGCTTGGCCGGGATGACACTCTTGTAGTTATAAAAAACTTGCGTGTCAGCCGAATCTCATCCCGCCGTCATTGCGGCAATAGTCCGCCTCTGGCCTTATGTCAGCGTCTATGCGCCGTCGCGGGCCATGACAAATGGAAGTGAGGAGTTCAAGCAATATGCACACTTTCGCAGCCCCCGACTGGTTCACCGACGTCTCGCTCGCGCAAGATCCGTTTCCCTATTACGAGTATCTGCGTTCGCTGGGGCCGGTGGTGCGCGAGCCCTATCACGGCGTCGTGGTGGTGACCGGCTACGAGGAAGGCCTCGCGGTCTACCGCGACGACGAGCACTTCTCGTCGATCAACGCGCCGAGCGGGCCGCTGCCGCCGCTGCCGTTTACGCCCGATCCGTTCGACATCGGTCCGCAGATCGAGAAGCACCGCGGCGAAATCGTCTACAGCGACTGGCTCGTCACGCGCGACAAGCCGGCGCACACGGCCTATCGCTCCCTGCTGATGGGGCTGATCACGCCGGCGCGCCTCAAGAAGAACGAAGACTTCATGTGGCGTCTGATCGGCCGCCAGATCGGCGAGTTCATCGGGCGCGGCAGTTTCGAAGTCGTCTCCGATCTCGCCAGGCCCTTCACCGTGCTCGTGGTAGCCGACCTGCTGGGCGTGCCTGAGGAGGATCACAAGGAGTTCTGCCGGAATTTTCACCCGGTTCCGGCGCAGATCGGCGGCACGGGAGAGCTTGCGCACAACCCGCTCGACTTTCTCGGTACGTATTTCACGCGCTACATCCAGGAGCGCCGCGCGAGTCCGCGCAAGGATGCGTTGAGCGAGCTGGCGCATGCGAAGTTTCCCGACGGGACGGTTCCGACGCTTGCCGACGTGGTCAAGCTGGCGGAATTTCTCTTCACCGCCGGACAGGATACCAGCGCCCGCCTGATTGCCGCGTCGCTGCAGCTCCTGGGCGAGCGGTCCGACCTGCAGGAGAAATTGCGGCATACGCGCGATCTGATTCCGAATTTTCTCGAGGAGGTGCTGCGCACCGATCCGCCCGTGAAGTGCAATTTCCGTGTGGCGCGCGTGCCGGTGAAAGTCGGCGATCTCGACGTTGCGCCCGGCACCACGGTGATGATGCTCAACGGCGCCATGAACCGCGATCCGCGCCGCTTCGAAAAGCCGGCAGAGTTCGTGGTCGACCGCGCCAACGCGCGCGACCACGTGTCGTTTTCGCGCGGCATCCATGCCTGTGCGGGGGCGCCATTGGCGCGTGCCGAAGGCTTCATCTGCCTGCAGCGTCTTTTCGACGAAGCGAAAGACTTTCACGTTTCCGAGCAAAAGCACGGGCCGGCAGGTGCGCGGCGCTATGTCTACGAGCCCACCTATCTCTTGCGCGGGCTCACCGAGTTGCATCTGGAATTCACGCCCCACCCGGACGTATCCCGGAGCGCGGCCTGATTTTCATGCCCAATCATAAATTTTGTCATTCCCGCGCAAGCGGGAACCCAGCAGGCGCGCGTCCGCGCGCCAATGACAAATCCACTGAACCAAGAAGGTCGCCGGAATGATTGCCCTCTTCTCAGTTTTCTTCATTCAGCCGCTGACGCGGCTGCGCTGGGTCCCCGCTTTCGCGGGGATGACAACGGGGAGATAAAATTTAGAGTCTCTACCCTTTTCGTCCGCTCAGCTCTGCCGAGCCGAACATGCCGAGCTTTACCTTGCCGGTCATGGATGTGCCGTCCACCTTGACGTCGAATTTGAGCGTAATGCTGGTGGGCTTTTTCACATCGACCGTCCAGGCGAGCACATCGCCGGCAATCGTCCCCTTCTTGATGTCCTCCGAGCCCATCGGGCTGTCCATCCTGCCGGTGAAGGTATTGCCGTCGCGGATGATCTGCAGCGTCATCTCCTGCGGACCCATCGGTGTCTTGAGCGTGACGTGCCAGGTCTCCGCGTTGGGAATCGCCGCTGCTTCTGCCGGCACTGCCGCGGACTGATGGGCTGACGCCGGTCCATTGCGGCGCGCATGCGGGGTATAGGCCGGCAGTGTTTCCCAGCCTCTGACGGTCGACGTCGAGGAAAGATGCGCACTGTCGAGATCGACATCCCATTCGGGAAACCGGTTCAGCAATTCGTCGAGCGCCACGCGGCCTTCGACGCGCGCCAGCGCGTTGCCGAGACAGACATGGAAGCCGTAGCCGAACGTCAAATGCGGAACGCGCTCGCGATGGATGTCGAATTTCTCGCTGTCGGCGAATTTGCGGTCGTCGCGGTTTCCGGAGGCGACGATGCAGCAGATGGCGCTGCCGGCCGGCACCTTCACGCCATGAAACTCGGTGTCCTTCGCCACATAGCGCGCGACCGACGGGCCGGGCGGCTCGAAGCGCAGAATTTCTTCGATGGCCTGCGGAATGAGTTCGCGGTTCTGATAGATCTGCCGGCGCTGATCGGGATTTTCCGCCAGCAATTTGCCGGTCCAGCCGATCAGGCGGTTCGTCGTCTCGTTGCCGGCGCCGGCCAGCACGCTGACGGAGACCTGCACTTCCTCGCGTCGCAGTTTCCGGGTCGTTCCGGTCTCGTCGACGATCTCCGTATTCAAAAGCTCCGTCATGAGGTCATCCGACGGATGTTTGGCGCGCCAGTCGATGTACTCTTCGAAACCTTCCCCGATGAAATTGTGCTGCGATATTTCCATGGGCTTGCCGGCCTCGGTACGCATCCGGTCGTCCACGTCCTGCCTTACGCTCTCCAGATCCTGCTCCGGAATGCCGAGCAGCATGCCGATCACGCGCATGGGCATCTGCGCGCCCAGATTGGCGATGAAATCGAAGCGGCCCTCTTCCACCAGCGGATCGAGCGCCTTGGCACAGAACTGGCGGATCAACGGCTCCAGCGCCGACATCTTCTTCGGCGTGAACACCTTCGTGAGCACGCCGCGATGGATCGCGTGCTGCGGCGGGTCTTCGAAGATGATGATGCCCGGCGGGATCGGCACATCGGATTTGATGATCTCGAGAACGGCGCCGCGCCCCGAAATGAAAGTATCGCGATCACCCAAACCCCGTACGATGTCATCGTAGCGGCTGACGGCGTAAAAATCGTACTGTTCGTTGTAATAAATCGGCGCTTCCTCGCGCAGCCGGCGGAAAACCGGATAGGGATTTTTGAAGAACTGAGGATTGTAGGGGTCCCAGTTCACCGGCTCTTTGCTCAATGCATTCATTGAATGATCCTCCGCCCTGCGCGAACGAATTTGCAACTTGTCGTCTGAATCTAGAC
>Ga0335085_10011372_pt1 | contig 13213 bp, 12 predicted proteins | sample Lox_Sample_45_FD_206712 | JGI IMG/M metagenome (GOLD analysis project Ga0335085, IMG submission 206712) | Soil microbial communities from Loxahatchee National Wildlife Refuge, Florida, United States - Lox_Sample_4.5 | ecosystem: Environmental > Terrestrial > Soil > Wetlands | place: USA...
GCCGGCGATGGCGTGGAGCTCACTTTCACCTTGCCCGTTAAGACCGTCTCGGGCGACCGCCTCGCGACGCCGCCTGCCGTTGAATTTTTTCGCGGCGCGGCGAAACCGGACGGTTCACCTGACAAGAAATCATTTCGCGTCGTTTACGCCATTCCAGGCGCGCTTGTAAGTAATTACCTCTCCGACGGGCGGCTGAAGTTCGTTGATCCCATCGCCCCGTCGGAAACGCAAGCGCATCCGGGGGCTTCTGTCTTCTATGAAGTTCGGACGCGTGCTTCGAGGAAACGCTCTTCGGCAGATTCCGCCATAGTTTCCGTACGCATGTTTCCCGTGGCGGAGGCTATCGCCCATGTCGACGCTCGCATCACAGAGTCCGCCATTGATTTGAGCTGGCCGGCCCCCATGCGCACGTCTGCAGGCGATCCGCTCACCGCACTCTCCGGCTACCGGATATATCGCGGCGAGCTCGATCCCGCCACCGCTGAAATTGCGGCGACGGACTTCTCGAAAGCCAAATGGAAGTCCCCGCTCACTTTGCTAGCTCCTTCGACCGAAAACTCATACGCCGACACACTTTTCGATTTTGGCAAAACGTATGCCTACGTCGTAAGAAGCGTCGTGCTGGTGGACGGCAACTCGCTTGAGTCTTCCGATTCCGCTCCTGCTATCGTTTCGCCTCGCGACACTTTTCCTCCCGCCGCGCCTCAAGGACTGGTAGGTGGCGCAGTCGCCGGCCCGACGCCAGCTTCCGTGGTCGTGGACCTCTCCTGGTCCATTAGCCTTGAAACCGATCTAGCCGGCTACCGCGTCTATCGAAGTGAGCAGCAGGGCACACGAGGTACGCTTATCACCTCGGAGCTGTTGCTTGCACCGGCGTATCGTGATACGTCTGTGGAGCCCGGCCACCGCTACTGGTATACCGTGACTGCCGTCGATCGCGCTGGCAATGAAAGTGCCCCCAGCGCGGCCGTCGCCGTGGATGTCGCGAAACCTCTTTCGTAGCTCCGGGTTAAACAACGAAATTCTTGGGAGCGCATCGCTTGACGTCCGTTCGAGCACACATGCCCGCATACGGATCGTTCCATGTTCTTCGGAACGCCTCGGTTCGCACTGGTCTGTATGTAGGTGTTTTTCTCTCCATCGCGTTCAGCGGCTGGGTGATCGTTGCGAATCGTGTTCCGGCGCTCGATCGCTTCGCACTGGAGCGAAATCTGGCGGCGGTGGCTCTGCTAGGTCTCCTCGCAGCGATTCCGGTTCTCCGATTTTGGCGATTGCCGGGTAATCTGCTTGCTTCAAGCCTGGTCGGCTGGCTCTTTTTCAGCCTGACTTACCGTATTCTATGCATGGAGTTCCCGGGCATCGAGGAGCGTTTCAGCGCCGTGCAGATCTTCATGTTGGGTGCGGTATCCTACATGCTTATCGTCACGGTCTCTTGGCTTGGCACCATCATCAGGCGCGCTCGCGCGTCCGATAGTTCGCATTTAAATCACCACCCGAGCTGAGCTCAAATGAAATTCTGTCGATTCGTTCCGCTTGATTCTGCCGTTGCGAAGCCGCCCGTGTCTGTTTACGGCGTGCTTGAGGGCGATCTCGTTCGTGAAATTTCCAGCACGCCATGGAGCTCCTGGTCGCAGGGACCACGTACGTGGCCCGTTGCGGGCGTACGCCTGCTTGCTCCCGTCGAGCCCAGCAAAATCGTCTGCGTCGGCCGCAATTACGCGGCACACGCCGCCGAATTCGGCAATGAAGTGCCCAAAGAACCGCTCATTTTTCTCAAGCCTCCTTCGGCCGTCACCGCTGCTGGCGAGCCCATCGTTCTGACGCCTCAGTCCCAGCGCGTCGAGCACGAAGCCGAGCTTGCGCTGATCGTCGGTCGCCGCTGCTCGCAACTCAAGGATTCCGAAGACGCGTTGTCTTATCTTCTCGGCTACAGCTGTCTCAACGACGTCACCGCGCGCGACCTCCAGAAAAGCGACGTGCAGTTCACGCGCGCCAAGGGCTTCGACACGTTTTGCCCCGTTGGCCCTCACATCGAAACGCAACTCGATCCGTCCGATCTCCTGGTGGAAGCGCGGGTCAACGGCGTCCTCCGACAATCCGGGCGCACATCGCTGATGGTTTATCCGCCCGCGTTTCTCGTCCGCTGGATTTCGCGCGTCATGACGCTGCTCCCCGGTGATGTGATCGCGACTGGCACGCCCGCAGGCGTCGGCCCACTCGTTGCCGGTGACATCGTCGAGGTCAGCGTCCAGGGTGTTGGCGTGTTGCGCAATCCGGTGCAAGCGCCGCACACGTAGTTCACCTCTCTGCCGCGGTTCCGGTAAAATGTACGGTCGTGGGGCGATTTGTCCGGACATGTCGGTTCGGTGTTCCGTGAATTCGGCAGTTCGTGCCCTGCTGCACCCACCATTGCTTGAGATTTCGGGAGCTCGCTAGTTGAAATCCCTCTTTGCCGACTGGAAACTTGTACTCGCCATGGGTGCCGCTGCTCTCGTGGCCATCGCCATGATCGCCTACGCATTCTTCCGCCCTGCGGAGGAGCCCGAGGATGTTGAGCGGAGGCGTCGTCTTCACTTGAACCAGATCGGGCGCATCGCGGAGGGCCAGGTCGTTGAACTGGCCGAGCATCCTGCCGAGCCCCGCGGCAGCCAAAAGAAACTATTCGCTTCGCGCGCTCGTCCGCTTGCCGATACCGGCCCCCGCCACCTCGTCACCTATAGCTATGCAATTTCCGGCGTCACCTATCACACGGCGCAGGACATCACCGGCCTCGAAGGGCAGATCCGTTTCGAGCGCCTCGTCGCGGGCCAGCCTGCCAGCGTGAAGTACGACCCTTCAAATCCCAGCGATTCGATCCTTGTTGCCGACGATTGGTCCGGCTTGCGCTGAGCTTCTCAACGCTGGCTTCTGCTTCTTGACTTCGTTCTGATTTTCGCCCAGTTGCGCTATCCTTCTCCTTGCCTTTTCGCTCAGCAGCGCCAGTCGCATGAAAATGATTCTCGCTTCCGTCTTGACCACGGTTCTCATCGTCGCGATGACTCTCGGCGCAATGTTCCTTCTCGTCCAGGCCACTGATTACGTTACGTCTCTCGCCTCGCCTCTCCAACGGGCCGCCGCTATCTGCGCGGAATTGCTCCTCGGCGTTGTCCTGCTTTTGGGCACGATGTGGCTTGCTACTCATCTCGCCGTCCGAATCTTCGCCAAGAACGAGTCTTCGACTCCGGGAGGAAAGCTTGTCTGAGGAAAACGCCGCCGCAAGCGCAAAAGAAAAGCATCACGACCGCATGGAGGAGCTTCGCCGCCAGTCCGCGGAAGCCGAGGCCGGCGGCGGCCCGGAACGGCGCGAGCGCGAACACAGAGCCGGAAAGCTAGCGGCCCGCGAACGCATCAATCTTCTGCTCGATGAGGGCACCTTTGAAGAATTGGACAAGTTTGTCCGCCACGGCTGCGTCGATTTTGGCATGCAGGAGCAGCGCCCTGCGGGCGATGGCTTCGTCACCGGCTTTGGCCGGATCGATGGCCGCCTCGTCTACGTTTTTGCTCAGGACTTCACCGTTTTCGGCGGTTCGCTTTCCGAGGCCAATGCGCGAAAAATCTGCAAGATCATGGATCTCGCCATGCGTGCAGGCGCACCTGTCATCGGCCTGAACGATTCCGGCGGCGCGCGAATCCAGGAAGGTGTCGCCTCGCTCGCGGGCTACGCGGATATTTTTCTGCGCAACACCCTTGCCAGCGGGGTTATCCCTCAAATCAGCGCCATCATGGGACCGTGTGCAGGCGGTGCCGTCTACTCCCCCGCGATTACCGATTTCATTTTCATGACGCGCGAAACCTCCTACATGTTCGTCACCGGCCCGGACGTCATCAAGACCGTCACGCACGAGGAAGTCTCCAAACAAGAACTCGGCGGCGCCATGACGCACAACGAAAAAAGCGGCGTGGCCCATTTCGTCTCCGCAGACGACGCCGATTGCCTCGCCATGATTCGCGAGCTGCTGAGTTTTCTCCCATCCAACAATGTCGAGGATCCGCCGCGTCGCCAATCTTCGGATTCCCCGGATCGCTGCGAAGCGTCCTTGAACACTCTCGTCCCGGATGATCCTCAGAAGCCCTACGACATAAAAGACGCCATTCACGCCATCATCGATGACGGCTACTTTTTTGAAGTGCACGAGCATTTCGCGAAAAATATCGTGGTGGGTTTCGGGCGGCTCGATGGACGCCCCGTCGGCATCGTCGCCAATCAACCAGCCTTTCTTGCCGGCGTTCTCGATATCAATGCCTCTCTCAAAGGCGCCCGTTTCGTCCGTTTCTGCGACGCGTTCAACATTCCGCTCATCACCTTTGAGGATGTTCCTGGTTTTCTGCCCGGCACGCAGCAGGAGTTCGGCGGCATCATCAAGCACGGCGCAAAATTGCTCTTCGCCTTCGCAGAAGCCACCGTCCCAAAAATCACGGTCATTACGCGCAAGGCCTACGGCGGCGCGTACTGCGTCATGGCCAGCAAGCACATCCGCACCGACGCCAATTTCGCCTGGCCCTCCGCGGAAATCGCAGTGATGGGCCCCGAAGGCGCCGTGAACATTGTGTACAAGCGCGAACTGGACAAGGTTCCCGACTCCGACCGCGAACGACTTCGCCAGGAAAAAATCGGCGAATTTCGCGACCGTTTCGCCAATCCTTTCGTCGCCGCCGAAAAGGGCTACATCGACGCCATCATCGAGCCGTCCGAAACCCGCCCCCGCCTCATCACCGCTCTGCGTGCTCTCGAAAACAAGCGCGATACCAACCCCCGCAAAAAACACGGCAACATCCCTCTTTAGTCGTCAGCAGGCTTTGGGGTCTATTTCGACCCTCCGCTAGGCACATTTTGCCGATTTTCCGATACGCATCCATTAAACTTTCTAAAGTTGACCACTTCTTCTGCCGATTCTACTCTCGAAGCGAACCTTCCCTCCGGCCCAGCCGGAGCCCCCACCTTTTACTTGGAGGGAAGTCTCATGGCCACCACCGTCCGGGAATATTCGCTGGATTACTACCTGCTCGACCGCTTGAAATACAGCGGCATAGAAAGAGACAATCTGGAAGATCTCGTCAGCATCGTCGCAAGCCTCAAAAATAAGTATGGGATCGCTCCGTATGCCGTGATCGCGCAGGGCAAGCCCGTTCCCAACGGTCTGATCGCCAGCTATCTCATCGAGACACTCACACTCAACAAAGTGCTGAATGTCCTCCTGGACACGCCTCGTCTCCAGGCCGTCAGCATTCTCCCCCGGGGAATTCCCAGGTCAAATCAGTTCGAGGTCGAAATTACCATCGGGGGCTAATTCATTTGGCACTAAAGCCGTGGGCTGCTTACAGCTCAAGTAATTAGACACTTACACTGCGCCCGCCCCTCGGCGCCTATACGCCTCATGTTAAAATTCCGCAGCGTTGACAGAGGCTCATGTTCCGGAAAATCCTGATTGCCAATCGCGGTGAAATCGCCGTCCGCATTCTTCGCGCCTGCCGCGAGCTCGGCATTCGCTCGGCGGCAGTCTTCAGCGAGGTCGACCGCAAATCCCTGCACGTCCGCCTCGCCGACGAAGCTTACCCCATCGGCCCCGCGGCCTCTCGCGAAAGCTATCTTCGCATCGACAAAATTATGGACGTCGCCCGCCGCTCTGGCTGTGACGCCCTCCATCCAGGCTACGGTTTCCTTGCCGAGAATCCCGCTTTGGCTCGGGCTTGCGCGGATATTGGCCTCACCTTTATCGGCCCGTCCGCCGAAGCTATGGAAGCCCTTGGCTCGAAAACCGCCGGTCGCCAGCTCGCCCGCCGCTCCGAGGTGCCTACCGTTCCCGGCGCCAACGATCCCATCGAAAATCCCGATGACGCCCAGGCCCTCGCCCAGAACATGGGCTATCCAGTCTTGCTCAAAGCCGTCGCCGGCGGCGGCGGCAAAGGCATGCGCGTTGTCACTCGTGACGCCGAATTTTCTTCCGCGTGGCGCGATGCCTCCTCGGAAGCTCTCAACGCCTTCGGCGATGCGCGCCTCTATCTTGAAAAATATCTCGAAAAGCCGCGCCACATCGAGATTCAAGTCCTCGCTGATACTCACGGCCGTGTCGTTTCTCTCGGCGAGCGCGAATGTTCCGTTCAGCGCCGCCATCAAAAAGTGATTGAAGAAGCTCCGTCTGCATTCATTACGCCGGAAGTGCGCAAGAAAATGGGCGAAGCCGCCGTCCGCCTCGCACGCGCCGGCGGATACGTCAACGCGGGCACCGTGGAATTCCTCGTCGACGCCAATCTGAATTTCTATTTCCTCGAAGTGAACACCCGCCTTCAGGTCGAACATCCGGTCACAGAACAAGTCACCGGCCTCGATCTCGTCAAACTCCAAATCGCCATCGCCGCCGGCCATCGCCTCCCCTTCGCCTGGGAGACCATTACTCCGCGCGGGCACGCCATGGAAGTCCGCCTCTACGCGGAGGATCCTGATAACAATTTTTTTCCTTCACCCGGTAAAATCCTTTCGCGCCATGCCCCCAGCGGCCCTGGCATCCGCCTCGATGAAGGCGTGTACGAAGGCTGGACCGTCCCCACGGACTACGATCCCCTTCTCAGCAAGCTCATCGCCTGGGGCAACAGCCGCGAGGAGACCATCGCTCGTCTCCGCCGCGCGCTTGACGAGTACTTCGTCACCGGCATCAAGACTAACGCCGCCCTTTTCCGACGCATTCTCGCGGAGCCCGATTTCCTTCGCGGCGAAATCCACACCAAGTGGCTCGATGAATTGCTTCGACGTCCATCCTCTGCCGCACCTGATTTGCACATGCCTGGACATTCGGACCGTTTTGCGGATGCCGCCGCCATCGCCGCCGCTCTCTGGCATTCAAATCAGTCAAACAAAGATGCCGGCGCTCCTTCCAGCCAGGATTCCTCTCAGCCTTCTCGTTGGAAGCAGGAAGGCCGCCGCCAACAGTTGGACCGTCTGCCATGAACATGAAGTTTGAGGTCCAACTCACACGTCCTTCTGGAAAATCGCTTCGCCTCGTTGAACTCGAACGCAATGCCGGTGGTTGGAGAGTCATCCTGGACGGCCAACTGGTCCGGGCCGACGCCGCCCAAATTACTCCCAACGCATTCTCTATCCTTCTCGAAGGCCAGTCCTTCGAAGTTCGTATTACGCCCTCGCCGGATGGCCAGCTCAAGCTGCAAACTGGCTTGCAAGAATTCGCCGCCGACGTCGCCGACCCCCGCGCCTGGCGCGGCCGAAAACATGGCGCTCTCGAAGCCGAAGGCCGCCAGCAAATCGTGGCTCCTATGCCGGGTAAAGTCGTCCGCATTCTGGTAAACGCTGGAGACAAAGTCGAAGCCGGCCAGGGTCTTCTTGTGGTGGAAGCCATGAAAATGCAAAACGAAATTCGCTCGCCCAAAACCGGCACCGTCGAACGCCTCCAAGTCAAAGAGGGCCAGCCCGTCAATGCCGGCGAAGTTCTTGCCTGGGTGGAATAATGCGGGGATCAAACTGCGGATATCTGGTTTAGTGCCCTGAAGACTTCTCTGGAATATTCGTCTTTGCCGCATCCGGCAGCTTCCCCGCCGCTTCGATGATCTGCTGCGCCAGATAATTCGTCACATGCGATTCATCCCGCGCAATCGTCAAATACGCGGCCCTCAGCAGCTGTTCCTTGTGGTTGCGCAGCGTATCGCGAATCGTCTGCTGCACTTGCGGATCGGAAAGACTGCGCTGCCCGGGCGACTCGCGCGAGATCAACTTCAGTATCACGATGCGCGGCCCGTCCTTCGATTGAATCGCCAGCGGCGGCGTCACTTGCCCCGCCTGCATTCCCATCACGGCCTTCTTCAGCATCGGGTCGGACTGATTCAGCGCCGACTCCGGCACATAGCCCAAATCCCCGCCCATCGCCGCGGAGTTCATATCCTCGGAATAGTCCATCGCCAGTTGGGCGAAGTCCGCGCCGCTCTTCAGCTTGTCCTCGAGCATTCTCACCTTGCGTTCCGCTTCCGCCTCGGTGGTTGCGTCGTCATTTTTCAGATTGCGGATTTGCACTTCCTTGCGCGGCGTCACCACGATCTCGGAAATCCGGTAGCGTGGCTCCGCGATATTGAATTGCGCTTTATTCGCGTTATACGCGTCGGCGATATCCTGGTCGGTGATTGTGATCTTAGCCACCACTTCGTGGTTCAGCAATTTCGTGATGGAAAGCTGTCTCCGCAGGTCGCTTTTCAGGTCGTCCACGGAAACGCCGCGCTCTTTCAATTGTCTTTGGAATTCGTCTTCCGTGTAGGGGCTCTTCAACTCGGTGAACTTGTCTTCCACTTCGCCATCGCTGGCTTCCAGGTTCATCTTCTTGGCGCGCTCCAGCAGGATCTCGTTGTTGATCAGCTCGTCCAGCACGTTGAGCTTCAGCGAGAGCGCTTCTTCCTGCGAAGGCGTTTGCCCGTCCGGATTCACCCGCGTCCGGTAATACTTATCCACATCATCGCGCTTGATCTCTTGTCCGTTCACCACCGCCCACACGTCCGGTGAAGGCTGCGACTTTTGCTTGCAGCCGACCCCCATCGACAGGGCCATGGCCGCCGCAGGCAATAAAAGTGCCATGCGTACCACGCCCCACTTCGGGCTGTGCGCATGCACTGCTGCACACTTATTCGCAGGCAGTGAATTCAAGGTAGGGTGCTCAGGCCGCTTTCTTCACGCGGCCCAAGCGGATGCAGGCCGTGCAAACTCGCACATGCTTCTGAACGCCGTCCACTACCGCCCGGACGCGCTTCAGGTTCGGATTCCACCGTCTCCGCCGTGTATTATTCGCGTGACTGATCACGTTGCCAAAATGCGGCCCTTTGCCGCAAAGTTCACACTTCAATGCCATTGTTCTTCCTACTCAGGCCGTCTTGTCCAGCCGGAAATTTTACTCTTCTGAAGTCGCAATACTGAGCTTCCCATTCTAGCAGACCCTCCACCCCCGTCAAAGCCCGCCTTTCGCTCCGTGTTTTATCTCCGTCTCATCCCCGTCTTCGCCCACGCCCGTTCGGGCACAGCGACAGTTAACAACCGCGCGTGGCTGAGTATTCTTGCACGAAGACCAGCCACGCGCGGCAATTACCTCTTGAAAACCCGCACCGTTCCTTAGGAAACTTGCTTTCCAAGGCGATCAACGAGTACTACGGCTTTTTCTTGGTCTGTGGTTTTGCTCCCCTCACATTGGGGCTCAGCAGGGTTAGGGAATCTTCAGCGTTGAAGGGGAACTGGCGAACGGATTGCTGCCCGGTGCTACTCAAAGTAATGTCCACTCGTCGGTTTTGTGCCAGTGTAATGATTCGAAGGTTGCTCAGGATTTTGTCCCTCTGTTCCTGGGTCAAGTCAGGATGTTCCGCAACCAGTTGCTTTACCTGCTCCGGCGTCATATTTTGCTCTTCCCCGAAGGCTTTGGTCTCAAGGTTCGCTTCCGGAATGCCAAGTCCAATAAGGAATTGTCTTGCGACTTCTACACGCCGCTCAGACAGTGCTTGATTGAATTCTGGGGTGCCACGGCGATCCGCATGGCCTTGGAGGACGAGATGGGCGCTGGGATTGGTTGCAAGATACTCCTTGAAGTCATTCGCCAGCGAAGTGAGCGTCTTTTGCTGGCTTTCCACTAGACCCACGGTTGGCCTTCCCGTTGAGGGCAACGCCGTCGGGAAATAGATGCTCCGGATTGCGAGCCTGGCTTCCACGGCAGGAGGCGGAAGAGCTTCGACTTTGACTTCAGCTTGACAGTCCGCGGCGCCACCCCGGCCGTCATCGACGCGACCCGTCACAGTGTAACTTGAAGGAGCTATACCCGTAGTGTCGAGGTCAACTTCCGCCCCCGACCCCGTGATCTGACCGCCGTTTGCATGCCAGGTATATGCAAGCGGATCGTTGTCGGGGTCGCTGGCCGTAGCCGTGATATGCACGCGGTCGCCAGGGTGAACCGAAACCGGACTTGCGGTGCAGCTCATCGTTGGTGGACGGTTGGGCCGGGGGTCTACTCGGACATCAGCCGTGCAGCTTACAGTGCCGCCGCGTCCGTCATCCACGCGGGCCGTCACGGAGTACGTGCCCAGGGCCACCCCTGCGGGATTCCAACGGACTTGTGACCCAGTGCCATCGACGCTGCCTCCCGTGGCAGTCCACGCATACGTAAGCGTATCGTTTTCAGGATCAGTCGCATCCGCCCTCACCTCAACGGTGTCCCCAGAGCCGAGCGTAACCTGGGGCGGATTGGCGGAACAGGATGCCAGTGGAGGACGATTGGGCGGCGGGGGAGGAGCACCGCCGCCGAACCTGAATACGATTCCGGCTTGGTAACGGAAATTGCTCTGGTTCTGGTTGCCATTGGTAAAGCCGTTTCCGAAGCGCGTCAGCACAAAATCAAACTGCGCGGGCCGGATGGCGAAGGATTTGGTCACGGGAATGTCGATTCCTCCGCCGATGACGAAATCGAAGGCATTGTTACTTGGGTTGGAAATGGTGGTGCAGTTCGCCTGACAAGCTTTGAGCAGATTCGCGTACACATTAGAATGGGCTCCGCCAAATAGCGCTTCCACGAAGGGTTCGAAGTGTGCAGAGCGGTGCTTCAAAACGGGCCCTACGTTGTAAGTGAAGAGGTTGCCGTCATTAGCCATCACAGTGCATCCCGCTGGACACGGGCTATTCGCTGTCGCTGGGAACACGAAGGCTTTGGAGAGCCCGCCGTAGCCATTGAATTCCGCAGTGATCCCAAAGACGTGGTTTACGAACACAGTGATCCCACCTCCCCCGCCGTTCAGCGAAAAACCGCTAACGATGTTGCTGTTCTCCGGGTTAAATCGCATATAGGAGTAATTGATGGGGACTTCAACCTTGGGGTAATCTTGTGCAAACGCACTATCTACAAGCAACAAAACCAGCGCTGAAAGAACCACGGCTCTGAACTTCATTTTTCTGCTCCTGAATTCCAACCTCGAGAATCACCTCATTGCACGAACAAGACTGTGCGCGTTCGTCCGTGGCAAGTCCGGCAAAATCACTTGGCGAGATCCTTTTCTCCACCTTCTCGCTAGTGGACTTGCTATAGAAGTGAAAACTTACCGGAATCGAAAATTGCTGAGCACTGTCAATAGTTACAGCGGTTTGCTTGACAATCCTAAAGAACGTGTCAGTTGACCGTCGTTCAGGGTCGAACGACATTTCAAGGTTGGTGACTGCGCCGCGAATGAAGTGAATGCTAAGCGCCGAAACAGCCTGCGGTTCCTATCGACCCGCGAACCGATTGCTGAGCATGCGTACGAAGCCGCGAGCCTCAGCGAGCCCCATCGCCAGCAGCGCTCCAAAATAGATGACCCCAAAGGGGACTAGCACCACGATGGCCACCAGCACGGGAGAATGACGCCCGAGGAAATGATCAATCGCCCATCCTGCCGCGGCCGCAACCAGAGCAGCGCCCCACAGCCTCGCCATGGAACCCAGTGGAATTCCCGTCTGGCCGATCCGGCGGTTTAGCGTCCGCCGCAGCAGCGCGAACTCGACCCAGGACGATATCCCCGCGGAAATCGTCAGCCCTGCCGCTCCCCAGCGCGCCTCGATGCCCAGCCAATGTGGCAAAGGAAACGCGCAAAGCAGTCCCAGGATCGTCGTCAAGATCACGCGGACTACCGCAAACTTTAGCGGCGTCCACGTATCCCGCAGCGCATAGTAAGTCGAGGAATAGAGCCGTCCGAGCGTCGATGCCAGCAGCCCAACCGTGGCTCCCGCAAGGATTCCCCAGACATAGATCACGTCGGCCTGCTTGAATTGTCCCGTGCGATAAATCGCCGCCACGATCACGTCACCAAGAATCAGAAAAGCCGCAATGGATGGCACCACAAACATCGCGATCTGCCGCAAGCCGGAATTCAGCCGCCCTCGCAACGCCGCCGCCACTTCCTCTTCGCTCCCTAGCGTGCCGGACATATGCGGCAGCTCCGATGCCGATACGGACATTCCGAAAAGACTCACCGGAAGCAAATAAAGAATCTGCGCGTAAGAAAGCGCCGCCACCGCGCCCATCGGCAGCCAGCTCGCCAGCAGCGTATCCACATAGGCGCTGATCTGCACCACGCCGCGGCCAACGAAAACGGGAATAAAATTTTGCACCACGGTCTTCACGTTCTCCGCTTTGTAATTCAGCGAAAGATGAAGGCCCTGCAGCAATCGCAGTACGACCGGCAGTTGCACGGCTACTTGCAGCGCGCTGCCGACCACCGAGCCCCAAGCCAGGATTTGCGCCAGCGGATATTGCGCATAGCGCCCGCCCCAGCCCCACATCGTCGCGATCATCGCTGCGTTCCACACCACGGGCGCCGCATACGACAAGAAAAACCGCCGGTGGCTGTTCAAAACTCCCAGGCACCAAGCCGAAAAAACCATCAAGCCCGCGCTGGGAAAAAGAATGCGCACCAGGCGAATCGTCAATTCCCTCTTCTCGCCGGTGAATCCGCCCGCAATGGCATCGATCAGGTAAGGCGTCGTCAGCACGCCCGCCAGTACGATCAGCGAGGTGGTCAGCGCCAGCAGCGCCGCCACGGCTCCGGCAGTGCGCCGCGCTTCCTCATCGTCTTTATGCGCCAGAAGCTTGGCATAAACAGGAATAAACGAAGCAGAAAGCACGCCTTCCCCGAACATGTTCTGCAGAAAATTGGGGATGCGGAATGCGGCTTTGAAGGCGTCTGCGGCGTCGGAGTTGCCGAAGTAGTGCGCAAACACGCGCTCGCGTACGAGTCCCGCGACACGGCTGAGGAAAATCCCCGCCGCGACTAGCACAGCGTGGCGCCTCGAGCCTCCGTGCGATGCTTCTGCAGTTCCGGCGGTTGTCACGAGGGATTTGGGACTGGCTTGCGCATAAAATGGAATCAATTCATTACAAGAGCCGCCCGCGGAGATGTCAACCTCGATTCTGGGCGCTGTGCGCTCTTCGGCGAATACCTCTTCGTCCGGGCACCTCGGCAATTCTCACTAGCGTCGAATCCGTCGCTCGACGCGGAGCTGGGTGAACTAACCGGCATCTTCTACCAACCAGATGGGATGAGAAGGCCGGCCTCCGCGGGATGCATTAAGCTCCCAAGGATCGACGTGCTCAAGGCACAATTAAAAGGAGACCGGCTTGAAAAAGACTAGCACTGTTCGGGTAAATGGAAACAGGATTTTCAAAGGACACAAGCTCAC
>Ga0335085_10011374_pt1 | contig 13213 bp, 12 predicted proteins | sample Lox_Sample_45_FD_206712 | JGI IMG/M metagenome (GOLD analysis project Ga0335085, IMG submission 206712) | Soil microbial communities from Loxahatchee National Wildlife Refuge, Florida, United States - Lox_Sample_4.5 | ecosystem: Environmental > Terrestrial > Soil > Wetlands | place: USA...
CTGCTGTTGAGACGGGAGTGACCGGGCCTCCCCCTCCTCCACAGGAAGCGAACAAGAGGGCAAAGGCAATGCAGCCAGCCGCGAAAATGGAGGTGTTCGCGCGTCGTTGTTGAAACGTCCTCGTTCCCATAGGTCAGACTTCGATCTTGACTAGGTTCCCTCACTAAGGGCGCCACCGCTTGTCCCATGCAACGCGCGGATCCTTAAACAGATTGATAGCCCAGAAGCGCGCCGTGTGATTCGGTTCGTTGCGATGCGCCGGTTCGTGGAGGATTTCCTGGTTGATGCCCTCGGACGGCCCTTTCACTCAGGGCGAATGAAAATTCGGATTATTCTGTGGAGCATAAGAACCTCAACTAACCTTCAGGTCAGCGATTAAGGCACTGTTGATCCTGGCACCCACCGGTGTTCACATCGAACCCAGGTGTGCTTAGCGAAGCTCTTGCCAACACCACTTCACATTATATAAAGGCTAATCGCGAGCGCAATGGGACTTTGGGGCAATCGTATTCTTCTCTAATTATTGAACAACTACTTACATACTATACAAGATAGACAGGTTATGTTAACTACGTAGAGTCAAACACCCCCCGCAGAGCGGGTGGCTTGATGAGTGGGGCCGCCTCAAAGGCGGCCACCCGATGGTTTAGGCGTCGCGCCAACGCTCGCCTTGGTTATGGATTCAGAACTGTCCGCCGTTCTCATCCGCTTCTTCCAGTTCGCGGATGTATTGGCGGACTTGCTCCAACTCGAATCCGACGGTGGATACGGCGTATCCACGGGCCCAGAAATGCTCACCCGTGAAATTTCGTTCTTTGCCACACGTGCGGGCTACAGCGATTGTGCTCTTCCCTTTCAGAAACCCGATCACCGAAGCCACCGGGTGCTTGGGTGGAATGGCGATGCACCTATGCACGTGATCCGGCATCCGAGGGCCATCTAAAATCTGGCACTCTTTCTGCCGGGCCAAAGCGTGGAAGACTTCTCCCAGTTGTCGGTGCGTCTTTCCGAACAGCACCTTGCGCCGTCGCTTGGGAACCAACACCACATGGTATCTGCAGTCCCATCGTGAATGGGATAGGCTCTGATAAAGGTCTGACATGACATCCTCCCTTGGGATGGGTTCTCATCAAGGCACCTTGGAGGAGGATGTTACTCTGTTCAACGGTCAAACCTCTTCGAGTCTCACTGGTCGAACCAGTGGCTTACCTTAAGGACAGTTACAGGGAAGGTTGTAAAACATGACGCACGCGACCAGCGTCCCCCGCGCCAACGGGTTCGTTCTAGTCGCTAAGGGTAGACTTATCCGGCGTCAACGGATTACTCGCCATTACGGCGTTTTCGAGGGTAATCGTCGAGGACAGGTTTATCTACTGCGATTCTGCGCGGCTGCAATGCACTTGTGCGAAGAGGCCGTTTGGTTTAGGTGTTAGGTACCGGCCGCAGTAGCCAATAGCGCGTAATGACACTATTTCATGAGATACGTATAGTGACTCACTTTCGCCGGACAAAATGGCTACCGACAACTTTCCTGTTTCTAAGCCTCCTGATCTCTCTCTCCTAGTTAACCGGTAAAGTTTTCTTTGCCTCGTGTAAGACTTACATCTGTTATTCGATTGTGAGACCACAAATTGCGGCCAACTCTCAACGAATCAGATGGAGAGAGCACCACGCAGCCTCCGGCTGCAACTAAACCACGGCGCTACGCAGGCCCCGACCTTTGGGTATCCTATATATGAAAACCAGCTAAAAATGAGGCCCCGGTAGGAGTGCCGGGAAAAAGGCTGCAAAAAAGCAAGGAATCACAACGTTGCGATACTAAGGTGCGGCCCGCCCTTCGCGGATCAGACTGGTACTTTTGGGTAATCGTTTGGGCCGTGATTTGCTAGGTAGTAAGCCGTTAGCGACTGGCACCTCTGACTCGCACACAAGGGCAGCCAGTACATCAGAATGCGTACGACTGAGTCTCTCGCTCCGTGAATGATCAGGCCCGCCCCTCATCCTGCGACTCACAACCCCGTCCGGTTGTGGCAGGGGGCCATTCGTAAACTGCGACCGGGTAGCACGGCCCTTTTCCGTCGCGCGGCTTGGCGCATCGAAGGCTCACTCAGGTAACGAGCCGGGAGGACACTGGGAGTCAATACTCAGGATACACGCGTCCACGACGGATGCAGAAATCAACCTCTGAGAACAATTCGTGACCAACCCGCTGCGCGCCGAGACAGAATAGGGACTCGTGAATAGATGGAACACACTTGGGGTGGCGATTATGCACTTACGGCACCTTGGTGGCCTCATACTTAAACCATAAAGAAGCGGGCAGTTCCTTCCTGTCTCAATCCTTTCCTCACGAAATCTCTAAGGGTAATAAGGAGTTCCGCCGATAACCAAATCTGGACGTGAAGAGGTTTGCGGTCCCCTTTAAGTGTGCCGATTGCCTCGGCGCTCGCGCCGAAGACGGAGGCACAAACCCCTTGGCGGCTCGGAAGCGTTACCGAGCCCTAGGAGGAAAGGTATGCCTAACCAAATTCATCTTGAAAATTCCCGACGTAGCCGGTGCGCCCTGCGCCGCGCTAAACTCATTCTATTTGCCTCTTTTTTCATCCTATTCTTCACTGTCGCCAAAGGTGCAGTGGTGGCGCCGGTGATCACGAGCGCGACGACGGTGAACGGGACGGTGGGAAGCGCCTTCTCCTATCAGATCACGGCGACGAATGCGCCGAGCAGTTACGGAGCGACGGGATTGCCGGCGGGGTTAACGGTGAACAGCGGGACGGGGTTGATCTCGGGGACGCCCACGGCGAAGGGAAAGTCGACCGTGACGCTGAGCGCAACCAACAGCGGGGGAACCGGAAATGCTACGCTCACGCTCACCGTCATCCCAACTTTTGTGCAGGCAGTGGCCAATACCGCTAATGGGACGATCAACTCTATGTCCCTCTCCTTCTCCAAAACCACCGTCACGGGCGACCTCATTGTGGTTGGATTCGATTTCAACGCGAACGCCACGGCATCGTCCGTCACCGATTCCCAAGGCAACACCTTCACCCCGGTGGGAACCCAATTGACCTCTCCGGGTGGCAACCGGAGCCGAGTCTATTACGCCAAGAACATCAAGGGGGGTGCGGACACGGTGACGGTCAACCTTTCGGCGAACTCCACCTTTATGGAAGCTTATCTTACCGAATACTCCGGCGTGGATCAGACGAATCCCATCGATGCCCAGGCGGGGGCCTCGGGCAACGGCGGGTCAGTCTCGAGCGGCAACGCCACGACGACTTTCGCCGGTGACGTGATCTACGGTTACTGCCTGGCTGACTCAACGTGCACAGTGGGTTCGGGCTTCGCTGCCCGGTCGACCTTCGACAGTAATCTCATTGAGGATGCGACCGCTGGCAACGCGGGCACTTATGCCGCGACCGGCTCCGCCAACAGCGGTTGGACGATGCAGATGGTGGCGCTCAAACTGGCTTCGTATGTCGCAGTTGTGGCGCCGGTGATCACGAGCGCGGCGACGGCGAACGGGACGGTGGGAAGAGCCTTCTCCTATCAGATCACGGCGACGAATGCGCCGAGCAGTTACGGAGCAACGGGATTACCGGCGGGGTTAACGGTGAACAGCGGGACGGGATTGATCTCGGGGACGCCCACGGCGGCGGGAACGTCGACCGTGACCTTGAGCGCGACCAATGGCAGCGGAACCGGGAACGCCACCCTGACGCTCACCATTGCCGCGGCGGCGCCGGTGATCACGAGCGCGACGACGGCGAACGGGACGGTGGGAAGCGCCTTCTCCTATCAGATCACGGCGACGAATGCGCCGAGCAGTTACGGAGCAACGGGATTGCCGGCGGGGTTAACGGTGAACAGCGGGACGGGATTGATCTCGGGGACGCCCACGGCGGCGGGAACGTCGACCGTGACCTTGAGCGCCACCAACAGCAGCGGAACCGGGAACGCCACCCTGACGCTCAGCATCTTCCCAACATCCTCTTTTGTGCAGGCAGTGGCCAATACCGCTAATGGGACGATCAACTCTATGTCCCTCTCCTTCTCCAAAGCCACCGTCACGGGCGACCTCATTGTGGTTGGATTCGATTTCAACGCGAACGCCACGGCATCTTCCGTCACCGATTCCCAAGGCAACACCTTCACCCCGGTGGGAACCCAATTGACCTCTCCGGGTGGCAACCGGAGCCGAGTCTTTTACGCCAAGAACATCAAGGGGGGTGCGGACACGGTGACGGTCAACCTTTCGGCGAACTCCACCTTTATGGAAGCTTATCTTGCCGAATACTCCGGCGTGGATCAGACGAATCCCATCGATGCCCAGGCGGGGGCCTCGGGCTACGGCGGGTCAGTCTCGAGCGGCAACGCCACGACGACTTTCGCCGGTGACGTGATCTACGGTTACTGCCTGGCTGACTCAACGTGCACAGCGGGTTCGGGCTTCGCTGCCCGGTCGACCTTCGACAGTAATCTCATTGAGGATGCGACCGCTGGCAACGCGGGCACTTATGCCGCGACCGGCTCCGCGAGTAGCGGTTGGACGATGCAGATGGTGGCGCTTAAACTAGCCTCGTCCGGCACGGTTACGGCGGCCGTGGCCAGTCTTTCACCCACCAGCCTCACTTTTGCCAGCCAAGCCGTCGGCGCCACCAGCGCGGCTCAGACTGTAACGTTGAACAATACCGGCAACGCGACCTTGACCCTCGCCAGCATCGCGCTCTCGGGCACCAATGCCAGCGACTTTGCCCAAACCAATAATTGCGGTTCAAGCGTAGCGGTGGGAGCCAACTGCACGATCAGCGTGACCTTTGCGCCCACCGCGAGCGGATCTCGCACCGGGGCGGTCACCCTCACCGACAACGCCACCGGTAGCCCGCAGACGGTGAGCCTCAGCGGGGCGGGTACGGCGGCTGTCGCCAGCCTTTCCCCCACCAGTCTCACTTTCGCCAGCCAAGCCGTGGGCGCCACCAGCGCGCCTCAGACGGTGACGCTAAACAATACCGGCAACGCGGCCTTGACCCTCACCAGCATCGCGCTCTCGGGCACCAGTGCCAGCGACTTTGCCCAGACGAATAATTGCGGCTCAAGCGTAACGGCGGGAGCCAACTGCACGATTAACGTGACCTTCACGCCTGCCGCGAGTGGAACTCGCACCGCCGCCGTCACCCTCACGGACAACGCGACCGGCAGCCCGCAGACCGTCAGCCTCTCGGGTACAGGGGGGAGCGCAGGCGCCGTGGCCAACATTTCACCCTCCAGCCTAACGTTTGGGAATCAACCTGTGGACACGGTCAGTTCATCCCAGGCTGTCACCCTGAACAACAGCGGCAGCGCGGCCTTGAGCATCACGAGCATCGCCTTCACCGGGGCCGATCCTGCAGACTTTACTGAGAATAACACTTGCAATTCCTCGGTGGCGGCGGGAGGCACATGCACCATCGCGATATCGTTTACGCCTTCAGCCACCGGGACCCGCGAGGCTTCGTTAAGCATCACAGACAATGCCAGCGGCAGCCCGCAGTCGGTATCGAATTCAGGCACGGGAACGCACGACATCATTCTTGCCTGGGCCGCCAGCCCACCCCCGGGGGTATCTGGCTACAACCTCTATCGCGGCACAACCCCGGGTGGGGAGAGCGCAACCCCCATAAACTCCGCACCGATTAACGGTACCAGCTATGTCGATGGGAATGTGACGGCAGGAGTGACGTACTACTATGTGGCTATGGCCGTAGCTTCGGATGGCGTTACCCTGAGCACCGGCTCGAACGAAGCTTCAGCCAAGGTACCGTCACCTTAGCTGCCGATTGTCGCCTTCCAGCCCGCTGCGGCCGTTTCGGAAGAGGACCCATCCCTGGTCCGAGCTACACCTTAGAGGGAGCGTTTCGGGCTCAGTCTGTGGGCTTGGGGAAGCGCGCTCTGTTTTCGCATTCCCAGAGGGGCATTCCTGCCAAAAATGCGGTCGACCTCAAAGAGCGGCGACCGACACGTTGCCGAGAACTGGGGCTTGGGGGTTATCTCCCGAAGCCCGTCGGCCACGGTGAACCTCGGATGCCGTCCTGCGGGTGGCTGGCTCGATGCGTTCCACGGAAGGACCGGCGTTGGTAACCTGCCACTCGCTATCAGAGGAGAGGAGTCCCCTTCGTATCCTGCTTGCTGAAGACGAAGACAACGTTATGAACCAGAAGCTGGCCTCGCACCTGCTGGAAAAGGGCGATCACGACGTGATCAAAGTCGGTAATGGGCGCGAGGCGCTGGAGCGACTTGAAAACGAGAGCATCGACTTGGTCCTCATAGATGTCCAGATGCCCGAGATCGGTGGGTTCGCGGCGACGGCAAAGATACGAAAGATGGAAGAGGCGACGGGAAACCACCCACCGGTCAATGCCATGACCACCCATGCCATGCAAGGTGACTAGGAGCGCTGCTTGGCGGCGGGCAAACGGGGTTCGAGGAAATAGATCCTGCCTTGTCGCCAGCCTTGATCGGGAGTGCCTCGGCCCAAGCGCGGGGACTTCGGCGAAAGCAGAATCGTGACGGGCCGGGGCACTCCCGATAACGAGACTAGAACGGACCCGCTGGCGCGCACGACCAACTATGGAGATTGAATGCTTTCTGCTTTTAGGTTGGGCGTTGCGAGGGTGGGGCCTCGCCCACCTCTGGGGGCAGAGGCATCCGGTCGTGAAACGAACCCTAGCCTCGAACCATGATTTTTCCGACTCTCCAGTTGACATCATCGAGCCGCAGGGCCACCACCTCGCCGACACGGAAACCGAGACGGGCCAGCAGAAGAAGAATGGCGTAGTCGCGGCAGCCGCTCGCGGTGCAACGGTCGCAGGCTCTGAGTACACGGTTGACTTCTTCCCGGGGATGGATTATTAAGCAGATATGAGCGAGAGGGAGGCGGATGAGAGATTTGTGCCAAGCCAGAGCCGAAAGGTTGCTGGAAAGCTCATTGCGCAGGTGGCATGGCCACATTCGAATTCATTCCGTCGCTTACCGGTTAGAACGTCTGGCGATGGCGCACGACCGGGCAGGAGATGCCTACATTCCCAAGCCTTACGATGGAAAAGCAATTCAGCTGTATGCAAAACGCCAGCCATTCGGTCTTCGCATAGATCCTATGCTGGGGTGGGCGGAGTTGTTCAACGGGGAGTTTGGAGTACAAGAAATCCCCGGCTTCCGTCAGACCATGCTGGATGAGCCAAACGTCGAAACCCTTGCCTCCGCGGTAACGAACGCACTGAGGGCGTGCGAAGAAACAGGAGAAGATCACGAAGGGCCGCCAGAGACGTACCTGAGGACTGTGGCATGAAGCGAGGCCCCTATGAACTTCGAGGCCGTCGCTGCTTTTCAAAGTCCGGATCGTTCTATTGAGGTGGTTGGTGAAATGAATGATTAGCGAGGTTGAGGTGTGGCAAACGGCGGCTGCCGAATTGACGTTTCCCTCGGACCGCATCGATGTTTGGCGGGTGCGACTTGATCCTCAAGAGCTAGGGGAGCAAGACTTAAAGGGCATACTTGCGACGGATGAGGTTGAACGTGCATCCCGATTTCACCTCGAAAAGGATCGAGGACGATACATAAGGGGCCGGGCAACCCTGAGAATTCTTCTCGGCCGCTACCTTAAGACGCCGCCCGCGGAGATTCGTTTTCAGTACGAAAACAATGGCAAGCCGGAGGTTGCCCTCTCACATCACTGCCGCAGTTTGCGCTTCAACGTCTCGAACTCAGGTGGATTAGCACTGATTGCTGTCGGTTCCGGGAACGCGATTGGCGTGGATATCGAGAAAATTCGTCCCATGCCCGATCTCTTGGAGGTTGGCAGGCGGTTTTTTTCTGCTCGCGAGGTCCAGGCTCTACTCGCGGTCAGCGAGAACAAGAAGCAGGAGGCTTTCTTCGCCTACTGGACTCGCAAGGAAGCCTTTTTGAAAGCAACGGGCTTCGGGCTCGCGTACCCGCTATCGGGGTTTTCCGTATCCGTAGACCCCGATGGGCCAGCCGAGCTTTGCGAAGTGAGGGAGAATGGTCATGTCACCGGCGACTGGTCTCTGACAGATATACGGCCGGGCGAGGGATTTAGGGGAGCTCTGGCCTGGGCCGGTGGGTACCATGCAGAATCTTCGGGGCTGCATGTCAACGGCCTGATCAAGTGGGAGGCTATCCACCGCCCCCACCGCGAGGTGCTCCGGTTCTATGACTTTGGAGAGGTGCCCGAGGAACGACAAGGGCTCACTGATTTCAAATCCAAACGGCGCGCGAAGCCTGTTCTCCCTTACAGATACAACTATCCGGGCGTGAGTGAAGAAGCTGCGGACGCGCCCGCTCGAGGTGGCGATGCCCGATTGCTGGAGAAGCTTTGGCAGCGGATGCCGCTTAGATGGACGGAGTACCTAGGTAAATAGGTTTTCAGCCGTCTCTGGCCTTTCACCTGGCCCAAGGTTGAAAGACCATAGATGGTTGCATGAGACATCATGAATCAATCCAACAAGGTGATTATCGATCATCTCCGATGCCCTGACAATATGCTCCAAATAGCAATTGTCGGGGAGCTGTCTGGGGACTCTGGGTTCTTCAATTTCGGTAGCGACATCATCTGCTACGGGAAATGTTCCGCTTTCGCCCCAAGCCGGACCTTTAGGCGGCCGCTACATGACGCTCTGGAGTATGCCCGTGTTGATCATGGAGCTGTGTCCGTTCCTTTTAATTTGTCCGAGGTTGTCGAAACCCTCCGCCGGGAAAAATACACCACCGCTCAATGGCGTGTGGTGCGCAACTGGTCACAGAACCGCATTCTCCGGATGGGCTACTACCTGGCCCGGCCATTCCTGCCAGTCTCGATTCGCAGACACCTTCAAAGGCTTGCATTGCGCGGGTGGCGCAAACAACCTTTTCCTCGCTGGCCGGTGGATACGACCGTCGAGCAGATTTTTGAATCCATTGTCGGATTGATTCTCGGGGAGAGGAAAGACCAAACTATACCTTTTATTTGGTTTTGGCCGGAAGGGAAGCGGGCATGCGCCCTATTGACTCACGACGTCGAGACCGCCGACGGCAGGGATTTCTGTGAAAGTCTCATGGACATTGATGACTCCTTTGGGATCAAGGCGTCATTCCAAGTTGTCCCGGAAAGCCGGTATAAGGTTCCGAGAACCTACCTCACCAGCATCACACAACGCGGATTTGAGGTGAATGTCCAGGACCTGAATCACGATGGACGGCTATATGACACATATGAAAAGTTCCAAGAACGGACGAAAGCCATCAACGAGTATGCCGGCCTTTTCAAGGCACGCGGGTTTAGGTCCGCCCTCTTAAATCGGGATATTGATTGGTTGAACTTGCTAGCCTTTGAATATGACATGTCGATTCCCAATGTTGCCCATCTCGATCCCCAACGGGGTGGATGCTGTACGATTTTTCCCTATTTCGTCGGAGGCATCTTGGAGATTCCTGTGACGACGACCCAGGACTATACGCTTTTCCACATTCTCCGAGACTATTCCCTTAACCTCTGGAGAGAGCAGACGAGCCGTATCATCGAGAGGCATGGAGTAATAAACTTCATAATCCATCCGGATTATGTGATCGCGGATCAGGAAATGCAGGTATTCAAGTATCTCCTAGCGTATATTGCCGAGTTGCGTGCCAAGGCTGACCTATGGATTCCCCTGCCACGTGATCTCAACGAATGGTGGAGGCAGAGGAGCCGGATGCAAATTGTCAAAAGCGGAAGCGGTTGGAAGATTGTGGGAGAAGGCAGGGAACGGGCACGACTCGCTTACGCCAGATTGGAGAACGGGAAGCTGGTTTATGACCTCAGCGCTACAGCAACGCCTCCAGGGGAGGTCGAGTGACGGCGCGCATTTGAAAGCGAAGGAGTCTGAACAAGAGCCGGTATTTGAGAGTGAATCAGCGTCATCGCCGCAGACGCGTTCGGGAGCAGCGGAATTTGGTAGGATGAGTTCTCGGAGGTATACAGAGGAGAACCCCGGTTGTTCGTACGCGTCCGGTGAACCTTTCAATTACCCACAAGTTTGGCTTTCTGGTTCATGACCGCTTCGACTTTGTTGGCGGGGTGGAACGGGAAGTACACGGCGCGTGAGCGAGAGCTTCCCGTAGAAGTGCTTCAATGTCTCTCTGAAGTCTGCGGTAATTGCGGATGCTCCGTAGGCATTCCTGGGCCACCTCCTTGCTGACGGTCTTCGTTGTCCTTTTTCCTCCGATAAACCCTGTCCAGCGATAGTAGACCCCGTGCAGGCGGGGCGACCTGAGCTTGCACGCACAGGGGGCTTTTCCGCAGCGGCTTCTGGCTGTGGAGATACTTCCCGGAAGGATCGGCCACTCGAGTTCAAGGGTCTTTTTCATAGTGATATCCTAATGTAGCATTACATTAGGACTCGCACCGGATCAAGGTACAACTGGGGAGGGGCGTTGAATGACATCCTGGCTTGACGATGAACTGGCGGAAGGCAGATTTGCGGACGTGCGTCTGGGAAAGCGGTTCAGGAGCTTGCTGCAACGGCTCTCCGAGGGAATCGGCGAAACCATCCCCATGGCCTGCCAGGACTGGGCCAGCACCAAGGCTGCTTACCGATTCTTCTCCAATGAGAGAGTCAGCGAGCAGGAGATTCTCGCTGGCCATTTCCAGGCGACGCGGGCCCGCTTCCAAATCACCGGGGGATGGATCCTGGTGCTTTACGACACGACAGAATTTTCTTTTCAGCGAGCAGATCCTCGAGCAATCGGAGTTACTAAAAGCGTGAACAGTGGCAAGGACTCGGCAGGCCGCCTGCGCCCACACACCGTGTGTGGCCTCCTCAGGCACTCCAGTCTGGTGGTCACCACCGAGGGCCTGCCGCTCGGGCTGGCGGCCGTGAAATTCTGGACGCGAAAGAAGTTCAAGGGGTGCAAGGCGCTCAAAAAGAAGATTAATCCCACCCGGCTTCCTATCGAAGAGAAGGAAAGCGTCCGTTGGCTGGAGAACTTGAAACAGGCCACCACGCTCCTGAATGAACCTCAGCGATGCGTTCACATTGGGGATCGGGATAGCGACATCTATGAGCTTTTCTGCGCTGCACGGGACGCGGGAACCCCTTTCCTGGTGCGGACCCACGCCGATCGTCTGGCAGAAGATGGCACGCGCACGATCTCGCAGGAAATGGACGAGACACCCGTAAAAGGTTTACATCGAATCGAGGTAAGAGATCAGCAGGGGAATCGCTCGGAAGCTACCTTGGAGATTCGCTACCGTCATCTCCGGGTTTTTCCGCCCGCCGGAAAACAGAAGCGGTATCCTGAACTAACCTTGACAGTGATCTACGCGCAAGAACTTGGGACCCCCAAGGATCGGGAGCCGATCAATGGGAAACTCCTCACTGATCTACCCGTCACTTCTCGGGCCGAGGCCATCCAGAAACTGGTCTGGTATGCGTCGCGCTGGAAGATCGAAACCTATCACAAGATCTTGAAGTCGGGCTGTAAGGCGGAGGAATCTAGGCTGCGGACAGCGGACCGGCTTGTGAACCTGATCGCTGTCTTCTGCATTTTGAGTTGGAGACTTTTCTGGATGACCATGCTCAACCGCTCGGATTCAGGGATGCCCGCACGCCATGTGTTCTCAAAAACAGAACGCCAACTGCTTGATCATCTTGTTGCGGATCGCGCTGTCGATCGCGCTCTAAAGAGGTCGTTGTCTTTCTACATCACCAAGCTGGCCAAACTGGGCGGCTATCTTGCCCGCAGCGGTGACTCTCCGCCAGGCAATAAGCTCATGTGGCGTGGGCTCTCCCGACTCACTGACATCGAGCTTGGGTTTAATGCCGCCAAACTTGTGGGTAATTGAAAGGTTCACCGGACGCTCACCTTAATCTGAAACCCAAGAAACCATCGTGGCGTATGGCGGTTTTGATTCAAAACGGCTTTTGAATACTTTTCTTTGACACTCAAATCGAAATGTAGTAAAAGAAAATGTAATATAAGCCATGCGGCGGGACCCATCATGCCCATCGGGATTCCTGCCAGGATTGTTTATGAGGAGAAACCTCTCATGAGCGTTGTCGCCAAAGCCAGTGGGGCGAATACGCGCGCTGAAATCTTTTCCGAGCCGCAATGCTGGAAAGCGTGCTTCCAAGCATTGGAAAAAAGCCAGCAACTCAAGAAGCTTGCCACAAAGATCCCCCCGGACGCCGATTGCCTGTTCATCGGTTGTGGCTCCAGCTATTACATCTCGCAAGCTGCCGCTGCAAGTTGGCAACTGATTACGGGAAGGCCGGCGCGCGCCATTCCGGCTTCCGAACTGCTCCTCTTCCCAGATTTGGTCCTCAATTCCCACTCCAAGTCCCAGCCCATTCTGGTTTCGCGATCGGGAAGATCTTCGGAAGTGGTGCGAGCGGCCGAATACCTGGAAAAACGACGGGACATCCGCACTTTGGCCATCAGTTGCGCCCAGCATCAGCCGATGGACGAAATCTCCAGCGACACCCTCTTTCTTCTGCCCGCTGATGAAAAGAGCGTGGTCATGACGCGCTCCTTTTCCTCCATGTTGCTGGGCGCGCAATCCCTTGCGGCGGAGGTGGCGGACCGCGAGGCAGTGGCGGAAGGCCTTCGCAGGATTCCCGATCGAATGCAAATAGTTCTGGATTCTGTCCACGAGAGAGTTCAGCAGTTCGTGGATACGAATACCTTCGCCGACTATGTTTTCCTCGGCCAAGGTCCGCTGTTTGGCATCGCCTCGGAAGGCCAACTTAAGGTCAAAGAAATGTCCTGCTCTTATGCGCAGGTCTTCCACACCCTGGAGTTCCGCCATGGCCCCAAAGCGATTGCGGGACCGGAAACACTGATTACTTTCCTTCTTTCCGAAAGTGGCTACGAGGAAGAGCGCAAGGTGTTGGAGGAAATGAAGTCGTTGGGCGCTACCACGCTGGTAATCGCCAACCAGGCGGATGAAGTCACCAAGCAGAACGCCGACTTTCTGCTGGAGCTTCACCTGGACGCTCCCGAGTGTGTCCGGCAGGTGGGCTATCTGGTGACCTTGCAACTGTTGGGCCTTTACACCGGTCTCAAAAAGGGGTACGACATTGACTGCCCCCGCAATTTGACGCGGGCCGTGATTCTGGACATCGACTAAGACGTTCTTGCCATGCCCCATTTTGATGTCACCGTGGTCGGCGAGTTGAATCTCGACCTGATTTTGTATGGGTTG
>Ga0335085_10011375_pt1 | contig 13213 bp, 7 predicted proteins | sample Lox_Sample_45_FD_206712 | JGI IMG/M metagenome (GOLD analysis project Ga0335085, IMG submission 206712) | Soil microbial communities from Loxahatchee National Wildlife Refuge, Florida, United States - Lox_Sample_4.5 | ecosystem: Environmental > Terrestrial > Soil > Wetlands | place: USA: Florida...
GCAAAAAGTTGCACCCGCGGTAAATTTTCCGGGAAGACGCTGATTTGAAATCAATAGGGGGGAAGTGTACGATTCCATGCGCAGGGGAAATCAATGCTGACTCCGGCCCGATGGACCCAGTTTACCTCCTGGTGGCGGCAGGCCGCCAAGTGCCTGGGAGTGGAATCCCAGTGCGAGGGCTTTTTGTCTCCGGAGTCGGGAGGGATGGAAGCCCTTATGAAAGTCGCCGGCGCTGAGGGAGACCTCGATTATGTGCTTTTTGTGCTCCTCCGGTACTGGGTGCCGCCCATCCTGCCTCCGGCTGGCAAGGAGCGGATGGTGAAGGGGGAGCCCGACTACTGGATCGAATCGGAGCAGATACTCAAGCAGGCCGTCGGCCGCTTGCGCGAACTCCGTCCCTTCCTGCAGATGCTCACGGAGTCGCATCCCGGCCCCAGTCCGCAGGCGCACGCTTCGCAACCGCAAACGGCCGGCGCCTCGCCGCCCGAACTGGACCTGTCGGCGCTGCTGGAGGGCATTGCCGGGGCGGCGGGCAGGCTCGGGGGGCCGGATTACACCTCCGTCATCAAGAGCCTGAACTCCACGCCGTTCCGCCAGGTCGTCCACTTCCGGCACAACAAGAAGCACAGCACCGAGGTCTGGGTGGTCTTCCTGCTCAAGGAACATTTGCGGTCGTTGGGGTTGGGGAAGGACCGGGCCTGGCCGATCGTGTGCGAGGTGGTGACGGCGGCCGGCGTGCGCAATGCGGAGGGGGAGCGGTACCAGCCCGACGAGCTCAAATCCTGGTGGACGAAACAATGGCCGCGGTCCTACGCGTTGCTCGCCGCCAAGGACGCCGCCGTCCAGCCCACCGAGTTCGCCTACCAGAGCGACTACCAGTGGTTCCAGGCGTGGATGACCCACCAACTCGAAACACAAAGATAATGTCTGTTAGTGACAGCGGGTCCTGTCGGCGAACAGCCCGGACGTGCTCGCTCCGCCCGGAGGCAAGCAAGTCGCTGCGCTCCGCCCGGGCGCCCGTTCGCCGCCACCCGCTTGCTTTTTGCTTGCTCGTCGCCAGCGTGCTGGCGTTTGTCGTGACGGCGGGCTGCGACGTCAAGCTCACGCCGAAGCGGCCGACCCTCGACGCCCCTCCTGCAAGCTCGGAGAAGGCGAATGAGCTGGTCGAATTAAACCGGAGGGTGCAGGATCTGCAGCAGGGCGGACGGTATGCCGAGGCGATTCCCCCGGCTCAACGGGCCGCCGAGTTGTATGAGAAAGACCTGGGGCCCGAACATCCGTACGTGGCGACGGCCCTGACGACCCTCGCCAGGCTCTACCGCGCGAACGGAGAGTACGCCAAGGCCGAACCCTTGTTCCAGCGGGTGTTGGCCGTCCGCGAGCAAACGCTGGGGCCCGCTCATCCCGACGTCGCGACGACGCTGAACGATCTGGCGCTGCTGTACGACGCGACCGGCGATTTCGCCAAGGCGGAGCCCCTCTACCAGCGGGCGCTGGCCATTCGGGAAAGAGCGCAGGGTATCGGCCATCCCGATGTCGCGACGACGCTGAACAATCTGGCGCTCCTGTACGACGCGACCGGAAATTTCACCAAGGCCGAACCGCTGTATCAACGGGCGCTGGTCATTCGGGAAAGGGCGTTCGGCCGCGAGCACCTTCTCGTCGCCGTCGTTCTGAATAACATGGCCGTGTCGCTGGTCGCGGCCGGCAGTCCCGCCAAGGCCGAACCCTTGCACCGGCAGGCGCTGGACATCCGCGAGAAAGCGCTGGGGTCCGACCACCCCGATGTGGCCGCTTCCCTGAACAACCTGGCGGAATTGTACCGCGCCGGTGGCAACGTGGCGAAAGCCGTACCCCTCTATCAGCGGGCGCTGGCCATTCGCGAAAAGGCGTTCGGTCCCGAGCATCCCGATGTCGCGACGACGCTGAACAACCTGGCGGAGTTGTATCGCATGAACGGGAACGACGCCAAGGCGGAACCCCTCTATCAGCGGGCGCTGGCCATTCGCGAGAAGACGCTCGGTCCCGAGCATTTGAAGACCGCCGCTACCCTCGGCGGGCTGGGCGCGCTGTATGAAGGTAGGGGCGACTATGCGAAGGCCGAGCTGCTGTACCGGCGGGCGCTGGCCATCAAGGAAAAGGTCAAAGGCCCCGACCACCAGGATGTCGCCATTGCCCTCGGCCCGCTCGCGTCGCTCTTTAAAAAAGCCGGGGACTACGAGCAGGCCGAATCCCTGTACCGCCGGGCGCTCACGATTCAGGAAAAGGTTTTCGGCCCGACCCATCGCAACCTCGCGGCGTCTCTCATCAACCTGGCCTCGGTGTATGAAGCCGCCGGGAACTACGAAAAGGCGGAGCCCCTCTACCAGCGGGCGCTGGAGATCCACGAGAAGGCGTTCGGTCCCGAGCATCCCCTCGTGGCGGCCGACCTGAGCAGCCTCGGCACGCTGTACGTCGCGCTTGGGAATACCGAGAAGGCCGAATCGTTCTATCGCCGTGCGCTGGATGTCCGCGAAAAGGTCCTCGGCGCCGGCCATTCCAGCGTGGCGACCGAGATGAACAACCTGGCCGCCCTGTATCGCAACACCGGGGAGCGCGCGAAGGCGGAGGCCCTGCTGCGGGAGGCGCTGGCCATCGATGAGCTGGCGCTGGGCCCGACCCATCCCAACGTGGCCACCGACCTAAGCAACCTTGCGGCGCTCTATCGCGACGCGGGGGATAACGCCAAGGCCAAGCCCCTCCTGCGGCGGGCGCTGGCCATCGATGAACTGTCGCTGGGCCCGACCCATCCCACGACGGCGGTCTCGCTCTCCAACCTGGCTCAGCTGTACCAGGCCACGGGGGAGAGCGCGAGCGCGGTGCCGCTGTTCAACCGCGCCCGCGCCATCCAGGAACAGGCGTTGGGTCCCGACCATCCCGAGACGGCCGACGCGCTCGGCAGCCTCGTGACGGCTTCTGTGGCCGCCGGGAAGTTCGCGGAGGCGGAGCCGCTGGCGCGAAAGTTGATCCGCATCAGGGAAACGACCGTGGGCCGCGATCATCCCGCCGTGGCCCAATCCCTTATCACGCTCGCAGGAATTGCCGCCGCACAGCAACACCATCGGGAGGCGGCCGACCTGTTCAAGCAAGGGCTCTCGCTCCAGGAGAAACAAATCCGGAGCGGCGTTGCGTTCCTGGCCGACCAGCAGAAAGCGGCGTTCATCCGCTCCCTGTCCGGAGACATGTTCATGTTCCTTTCGTTGATTCACCAGCACTTCAAAGGGGATCGGGAGACGGTCCGGGATGGGCTGGAGCTGGTCCTGCGCCGGCAAGGGGCCGTCCTGGACGCGGAGTTTTGGGCCAGCGATGAGTTGTGGGCCCGGTTGCCGGAGTCGGCTCGGAGCGACCGCGAGGAACTCGATGCGGACGGCGGCGAGCTGACTCGGTTGGGCCGGCATAAGCCGGAGAGGATGGGCGTTAATCTGTACCGGGAGACGCTCACGACGCTGACTCAGCGGATAGACGCGGCGGAGCAGCGCCTGGCCGGCGCCAGCGCGACGGCCGCCAGAGCGCTTCAACCCAAGACGGTCACCGTTGAAGTGGCCGTGAAGGCGCTGCCGGAGAATTCCGCGCTGATCGAGTTTGTGAAGATGCAGGATTTCGACTTTGACGCGGGCAAGTGGAAAACATCCTGGCGCTACCTGGCCTTCGTGCTGCGCAAGTCGGGCGAAGTCTTCTTCGTGGACCTCGGCGACGCGGACATGCTGGAAGACCGGGTGCGACATGCGTTGGAGGACATCCGCAGTGCCCCTCACGCGCCCGCGAAATCCGGCGCCGCCAAGCCCGTGAAGAAACCACGAGGCCGTTCCGCGTTGCCGCACGGCCTTGTGTCCCTCGAAGACCTCCATGCCAATCTTTGGACGCTGCTGGCGCCGGCGCTCGGCGGCGCGGATAAAATTCTGCTCAGCCCTGACGGCCTGTTGAACCTGGTTCCCTTCGCGGCTTTGCGGGATGGGCAGGGACGTTCGTTGGTGGAACACTACCAGCTTGCGTATCTCGCCGGCGGCCAGGAATTGGCCGGTCTGGAAGGTGCGGCGCCCACGCCCGTCAGCGAGTTGTTCCTGGTTGCGAACCCGGCCTTCGATGCAAAAATTACGGCGTCGGACGGCGAGGACGACTCTCTCCGATCCCGTGATTTCCGGGCGGTCTTCTCGCCGCTTCCCGGAACGGAGTGGGAGGAGAAGGAGATTCCCGCTCTCGTCGGTGCCGATGGGAGGATGACGCAGGTGCTGGCCGGCCCGGCGGCGACGGAGAGTGCGGTGAAGGCCGTCAGCAGCCCACGAATCCTGCATCTGGCGACGCACGGGTTCTTTCTTTCCGATGAAGTGGTCGCGTTGGATCAAGGAACCAGGAAGGCGTCTTCGAAGCGGGGGCGTTCCGGGCGGAAGGCGCCGGCGAGGGGGCAATATGAGAATCCGCTCCTGCGTTCGGGGCTGGCTCTGGCCGGCGCCAATTATGCCGCGAAGACGACGGAAGGGGACGATGGGCTCCTGACGGCCCTGGAAATCGCCGGTCTGGATCTTTCGGGGACGGACCTCGTGGTGCTCCCGGTCTGCGAGACGGGCGCGGGGAAAGTGCAGAATGGAGAGAGCGTGTTCGCGTTACGGCGTGCCTTCGCGCTTGCGGGGGCAAAGAATCTCCTGATGAGTCTCGGACCGGTCGGCAATGAAGTCGCCGCGCGCCAGTTGAAGGCTTTTTACCGGAAAGCGCAAACACTGCCTCCAGCCGAGGCGTTGCGGCAAGCGCAACTTGAATCCATTCGCGAACTGAAGGCCAAGTATGATGTGCCTCCGCCGGGGCTCTGGGCGCCGTTCATCCTCCAGGGCGCGCACGCCTTCGGCCCGTAACTGTGCAGCCCGACGCGAAGACCTATCCTTTTCAGCCACACTGTTGCGAAGAAGACACGCTGAGGATACCCCCATCGTTTCAGTGAAACGACCGTAAACGCATTGATTCATAATGAATCCTCAAAGTGGTACGCATGATGCTTCTGTTCTACTTCAGGTGAAAACGGGTTCTTCGGTTCACGCTGTCAACTAAGGAGGTAGGACGATGGAAGAGAATCGCGCATCATATGTGAAGACGATGGCCTTCATGTTCGTAGGGGGCGCGGTGCTTGGCGCCGTCGCCGGCATTCTGTTCGCGCCGAAGTCGGGCGAGGAGACCCGTAAGGAGATCAAGGACTACGCGTCCAAGGTCAAGGGCGAGGTTGCGGACGCCGCGCAGCGCACCAAGGCGGGGATTGAGGCCGTTGTCGAGAAGGGGCGCACGCTGCTTTCCGAGTCCAAGGCCGCGTAGTTTTCGATCCGAGCGAACCGGCGCAGGTCAAGATCGCCGCTTGGCCTGCGCCGATTTCCCCTTGTGTTCTCCCACCTTCTGAATTGACACCCTCCGGATATTCTGCTACCTTTTGCCCCATTTGAAGCTCGGATTGCCTCGCCTTATCAGCTTGCTCGCTTGGAGGAATCGCCCGGTGCCTTACGGGTCGTCTGATCGGATTGTCCTCCCTGTCGTTTCCATTTTTGTCTGTGCTTTCCTGCTCTTCGGAGCAGTCTCTCTCGCAGACGCCCAGCCCGACGAAGCGACGCTCTTTACGGAAGGCTATCAGGCGTACCTGAAGGGAGACACCGACAAAGCCATCGCAACCCTGACCGACGTTCTCAAACAGTTCCCGGAGGGACGGGTCAACGACCTGGCCCTGTATTGGCTGGGAAAGTCCTACCAGAAGGCCGGCCGAACCCAGGAGGCCCTCGAGGCTTTTCGTGAACTGAAAACGAAATTTCCCCAAAGCTCCATGTTCGGTCACGCGTCCCGGCAGATTGCAGCGCTGGAGAAAAAAGGCGTTCCGGAGCAAGCGCCGTCGCCGCTCGAGCCCAAGGTGGCGGCCAAGCCGCCGGTTGAATCGCCTGCCGAGCCGAGGCCTGCGGCTCCTCCGCCGAAAGTCGCGGTCAAGCCGGAGCCCACGCCGCCCGCAAAGCCGGAGGCGCCTTCTATGGAAACGATCACTCCGCCGCTGGCGCAGCCTCCGGCAGCGAAGCCCGAACCTCCCCCGAAGGTGGCGGCTCTGCCTGAGCCCAAAGCGCCGGCTCCGCCGAAAGCGAAAGCCAAGCCGGAAAAGGCGCCTCCGGTTGTGGCCAAGAAGGAACCTGTTCCCGACCATCGGGCAAAACCGGGACGCGTGCCTTCGACGAAGGCGCCGGCGCGTCCGCCGCTGGCCGCGCCTCCCGCCGGCGAGTCGGTGTTTCTCGTCGTGGAGCGGGTGGCAGGCGTGGAGGTGACGGATGTGGGGGGCCGTTACGTGGCCGTCTCCGGAGACAGCGTCACGGTGTCGTTCGGCGTCGTCAATCGCGGGAACGCAGAAGACGCGTTCCTCCTCATTGCAACGCTGCCGCCCTCCTACCAGGCTGTTTTTTTCCAGGATGCCGAAGGGAACGGACGCGTGCGGGCCGGGGAACCGTCCGTGACCGAGACGCCGCGGCTCGGCATCGGCCAGCGCGCCCGGTTCGTGCTCAGGGCCCGCCTTCCGATCGAAATGAGCGACGGCGCGGGGCAGCCGTTTGAAATCAAGGTCTCCTCAAAATCCGACCCGGTCGTGTCGCAGACCGCGCCAACGACGCTCGTCGCCTCCGCGCCCGCGCTGCGAGGGACGTTTGCGCTGGATCGGACGAAGGTCAAGCCCGGTGACGCCGTCTCGTACACCTTGACCTTGTCGAATGTCGGCTCCGCCGATGCCCGGTCGGCTCGTGTCGTCGTGTCGTATCCCGGCGCGTTCAGGCTCGTGCAGGCGACCCCGTCGGCTTCGTCGGTCGATCCGCAAGTGCACACGGTCATGTGGGACCTCGCGCGGCTGGCGCCGAATGATCACCCCGCGGTCCGGCTGGATTTTCGTGTGACGGATGACGCTCTGGCGGATCAGGAACTCGGCGTCCGGGCCGTGCTGCAGTCCGCTGTGGGAGAGCAGACGGTGTCCGTCGTCTCGGCGGTCGCGAGAGTCGAAGCGGTGGCGGGCGTTCGGGTGACGGGAGCCGAAGCGTTCCGCACGGTGTTCCCGCGTGAGAAAGTGCTGCTGCCGTTCACGCTGAGAAACATGGGCAACGGGCCGGACCGCTTTGCGCTCAGGGCTCAGAGCGATCTCGGGGGCGGTGTCACCGTGGTCGAAGACCGGAACCGCGATGGGGTCCGCCAACAGAACGAGCCGGTGGTGGAGATGACCCGGCTGCTCAATCCCCAGGAAGAGATCGCGTTGCTGGCCGAGCTGGCCGTCCCCGCCGACGCGTCGGACGCAAAGAGGCATTCCATCAGGCTGGCCGCGACGTCGGAGCGCTCCCGGGAGGCGATCGCGGAGACCGGACGTCTCGTCGTCATCGCGCGACCCGTGGTGGCGGTGGCGACCCAGATGGCGGCCAAGGAAGGCATTCCGGGCAAGGTCTTTTCATATCAGCTCGTCTGCACGAACACCGGCACCAGCCCGGCCCGGCGCGTCCTGGTATCGGAGAGCCTTCCCCCCGAGTTGGAGTTTGTCGATGCCCAGCCGAAGCCCGGTCAGATCGAAGGCCAGCGGCTCGCATGGGAAATCGCCGATCTCGGCTCGGGACAGCAGGAAATCCTCACGGTGGGTGTCCGGGTCAAGAAGGGTGTCGTGGCCGGCACGCCCGTCCGAAAGTCCACCATGGTCCGCTATCGGGACATGAAAGATCAGGTCTATGAATCCAGCCCCGGCAGGGAAGCGCCCTAGCCGGTGCGGGATTGCCGCCGCCTGCGCGCGTGCGACCTTGTGGCGGCGGGCGACTCACCCTTGACGCCCACGGCACAATCCATTACAATACGTCCTTAATTATCGGCCGAGACGACCCTGCCTGTCTTCCTATATTCCCGGCCCATGTGTACACCGTGTTTTGGGGTAATGCAGAAAGCGCGCGGGTGCTTCGGTAATCGGCGTGTGGAGTCAGTGGAGAAGATATGCCTCGATCACATGAACTGAAGAAAATCAGGAATATCGGCATCATGGCGCACATTGATGCCGGCAAGACGACCACCACCGAACGCATCCTGTTCTACACGGGCGTGGCGCATAAGATGGGAGAAGTCCACGACGGCGCGACCGTCATGGATTACATGGAACAGGAGCGGGAACGGGGGATCACGATCACGTCGGCCGCCACGACCTGCGAGTGGCGCAAGCATCGCATCAATATCATCGACACCCCGGGGCACGTGGATTTCACGATCGAGGTCGAACGGTCCCTGCGTGTCCTGGACGGTGCGGTAGCCGTGTTCGACGCAGTGCAGGGCGTGGAGCCGCAATCCGAGACGGTCTGGCGGCAGGCCGACCGCTACAAGGTGCCCCGCGTCGTGTTCATCAACAAGATGGACCGGATGGGGGCGGATTTCTACATGAGCGTGAAGAGCATCGTGGACCGGCTCGGCGCGCGCCCGGTCGCGCTCCAATTGCCGATCGGCCGGGAGGGTGAGTTCAAGGGACACATCGACCTGGTCACCATGAAGGCGATTACCTTCAAGGATGAGACCAAGGGCGCCAAGTACGACGTCGGCGAGATTCCGGCGGACATGGCCAAGCAGGCGAAGGACTACCGCGAGAAGCTGATCGAATCGGTCGCCGAGTTCGACGATACGGTCATGGACAAGTATTTGAACGGCAAGGAGCTGACCGAGGATGAGATCCGGCACTGCATCCGGGTGGGCACCATTGCGATCAAGATCAGTCCCGTTCTGACCGGCTCCGCCTTCAAGAACAAGGGCGTGCAGCATCTCCTGGACGCGGTGGTGGACTACCTGCCGTCGCCGCTGGACATCCCTCCGTTGCTGGGCTACAGCCTGGACGGCGAGAGCCGGATCGAATGCAAGGCCTCCGATAGCGAGCCGCTCTGCGCGATCGCCTTCAAGATGCTGAACGATCCGCACATCGGCCAGTTGACGTTCGTCAGGGTCTATTCGGGCGTGATGACGCAGGGCATGAACCTCTACAACGCGAACAAGGACAAGTCCGAGCGCGCCAGCCGGCTCGTCAAAATGCATGCCGACAAGCGCGAAGAGATCGACGCCGTCTACGCCGGCGAGATCGCCGCCGTCGTGGGGATGAAGCTGGCCACCACCGGCGACACTCTCTGCGAGGAAAAGAGGCCGGTCAAGCTCGAGATGATGAAGTTCCCCGAGCCCGTCATCTCGATGGCGATCGAGCCCAAGACCAAGGCGGACCAGGAGAAGATGGGCTACGCCTTGAACCGGCTGGCCCTCGAAGACCCGACGTTCAAGGTCAAATCGGACGAGGAAACCGGAGAGATCGTCATTTCCGGGATGGGCGAATTGCATCTCGAAATCCTCGTCGACCGCCTGAAGCGGGAATTCAAGGTGGAAGCCAATACCGGCGCGCCGGAGGTGTCCTATCGGGAAGCCATTACCGCCGAGGCGGAGGGGGTGGGCAAGCACATCAAGCAGTCCGGCGGCCGCGGGCAATACGGACATGCCGAGATGACCGTCAAGCCCGGAGAGCCGGGCACAGGGCTGGTCTTTGAAAACGATATTCGAGGCGGCGCCATTCCGAAGGAATACATTGCCCCGATCAAAAAAGGCGTGGAAGAAGGCATGGCCATGGGGCCCCTGGCCGGCTTCCCCCTGCTGGATGTGGAAGTGCACCTCGTCGACGGGTCGTATCACGAAGTGGACTCCAACGAGATGGCCTTCAAGATCGCCGGCAACATGGCCTTCAAGGACGCCATTCTGCGGGCCAAGCCCGTTCTGCTGGAACCGATCATGCGGGTGGAAGTGGTGACCCCGAACGAATACACGGGCGACGTCATCGGCGATCTCAATTCCCGGCGCGGGCAAATCGTCGGGATGAACACCCGTGCGACCGCCTCCGTCGTGGAGGCGTCGGTGCCGCTTGCCACCATGTTCGGCTACGCGACGGTCGTGCGCTCGAAGACCCAGGGGCGCGCCACCTTCACGATGGACTTCAAGGAATACCAGCCCTGCCCCAAGCCGGTCCAAGAGGCGATCATCGCCAAATTCACGGGCAAGGCCTGAGGGAATCTCTGCTACAATAAAGGGCGATGAGTCGTCCTATTCCCATCCTGCAGGAACCCCGGCCGCATCTGCCTCCCTGGTTCAAGGTCCGGTTTCGCGAGGGTCCGGATTACCGGGAGATCCGGCGGCTGACTCAGGATCTCAACCTCCACACGATCTGCGAAGAGGCGCGCTGTCCGAACGTCTGGGAATGCTGGAACAGCCGGACGGCCACCTTCCTGATCCTCGGCGATATCTGCACCCGCCGGTGCCACTACTGCGCCGTCGCCACGGGACGTCCCCATCCGCTTGATGAGGCGGAACCCGAACGGGTCGCATCGGCCGTGAAGGCGCTCGGTCTCCGCCATGCCGTCATCACGTCGGTCAATCGCGATGAGTTGCCTGACGGGGGCGCGCGCATCTTCGCCGGGACGATCCGGGCCGTCCGCCGGGACCAGCCGGCCTGTACGGTCGAGGTCCTCATTCCCGATTTTCTGGGCGATGAAGCCGCGCTGGAGACGGTCCTGGCGGCGGCGCCGGACATTCTCAATCACAACATCGAAACGGTGCCGCGCCTTTTCCCGTCGGTCAGGCCGCAGGGCCGGTACTCCCGCTCAATTGAGTTGCTGCAGGCGGCATCGCGCCGGGGCGCCCTGACGAAGTCGGGCCTGATGGTGGGTCTTGGCGAAACGAGGGAAGAGGTGGGCGCCGTCATGCGGGACCTCCGCACGGCGGGCTGCTCGATCGTCTCCGTCGGACAGTACCTCCAGCCGACCAGGGCGCACTGGCCGGTGATGCGATTTTATTCGCCTGAGGAGTTCGATCTGTTCAGAGAAGAGGGGCGTGCCCTGGGATTCCGGCACGTCGAATCCGGCCCCCTGGTCCGCAGCTCGTATCATGCCGCACAGCAAGCCTCCCTCTGAATTGACTCTCTCCTGACCCCTCCCTATAATGCCGTCTGGTGCGCCCGTCTCACCTGTGAGGGCTATGGCATTCCCTAAGGGATTTCTAGCGCGGCGGCTGAGCGGACTCAAGGCGCGGGTTCAGCATGCCTTTGCGATGGAGCCGGCCGGACAGCCCCTGTCGGCGGAGGATGTCGCGTTGCTCGACCGGGTCGCCGCTGCCGTGGTCGCGCGTGAGATGGCGGTGCCGGCCGTGATGTTCCTGGAGTCCGTGGGCCCCATGAATTTCCTCGGCAGCCAGGCCCTGCACTTTTTCACTCCCATCCTGGAAGTCGTCTTTTCCCAGCGCGACGTGGAACGCGTCGCGCTCCTCCTCGAACGGCGTGACACCCTGTCGCGGCTCGCCGCGCTGATCGAACGCCAGGCCGAGACGCCGCGCGCCGCGAAGCATCCATGAGCGCCGGACCTGCCAGCTCGCTCCAGACGATCGTCGCCACCGACTGCGGCAGCACGACGACCAAGGCCATCCTGATCGAAAAGGTCAATGGGGAGTACCGGCAGACGTACCGTGGTGAGGCGCCGACCACCGTCGAAGCCCCCTTCGAGGACGTCACGCGGGGGGTGCTCAACGCGATCGCGGAAATCGAGGAGCTTTCGGGACGGAAGATCCTCGACGGAGAAAAGATCATCACGCCGAGCGGCGCGGGCGGCAACCCGAAAACCGGCGTGGACATTTACATTTCCACGAGCAGCGCCGGCGGCGGCCTCCAAATGATGGTCGCCGGCGTGGTGCAGAGCATGACGGCCGAGAGCGCGCAGCGCTGCGCCCTGGGCGCCGGAGCGATCGTGATGGACGTGCTGGCCTCGAACGATGGGCGCCTGCCGCACGAGAAGATCGAGCGCATCCGCTCCCTGCGGCCCGACATGATCCTGCTGTCGGGCGGCACGGACGGCGGGACCGTGCTGCACGTGGTGGAGATGGCGGAGTACATCGCCGCCGCCGAACCACGCCCGCGCCTGGGCATGAGCTACAACCTGCCGCTGATTTACGCCGGCAACAGGGATGCCCGCGGGCAAGTCACGGAGATTCTTGCGAAGAAAACCGCGCTGACCGTCACGGATAACTTGCGGCCGACGCTCGAAATGGAGAACCTCGCGCCGGCCCGCAACAAGATTCACGATCTGTTCCTGGAGCACGTCATGGCCCAGGCGCCGGGCTACAAAAAACTGATCGCGTGGGCCGGCGCGCCGATCATGCCGACGCCGGCCGCGGTGGGCCTCATCATGGAGACCATTGCGAAGAAGCACGGCATCAACGTGATCGGCGTGGACATCGGCGGCGCGACGACCGACGTGTTTTCCATCTTCCAGAGCATCTTCAACCGGACCGTCTCCGCCAACCTGGGAATGAGCTACAGCATTTCGAACGTGCTGGCCGAGACGGGCCTCGACAACATCATGCGCTGGGTGCCGTTCTCGATCGACGAACAGGACCTGCGGAACCGGATCAAGAACAAGATGATCCGCCCGACCACGGTGCCGCAGACCCTCGACGAGCTCCAGATCGAGCAGGCCATTTCCCGGGAGGCGCTTCGTCTGGCCCTGATCCATCATAAAGCGCTGGCGACCGGACTCAAAGGCGTGCAGCAGGAGCGGTCGATCTCGGATGTCTTCGAGCAGAAGGGGTCGGGGGCGTCGCTGGTGGACATGTTGCAGCTCAACCTGATCGTCGGCAGCGGGGGCATCCTCTCCCACGCGCCGCGCCGGGTGCAATCGCTCCTGATGATGGTGGACGCCTATGAGCCGCTGGGGTTCACGGAGCTGGCCGTGGACAGCATCTTCATGATGCCGCACCTGGGCGTGTTGTCCACCGTGGATGAGAAGGCCGCCACGGACGTGTTCGTGCGCGATTGCCTGATCTATCTCGGAACCTGCGTGGCACCCATCGGGCACGGCGCATGGGGCGAGCGGTGCGCTGATTACACCATCACGTTTGCGAATTCTAAGAATGCCGCACCCCCTCCTGCTATCAAAGGGACGCTGAACTTCGGCGCCCTTCGGCTCGTTCCGCTCGCGGCGGGGGAAGAGGCGACCGTCTCCATGACGCCCGCGCGCGGCGTCGACGTGGGGGCGGGCAAGGGTGTTCCGGTCGAGCGGCGCGCGCGCGGGGGAGTCGTGGGCTTAGTGCTCGACGGGCGGGGCAGGCCGCTGCAGCTTCCCAAAAAGCAAGAGGAACGGGTGCGCGCTCT
>Ga0335085_10011376_pt1 | contig 13212 bp, 11 predicted proteins | sample Lox_Sample_45_FD_206712 | JGI IMG/M metagenome (GOLD analysis project Ga0335085, IMG submission 206712) | Soil microbial communities from Loxahatchee National Wildlife Refuge, Florida, United States - Lox_Sample_4.5 | ecosystem: Environmental > Terrestrial > Soil > Wetlands | place: USA...
GCAGGTAGCCGGTGAAGAGGGCGGGCACTCCCGCCGCCCCGAGCGCCACGTCGTGCCCCAGGCTGCGGAGGTCCTGCTTCACCTCCACCCGGGCCAGCGCCAGGTGCTCGCGGATGAACGTCTGCAGTCCGTCGAGGAGTTGCTGCAGCGCGTCTCGCGAGGGCATGCCGGAGGCAGGCATGGCGCAACGTAGTTACCGCTTGCCTGCGGCGCCAGCGGCGGTCATTGACTTCCGCACCGCCGGGTGGATGATTCCCCGGTCGACACCCCGGAGGGGCGGGATGTTCACGGGCGTGAAGGTGTTCTCGGCGACCAAGGCCAAGGAACGCGACGATCTCGGCGAGCAGGTGACCCGCTGGCTGCGGGCGAACGGCGACCTGGAGATCGTCGACCGGACGGTGACGCAGTCCAGCGACAACGAGTTCCACTGCCTGACCGTGGTGATCTTCTACCGGCCGAAGAACGGGGCGAAGAAGACCCCTTAGTGCTGCTCCTGCAGCCGCATCGCCCGCTTCGCCATGGCCTTGGCCAGGGACGGCCTGGGCGACTTGTGGTCCTGCGACACCCGCAGCCCGGCCACCCCCAGCATCACCGCGACCGCGGTCCCCAGCCCCAGCCAGGACCAGACCGCCGACTTGCGCGCGTTCTTTCGGGTGCGGGGGGCGAGCTGCAGGGTCCGGGCGATGCCCGCCAGCGCCTCCAGCGCGTGCGCCAGCTCCAGCGCGCTGTGGGGGCGGGCGCGCGGGTCCGGCTCCAGGCAGCGCTCGATCAGGTTGTCCCAGCGGGGATCGAGGTTCTGCACCAGCCGTGAGGGCGGGGCGAACCTGCCCACCGGCAGCTCCCCGGTGAGCAGCTCGTACATCATCACCCCGAAGGAGTAGAGGTCGGCGCGGTGGTCGGCCCGCTTGGCGTCCTTGCGCTGCTCCGGGGCCATGTAGTTCGCGGTCCCCATGGCCACGTTGCTCTGGGTGAGGCACTGCGCGCCCTCGGCGTGCAGGCCGGCGAGCCCGAAGTCGAGCACCTTGGTGCGCAGGTCCTGCGTCACCAGCACGTTGTCGGGCTTGAGATCGCGGTGCACCACCGCCCGGGCGTGCGCGTAGGCCAGGGCGTGGGCCACCTGGGAGAGCAGGACCGCGAGCTGCCGGGCCGTGGGGCGGTTCCGGTGGGCCCAGGCCCGCAGCGACTCGCCGTCGATCAGCTCCATGGCGATGTACACGTGCGGGCCCGCCCGGCCCCGCCCCACCAGCCGCACGATCCCCGGGTGGTCGAGCTGGGCCATCGCGGCCGCCTCACGGCCGAAGCGGCGGACGTAGTCGGGAACGGCGGCCATCTGCGGGGTGAGGATCTTCACCGCCACCGGGAGCCGATCGGATTCGCGTGCGCAGCGGAAGACCTCGCCCATCCCGCCCTGGCCGATGCGGGCGAGGACGGCGAACCCCTCCAGCTTCGGCAAGGGCGGCTCGGGCGGCGCGTCCGGCGGGGGCGCGGCAGGGGTGGCCCGCGGGGGCGAGGGAGGAGCGGATTTCTCCCGGTGCACCTCGAAGCGGACGCCGCAGTGCCCGCAGCGGGCCAGCGACCCGTCCACGAACAGGCTCACGTCGCAGCGGATGTCGCAGTTGGGGCAGCGCTGCACGGCGCGCTTTCTGGCCAGCGGAGGCTGTGACCTGGGTGCGACGGGATCCGCCATGTGGGGCAGTGTGGACCAGCGGATCCATCGCGCAAGTTTTCCTTCTGTCTACTCCAGCGCCTCCAGCACCCGGTAGATCTCCACCGGCGCCTCCCGGTTCTTCACCTTGGCCGGGGGCAGCGGCTCGAGCACGAACTTCTCCTTTCCCGCCCGGCGCGCGCACTCCTCGGAGATCACCACCATGTCCTCCCGGGCCACGCCGCAGAGCCGCGAGGCCAGGTTCACTCCGTCGCCGATGGCGGTGTAGCTCAGGGCCTTCGAGGACCCCATGTTCCCCACCACCACGTGCCCGGTGTGCAGGCCGATGCCGATGCGCAGGGGGACCTTGCCCTGGGCCACGCGCTCCTCGTTCCACTCCGCGACCCGCTTCTGCATGCGCACCGCCGCTCGCACGGCGTTGGTGGCGTCGTCGGGGCGGCTGACGGGAGCGCCCCAGAGCCCCATGATCGCGTCGCCGATGAACTTGTCGAGGATGCCGTTGTGCTCGAAGAGGATGTCCACCATCAGCTCGAAGTAGTCGTTGAGCATGCTGACCACTTCCTGGGCGGGAAGCTTCTCCGCGATGCTGGTGAACCCGCGGATGTCGCTGAAGAGCATGGTCAGCTCGGTGAGCGCCCCGCCCTTGGAGAGCTCGATGTTCCCCCGCGCCGCCTGCTCCACCAGGGCCGGGGAGAGGAAGCGGGCGAGCTGGGCCCGCTGGGTGGCCTCGTGCTCCAGGGCCCGGGCGTACTCGCTGTTCTCCAGCGCCACCGAGGCCTGGGCGGCGATGGCCGAGAGCACCTCCAGGTCCTTGGTGGTGAAGGCGGCGATGCGCTCGCGGGAATCGAGGAACATGATCCCCTTCACCTCGTCGCCCGAGGAGCTGAGCAGGGGCACGGCCATGGCGCTGCGCACCCCCAGGGCGATGATGGAGTGCGAGGCCTGGAAGCGCTTGTCGGCGATGGCGTCGGAGGTGAGCACCCCCTCCTTGGTGAGCTGCACCTGGGCGAGCAGCGTGTCCGAGACCAGCACCTTCCCCTCCCCCGGCTTGCGCTGGCGCATGGCCTGGATCACCAGCTCCTGGGAGTGGGGATCGCGCAGGAGGATGACGCCGTTGTCGCAGGGGATGAGATCGAAGGCCACCTCGAGGATGCGCTCGAGCAGCTCGTTGAGGTTCCGCTCCAGCCGGACGAAGGTGGAGAACTCGTGCCCCACCCGCAGGCGCTCGTAGTCGCGGCGCAGCTGGTTGACGTCCTTGATCTGCTCCACCGGCACGAAGTTCGCCTTGGCGGAGGTGCGGGCCACCACTCCCTCCAGCTCGCCGGTCTGGCCGGTGTGGACGATCTCCGCGTTTCGCGCCCGCACCGGGCCGCTCCAGAGGCGAAACTCCATCCGCGAGGTGCCGATCATCACCTCGTCGCCGTCGTTCAGCCGGGCGGGGCCGTAGATGCGCTTGCCGTTGAGGAAGGTCCCGTTGGAGGAGCCCAGGTCGCGCAGCACGTACTCCTCGCCCTCCTTGTCGATCTGGCTGTGCTTGCGCGAGACCTCGCGGTCGGCGAGGCGGACCGAGGCGGTGGTGCTGCGCCCCAGCACGTTGCTCTGCCCCAGCGGGTACTCGACCACCTCGCCGTTCCCTCCCCGCAGCGTCAGGCGGGGTCCCGATCCGGCCGCGGCGGGGGCGGGAACCCTGGCCGTCGCCGGCGCCCGGGGGGCCTCGCGCGGCGCGCCGCAGGACGGGCAGCGCCCCGCGACCGGCTCGTTCTCGCGGTAGCAGACGGCGCAGACGGACACGAGTCCCCCGGTGGAAGAAAGAGTACCACGCGCCTCGCGCTTTACGAGACTTCCGCCTTCTGCTAACCGCGCCGCGTGAAGATCAAGCAGCGCCCGGAGGATTTCGTGGTGCGCGAGGGCTACCGCTTCCAGCCCGAGGCGCAGGGCCCGGTGTGGGTCTACCGGATGGACAAGCAGAAGATCTCCACCCTCCAGGCGCTGGAGCGGATCTCCCGGGACTTCGCCGTCCGCCGCCGCGACCTCTCCGTCTGCGGCCTCAAGGACAAGCAGGGCCGCACCGAGCAGCTGGTGGGGGTGCTGGGCGGGGCGCTGGGCGAGTCCGAGGTGGTGCAGAGCGGGGATCTGCGCCTGAAGCTGATCGGCCGCACCGGCCAGCCGCTCTCCTCGGGCAACATCTCCGCCAACCGCTTCGAGGTCACGGTGCGCGATCTCTCCACCCCGGAGGCCCTGCGGGTCCCGGAGAGCGTGGCGGAGGTGCAGCGGGTCGGAGTGGTGAACTACTTCGACTCCCAGCGCTTCGGCTTCCTCAAGCACGGGCAGGGGTTCATCGCCAAGGACCTGCTGCGCGGGCGCTGGGAGGCGGCGCTGAAGGCCTACCTGGCCACCCCCAGCGAGCTGGACCGCAGCGACGACGCCAAGGTGAAGGCCTTCTGGCGCGACCACTGGGGCGAGTGGCAGCTGCGCGCGCCGCTCCTGGCGGGCAAGCGCTACGCGCCGGTGCTGCGCCGGCTGCGCGAGGACCCCAAGGACTTCCGCGGGGCCTTCCTGCACATCGACCGGCGGATCCGGGCGATGGCGCTGTTCGAGCTGCAGAGCTTCGTCTGGAACGAGGGGGTGAAGCGGTATCTCGCGGCCTGCATTCCCGGGGCGGAGATGATCGGCCTGCGCTACCAGGCCGGCGCGCTCACCTTCCCCCGCTCGCTGCCGCGCGAGCTGCGCGACGAGCTCTGGTCCAGGACCTTCCCCCTGCTCGCCCCCGACTCCGAGCTGGAGGACCCGCTGGTGCGGGCGAGCGCGCTCTGGGCCCTGCGCGGGCAGGGGCTGGAGCTTTCCGACCTCCAGGTTCCCGGGACACCGCAGCTCTTCTTCCGGCACGAGGAGCGGCCGCTCTTCGTCGTCCCCGGCAAGCTCCGGGTGAACGAGCCCCGGCCCGACGAGCTGAACCGCGGCCGTCTGAAAATAAACCTCTCCTTCACCCTGCCGCCCGGCGCCTACGCCACTTTGGTGGTGCGCCGCATCCTCTGGTACGCGCTGGAGGCGCGGCCCTGGGGCAAGCCGGCAGCGGAAGCGCCCGCGCAGGCGCCGCGCCCCGCTCCGCCACCCAAGGCGCCCGGCTTCCGCGAGCGCCAGCGGCTGAAGAAGGAGGCCCGCGCCGCGCGCCGCCAGATGGCGAAGAAGTGACCGCTCGCTCCCTTGCCCGTGCCTTGCCGGCCCGGCTCCCCGGTCAGCAGCTTACGGGTAACCCAGGAGACGAGCATGCTGAAGGGCGTCGTGTTGGCTTGTGCGTGCCTTGTGGCGATCCCGCTGCAAGCGCGGGCGAGCGAGGTGAGCGTGGTGCAAGGGGCGCGGGCGGCGCCGTCCCGGTCCCTCCCGGACGAGGTCACCGGGGTCGAAGCGCATCGCCCGGCGGGGACGATCATCGTGACCGACGCCATCGGCGGGGCCGCCGTGGGCGCCCTGGCGGGCGGGGGCGTGGCGGCCTACCACAACTTCGTGCAGAACGAAGGCTGGGGGAACTGGCAGCGCGACGTCCTCGTCGGCGCGGGCATCGGCCTGGGCGTGGGCCTGATCCTCGGGGTGGCGGACGCGGCTTCCCAGCCGGACCGGACCTTCACCGGCCCGATCGCCGACCAGCGCCAGACCGGGTTCTCCTCCTCGGTCCCGGTGTACGGGGCGAGGTTCTAGGCTCCTTCACGGCCACGTTCACGTCGCCCCGATCGCTTCAACCAATGCGCTCAGGATGCGAATACACGGTCATGTTTCCGCTGCGCACGAAGCCGCAGAGGGTGATGCCCGTGGCCCGCGCCAGGTCGACCGCCAGCGAGCTGGCGGCGGAGACGCTGGCGACCAGCGGAATCCGGGCCGCTGACGCTTTCTGCACCACCTCGTAGGAAGCGCGGCCGCTCACCACCAGCAGCGCCGCCTCGTTTCCCGGGATGCGCCCGGCGAGGACCAGGGCGCCCACCACCTTGTCCACGGCGTTGTGGCGGCCGATGTCCTCGAAGGCCGCCGCCACCCGGCCCTCCCTGTCGTGGAGGGCCGCGCAGTGGATGCCGCCCGTGCGGGCGAAGTTCGGCTGCCGGGTGCGCAGGCCCTCCACCGCCGCGAGGATGGCCGAGGTGGAGATGAAGGCGCGGGACACGGGCAGCGGGGAGCAGCGGGCGGTGACGTCGTCGATGCTGCGCCGGCCGCAGACCCCGCAGGCGGCGGTGGTGAGCGTGCCCCGGCGGGTGGCGGAGAGGCGGTCGATGTCCAGCGAGACGCCGGCCCCGGGAGTGACGTCGATGGTGTTGCCGAAGCCCTCCTGGTCGGGCCGCCCGCAGTGGGCCACCCGGCCCACGTCGTCCCGCGAGGCGATCACCCCTTCGGCGAAGAGGAAACCCACCGCCAATTCGCGGTCTGCGCCGGGGGTGCGCATGGTGATGGCCAGGGTCTCGCCTTGGGCGCGGATCTCCAGCGGCTCCTCGGCGACGACGTCGTCCTCGGCGGGCTCCAGGAGCATGCCCTCCGACACCCGCCGGACCTCCCTGCGCGCGACGCCTTTCACAGTTCCTTCAGCTTCAGGTTGCCTTCTTCGTCCACCAGGGCCTTGAACTGGAGCCCGCACCAGTTGCAGAGCACCTCGTCGTTGTTCCCGAACTCGTCGAAGGGATTGTGGGCGCTGCAGGTCGGGCACTCGAACTCGGAAAAGCGCCGCTTGCTCCCCAGGGCGGCATCCTTAAGCGCCTCGTCCTCGTCCTCCGCCAGGGCGGCATCGCGCGCCCGGTCCCGGTTCGTGGCCATGGCCGTCAGTGTACCGCCAAACTCCGCCTTCCGCCCCGTGTTGCCGGGCGGGCGATCGGGCACCAGCTTGGACCGATGCTCCTGCTCCTCGCCCTGGTGATCTGGGTGGCGGACGAATCGGACAAGGTTCGCCCCGACGCCCGCCCGCCCGCGGTCTCGCAGGCTCCCCGGGTGCGCCTGCAGGCCGCCGGCGGCGAATGCGTGGGCGCGCAGTTGGTGGTCCGGGGGCCCGCCCCGCGCCTTTCCGCGTCGGCCGCGGGGAAGGCCCCCCTCGACCTCTACCGGGTGGGCACCATCGTCCTCGAGCATCCCTCCGGCCCCGACGGGGCCGCCGGCGAGTGGCCCGATGCGCTGATCCCCGTCCGCGACAAGGTCTACGGGGAGGAACGGCGCGCCTTTCCGGTGGACGTTCCTCCGGGCCGGGCGCAAGCCATCTTCGTGGAGGCCTGCGCTCCGCGCGGAACCGGGCCCGCCGTTCTCCCCGCCTCGGTGAAGCTGTCCTGGCGCGGCGGGTCGGCGGAGGTGCCTGTGGAGCTGCGCGTGCGCTCCTTCGACCTGCCCCCGACGCCGGCCCTGGCCACCGCCTTCGGGTTTTCCGGCTACTCGGCGGTGAAGGGGCATGGAAGAGCCGTGGAGGCGGCGCGGGAGATCACCCGCGCCTATGACCTCGTCGCCTTGCGCCGCGGCATCACCCTCGCCGGCGGAACGCAGGATCCGCCCTCCTTCCGCAAGGACGGGGACGAGGTGCGGATCGACTGGACGGGCTACGACGCCGAGGTGGCGCCCTTCCTCGACGGCCAGGCGCTGCCGGGCGGCGCGCGCTGGACCTCTGTGGATCTGCGCGAGCCAGGAGGCCTCTCCCGCGCCCAGCGCCGGTCCTGGCGGCAGCAGTGGCAGCAGCACTTCCGCGAGAAGGGCTGGCTCGACCGGCTCTACCGCTACGTCGCCGACGAGCCTTCCCCCGGCGCCTTTCCCAAGGTCGAGGAGCTGGCCAGGGAGATGCGCGAGGACGCGCCGGAGGTGCGGCGGCTGGTGACGACGTCTTTCACGCCGGCCCTTCCCGACGTGGATCTGTGGACCCCGCTGCTCAACTGCCTGGGTGAGGCGAACCCCACCTGCCCACGCGCCGTCCCGCGCTCCAGCTACCGGACCCTCTGGTGGTACCAGAGCTGCATGTCGCACGGCTGCAGCAGCGACGGCAAACCCGTCCGCGATCCCGCCTTCAAGGGGTGGCCCAGCTACATGATCGACGCGCCCGCCACGGCGGCCCGGGCGATGGGCACCCTCGCCTGGCAGCAGGGGATCGCCGGCGAGCTCTACTTCGACACCGTCTACGCCTACCACGAGGGCGACCCCTGGAAGTCGCAGTGGGCTTTCGGGGGCAACGGCGACGGCACCCTCTTCTATCCCGGGACGCCGGAGCGGCTGGGCGGCCGCCACGACTTTCCCGTCGAGTCCCTCAGGCTCGTCCAGGTGGCGCGCTCGCTGGCCGATCACGCCTACCTCACCCTCTGCGCGCGGCTCGGCGATCCGGCGCTGGCCCGGGTGGAGGCGCTCGCGGTGGCGCCTTCCTTGCGCGGCTTCTCCCGCGACGGGCGGGCCTGGGCGCAGATGCGCCAGCACCTGGCGGCCCGGATCGAGGTCCTGCTGTCAAGGAATGGCAGCCGGGCGGCGAAGGGTTAGGCTTTCAAGATGGCCGCGCTGCTCGCTCTGTTGCTCGCTTCTCCCTGCCCGCCCCAGCGGCTGCCGCGGCCGGACTTCGCTCCCGAGACGCTGGTCTACAAGCTGGACGTCTTCGGCACCGACGTGGGCACCTTCGAGGTGCGGTCGGAACCGCCTCCCGACGCCGACCGGCCCCAGGCGGCGGCGCTGCTCAGCTCGCGGGCGAAGACCAACGCCTTCGCCTCCACCAACCTGGCCCGCTTCGAGACGTACTTCACCACCCTGGTCTCCCGGGACTCCAGCCCCCTGCACTACCGGGAGGACATCGACGAGAACGACGTCCACCACGGCACCGAGCTGAGCTTCCCCCCGAAGAACGGCGTCCTCGACGTCCAGGTCACGCGCAATGGCGAGGCGGTGCCGCAGGCCCCCCTGCCGGCGGACGGCGGGGTGCGGGAGATGATCTCCACCTTCTTCCTCCTCCGCCGGCTCTCCCTGGATCAGCCGGTCTGCCTGGAGGTATTCGCCGGCCGCAAGGTGTGGAAGCTGACGGGCCGGATGGCGGCGCGGGAGACCATCGACACCCCGCTGGGCCATCTCCCCTCGCTGCGCTTCGACGGCGACGCCGTCCGGCTGGACGACGCCAAGGTCAGCCGCCAGGCGCACGTCTGGATCAGCGACGACGAGCGGCGTCTGCCGCTGGTGGCCATCGGGGAGATGAAGGGGAAGACCATCCGCGCCCAGCTCATCGCGGCGCCGGGCCGCCGCCGCGCGCAGAAGTAGGGCTACACCAGGCCCTTGTTGCGGCGGATCTGCTCGACCGTCTTCTGGTACTCCACCTCCCAGGCCTGGGTGCCCTCGGAGAGGTGCTTGAGGCGGGAGCGGGCCTCGCGGTCGATGTCCTCGTCCACGTCGAGGTGCTTCTTGAACACCTGGTAGATCTTCCGCCGGATGGTGTGGTCCTCGGCGAACACTTCCTCGATGTTGCGGGAGATGAGGAGGAACTCGATCATCTGGTTGATGATGAAGTCGATGCCCTCGTCGCCCATCTTGAAGCCGCGCACGTCGGCCATCTCCCGCTTCACCTGGTTGAAGCGCGAGTGATCGTAGCCGCGGCGCTCCAGCGCCTCGCGGGTGGCCTGGTTCACCCGCTCCTCCGACGCCAGGTACTCCTTGAGGATGGCCGCCATGTCCATCTCGGCGTCCGCCACCCGCATCGTCTCCACCTCGATGTCCCCGTCCGCCATCAGCGATGCGATGACGTCGCGGGCGATGGCGGGGATGATCTTCGGGTAGAGCTTCATCCTTCTCGATCCTTTCGATCGGTCCTGCGAGGGTCGACCTTGTAGGACAGGTGTCCTGTGCGAGCAAGGAAAAACCGTGCGGGCGGCGTCAATTGGACGGCGGCGTTTCCGCGTCGATCGGCTCGGGAGGCGGGGCCTCTTCCTCCTCCAGCGCGTCCAGCTCCGCCGCCGCGGCGTCGAAGGCCACGTCTTCGCGATCGCGCAGCAGGGTGCCGTCGGCGGCGCCCGGAGGCGCCCCGCCGTCCAGCTCCGCGCCGCCCTCGGCGGCCTCGCGGGCCTCCACCTCGGCGGACTGCGCGGCGAGGAAGCGCTGCACCCGCCCGGCGAGCTGGAGGTTGAAGCCTTCCACCCGGGCGATCTCCTCCGGGGAGGCGGCGCGGATGCGCTTGAGCGAGCCGAAATGGCCGAGCAGGGCCCGCTTCCGCTTGTCGCCGATGCCCGGGATCTCCTCCAGCACCGAGCGGAAGTTGCGCTCCCGGCGCAGCTTGCGGTGGAAGGTGATGGCGAAGCGGTGGGCCTCGTCGCGCAGCCGGGCCAGGAGGAACAGCTCGCTGGTGTTCTGCCGCAGCACCACCGGGTTCTTCTGCCCGGGGAGGAAGACGCGCTCGGGACTGCGCTCGATCTCGCTGCGCACGAAGCGGCCCTTCTTCCGCGAGCGCCCCAGCCGCCCCGGGGCCGGGGCGGGCGGCTCCTCCCCGGCGATCTGCGGCACCTCCGGCTCGGGGCCGGCCTTCTCCGCCCAGGCCTGGGCCAGGCGGAACCCCTGGCGGGCCGCGAACCGCTCCTCGTCCTCCAGCACCCGGCTCTTCGCCAGCCCGGCCAGCGGAACGTCGGAGAGCCCCAGGCCGGTCTCCTTGAGCGCGGCGCGGGCGACGTTGAGCTGGCCCTTGCCCCCGTCGATCACCAGGAGATCCGGAAGCCCGCCCTCCTCCACCCCGCGCTTGAGCCTGCGGGTGAGCACCTGGAACATGGAGGCGAAGTCGTCCCCCGCCGCATCCCCCCGCACCTTGAAGAGCCGGTAGCCGCTCTTGTCCGGCTCGCCGTCCACGAACACCACCTGCGATCCCACGGTGAGCTGCCCCTGGAAGGTGGAGATGTCGAAGCACTCGATCCGCCGGGGCAGCCGGGGCAGGCGCAGCCGCGACTGCAGCCGGGTGAGCGCCTCCAGCTGGCTCTTGTGGGAGCGCGCCTTTTCCTCGTGGCTCTGGCGGGCGTTCTCCATCGCCATCTCCAGGAGCCGCACCTTCTCGCCCCGCTCGGGCACGTGCACCCGCACCCGCTCCCCCTTCTTCTCCGAGAGCCAGAGCTCGCGCATCTCCGCATCCGGCAGGTGCAGGGGAAGGAGCAGCTCCTTGGGGATGAAGGCGCCCGACTCGTAGTACTGGTCGAGGAAGCTCTCCAGCAGCTCGCCGGTGGGGAACTCCTGCTTGCTGAAGCCGAAGCTCCGCCCCCCGGAGAGGCGGCCGTTGCGGAAGAAGAGCAGGTGGATCTCCAGCGCCGGCCCTTCCCGCAGGTAGCCCAGCACGTCCTGGTCCAGCCGCTCCCCCAGCACCGTGCGCTGCTTCTCCAGGCTGCGCTCGATGGCATGGAGCTGGTCGCGGAGCTGCGCAGCCCGCTCGTACTCCAGCTTCCCGGAGGCGTCCTTCATCCGGCCGTGGATCTGCGCGGTCAGCTGGTCGGCCTTCCCCTCCAGAAAGAGCGCCACCTCCTCCACCGAGCGGCGGTACTCCTCCTGCGGCACGCTGTACACGCAGGGCGCCGGGCAGCGCTTGATCTGGTACTGCAGGCAGGGCCTGCGCCGGTTGGCCATCACCGAGTCGGTGCAGGTGCGGAGCTGGAAGTGGCGGTTGACGATGCTCAGCGTCTCCCGGATGGAGGAGGCGCTGGCGAAGGGCCCGAAGTAGAGCGCCCCGTCCTTCTTCACCCGCCGCACCACCTCCAGCCGCGGATAGGGATGGGTGGTGGAGAGGCGCAGGGAGATGAAGTTCTTGTCGTCGCGCAGCTTGACGTTGAAGCGCGGCCGGTACTTCTTGATCAGCTCGTTCTCGAGGAGGACCGCGTCCTTCTCGGAAGGGGTGATCATCACCTCCAGGTCCCCGAGCAGGTCCTCGAGGAAGGGGATGAAGGCGCGCGTGTCCCCGCTGCGCTCCTGGAAGTACTGCCCCACCCGGGCGCGCAGGTTCACCGCCTTGCCCACGTACACCACCTCGCCGGCCCGGTCCTTCATCAGATAGCAGCCGGGCTGCGTGGGCAGGGTGTCGAGCTTCTCCTTCAGCTCCGGGGAGAGCATGCGGGGCGCTCAGCGGCGCTGGGATCCCGGCCGCCCGTTCGGGCGTCCCCGCCGCTTCTGTCCGGCGGGGCGGGTGGGAAGGCCGGCGGCGGCGCGGGCCTCCTGCTTGAGCACCTCGGGCCGCTTGGGGAGGATCCCCAGGTCGAGATCCTTGATCGCCTGGATCTTGTCGCGGAGGATGGCGGCGCCCTCGAAATCCAGCTCCTCCGCCTTGGCGCGCATCTCCGCCTCCAGCTGCGCCACCATCTTCGGCACGTCCTTGCGGTCCCCGGGCAGGTAGCCGGCCAGCTCCTCCTTGCCCGCCAGCGCGTCGTCCGCTCCCGAGGCGATGCCGTGGATGGCCATGTCGAGGATGGCCCGCTTCACCGACTGCGGAGTGATGCCGTGCTCCTTGTTGAAGGCGATCTGCTTGAAGCGGCGCCGCTCCGTCTCCTCCAGGGCCGCCTTCATCGAGGCGGTGACGGTGTCGGCGTAGAGGATCACCCTCCCCTCCACGTTGCGCGCCGCCCGCCCGATGGTCTGGATGAGCGAGACCGAGCTGCGCAGGAAGCCCTCCTTGTCCGCGTCCAGCACCGCCACCAGCGACACCTCGGGGATGTCCAGCCCTTCCCGCAAGAGGTTGATGCCGATGAGCGCGTCGAACAGTCCCCGGCGCAGGTCGCGCACCAGGGCCAGCCGCTCCAGGGTGTCGATGTCCGAGTGCATGTAGCGCACCCGCACCCCCAGGTCGGCGAAGTACTCGGTGAGGTCCTCCGCCATCCGCTTGGTGAGGGTGGTGACCAGCACGCGCTGCCCCAGTGCCGCGCGCTTGCGCACCTCTTCCAGCAGGTCGTCCACCTGCTGGGCCACCGGCCGCACCTCCACCTCCGGGTCCACCAGGCCGGTGGGGCGGATGATCTGCTCCACCACCACTCCCTCGCTCTTCTGCAGCTCGTACTCCGCCGGGGTGGCGGAGACGAAGATGGCCTGGTTCACCAGCCGCTCGAACTCGTTGAACTGCAGCGGCCGGTTGTCCAGCGCCGAGGGGAGGCGGAAGCCGTACTCCACCAGGGTCTCCTTGCGCGAGCGGTCCCCGCGGTACATGGCGCCGATCTGGGGGACGCTCTGGTGCGACTCGTCGATCACCAGGAGGAAGTCCTTGGGGAAGTAGTCGAGCAGCGTGGGCGGCGGCTCGCCCGCCTTCCGCCCGCTCAGGTGGCGCGAGTAGTTCTCGATGCCCGGGCAGAAGCCCATCTGCTCGATCATCTCCAGGTCGAACAGGGTCCGCTGCTCCAGGCGCTGCGCCTCCAGCAGCTTGTCCTGGGCGCGCAAGAGGGCGAGGCGCTCGCGCAGCTCCTCGCGGATGGAGTCGAGGGCCGCCTTGCGCCGCTCGGCGCTGGTCACGTAGTGGCTGGAGGGGAAGATGGACATCTTCTCCAGGGTGCCCAGCACCTTCCCCCGCAAGGGATCGATCTCCTTGATGCTCTCCACCGTGTCCCCGAAGAGCTGCACGCGGA
>Ga0335085_10011378_pt1 | contig 13211 bp, 14 predicted proteins | sample Lox_Sample_45_FD_206712 | JGI IMG/M metagenome (GOLD analysis project Ga0335085, IMG submission 206712) | Soil microbial communities from Loxahatchee National Wildlife Refuge, Florida, United States - Lox_Sample_4.5 | ecosystem: Environmental > Terrestrial > Soil > Wetlands | place: USA...
CGGTCATCGTACCCAATGACCCGGAACCGCCGATCAGCGGACGTTCGGCCGCCGACTTATGCGAAGCAGCCTTGGGAATGGCGGACACCCGAAACTAACAAGGCAGAGAAACTCCCCGGTTGTGTTGTACTCACCGATCGTGCAGCGAATGATGACCGTTCAAGCCGACTTCACCGCGACTGAGTTCCAAATTGCCGCCGGACTGTTCATTGTTGTTTTTGCACTTAATGTCTTGCCTGCTTTTGCTCCCCCAACCTGGACGACAATGTCGTTCGTTGGTTTCGCAATTCCAAACAATAATTTTGTTTTATTGTCATTTGTGGCTGCGATAGCGGCCACATCTGGACGCGTCGTATTGGCAAACTTTTCGCGCGCGCTGGTGCGGCGCAGATGGCTGAGCGAGGAGACGCGGCGCAATGTGGATGCCATCAGGATCGGTATTGAGCGTCGACCCGCTTTGACGTTTGGCACCTTCCTCGGCTACGCGCTTAGCCCGCTCCCATCGAATTACTTGTTCATCGCCTACGGCCTGACCTCGCTGCCGATCGGCTTCCTATCGCTACCCTTCTTTGTTGGACGACTAGCCAGCTACGCGTTCTGGATAAGGACAGCATCTGCGGTGGGCGACTGGCTGGATGCGGATGTGGATTGGTTTAAGTCCGCACCATATTTCGTCGCTTACTATCTCATTTCTCAATTGCTTTTATTTCCCGCAATCTACGCTTTTACGCGGATCGATTGGCACGCTTTGTTTGCTAAGAGGCGCTTGAAGTGGTTGGAGCGGCCCAAATTGAGCGACGATCCGCCGCCCCGGGGATAAGAGCGATCGTCCATTACTGGAGGAAGGCGGAATGAGGTGGGAATATCGGTTAGTCCCGCCGTCGAAACTCGGTGACGGGGAATTTGCTTTTTTGGCGGTTAGGCGATCGTTGAGCATGGACCGGGCGCTCACGTTGGCCAATTCTATCCAGTGCGATTCTTGCCGACACCAATGACCGGCTCGATCAATTGGACAAGAGGCAGCAGATATCGGATCTCTGCAACAGGTCTCGCGTGACGCCGCCGAATACCCATTCACCTAACCGCGTGTGTCCGTAAGCGCCGGCGACGATCAAATCCGTTCCTTCGCCCTTGGCAAGGCTCATCAGTTGATTCAATACCGATCCTTTCGGGTTCAACACCGATTTTTCGCTCACCTTTATTCCATGTCGGAGCAAATATTTTTCCACATCGTCGAGCTGGTTTCGAGCTGCCGATTCCAGGACGCCCTCGGCGATTTCAACGAGCGACACATGCTTCGCGACGCTCAAATACGGCAGCGCGTTTTGCACCGCGTGACGTGCCTCACGCGTGTCCTTCCAGGCGACTAGGACGTGTTGCCCGCTGCTACCGACTACGTTGTCCGGCACGACAAGAACCGGCCTGCCGACGCTGAGAAGAACTTCTCCGGGGTCAAACGCATGATAAACATCTTCCGCCACAGCGTGCGAGCTGATGACGACGAGGTCAGCTGCTCGCGCTTCGGCTGGAATGACCTCGCGCGGGAAATGAAGGCTCCCTCTCCACTCCACCGTCCCGATTGTTCGGCCCACGCGATTTCGAAAATCCTCGGCCAACTTCGCCATTTCCGCCGCTATTCGGTCGTTACGATCTGCTGCCCGTTCCAATTCAGCCGCAAACCAACCTCCCGCTTCTCGCCCAGGGAGCCACCCTGCGACGCCAATGAGGGCCGCATCGAATTTGGCGGCCCAATTCGCCGCGATCCTAATTCTGTCGTCGCAGCCGGCATCAAAATCGACATAGACCATAATACTGGCGGGAGCCAAAGCCGCTTGAGATGGCCGCTCGGCGACGTTTGCTACTCTGTCTGTCATTGCAGACCCCGCTTGCACCACACCCTAATAAATTAAACTGAGTCCCGGCCGGCCTGTTGATACAGGTCAAACAACCCTGGTCAAAGTGTTGAAGCCTGAGATGATTGATCGCGCCCTAATCTTCACAACCGCCAAGCATGGCGACGACCAGTGGCGCGCGGCTTGATCAAGAAGTTGTTGGTGGTGCCCAGGGGCGGAATTGAACCACCGACACCTGCATTTTCAGTGCAGTGCTCTACCAACTGAGCTACCTGGGCGCCCGCCAGACGCGCCGTTCATTGGCACGCACGAGCGGCGGTTTTATAGAGGCTCGATTCCCGGCTGTCCAGAATGGGCACCGGCACTTAACGCACCGCGTCGCCGCCCTCGTCGCGCCGTTCATCCTCTTCCTCATCTTCGGTGACCGGCACGGCATAAACGCCCGAGAGCCAGCGATTGAGGTCGACGTCGGCGCAACGCGGCGAGCAGAACGGACGGAATCCCTCGGCGGCAGGTTTGCCGCAGATCGGGCAGGCGTTGCGGCTGGGAGCGTCGGGCATCAACGGAATATGGGTTGCGCAGCGGCCGGCCAATCGCCGTTCACAGTGCGTTAAGCCAGCCGAAATGAATCGGATAACCTTCACCACCGAGGAGCGCCACGGTTTCGTAGAGCGGCAGCCCGACAATGCCGGAATAGGAACCGACAAGTTTCACGATAAAGGAGCCGGCGATGCCCTGCGCCGCGTAGCCGCCGGCCTTGCCGCGCCATTCGCCGGAGGCGAGGTAAGCTTCAATGTCTTCATCGGAGAGCCGCTTGAAGCGCACACGCGTCTCCACGTACCGCTGCCGAAACGTTTCCTTCGGCGTCACCAGGCACACCGCAGTATGGACGCGATGATTGCGGCCTGACAAAAGCCGCAGACATTGGGCGGCTTCGTCGAGCAGCTCCGCCTTCGGCAGAATGCGGCGGCCGACGGCAACCACCGTGTCGGCGGCAAGGACAAAAGATCCTTTCAGCTCCTCATCGAGCCGCACCATGGCGAGCGCCGCTTCAGCCTTGCTGCGCGCCAGGCGCGTGGCGCAGGCGCGCGGCAGCTCACCCCGTTTCGGCGTCTCGTCGATATCGGCCGGGCGCAACGCATCGGGTTCGATGCCGGCCTGATTGACAAGCGCCAAGCGACGCGGCGAGCCGGAGGCAAGGACCAATTTTGAGCGGCCGATCATTTGAACCGGTAGGTAATCCGGCCCTTGGTCAGATCATATGGCGTCATCTCCACCAGCACTTTGTCGCCGGCGAGTACGCGGATACGATTCTTGCGCATACGTCCTGCGGTGTGGGCGATGATTTCGTGCTCATTTTCGAGCTTGACGCGAAAGGTGGCGTTCGGAAGCAATTCCGTGACCACACCGGGAAATTCCAGCAGTTCTTCCTTCGCCATTCGTGATCCGGACTCGTTGACATCGACCGCGCCTTTGGCTCGCATCCCGGCCGAAAATTGCGCGGAAACTAGCGGATGATGAAAGGTTCTACAACGCCAGTTTTGAGAGCTTTTGCCCAAGCGCACACGATCTGCTGCGCTGCAGAATCAGCGTCTTTAAGGCCTTGCAACGATCCGCAATCCGTCACTCGTTGCCCGGACGCTGGCCGACAAACCGCTCCCTGATTCGTTTCAGAAGCTGGTCGCGTATTTCGCGATAAGCGTCGAGACGCTGCTCGCGGCTGCCTTCCACATCGGTTGGATCGGCGGTCGGCCAATACTCGACATCGACGGCGCTCACGCGGGTGAGTTCGAGCGCGCGATGGTGGGCTTCGGGCGCGAGCGTAATGATGAGGTCGAAACTGAGCCCCTCCAGCTCGTCGAGCTCCTCAAAAGTCATCGGCCTATGGCGCGAAATATCGACGCCGATTTCGGCCATGACGGCAACGGCAAACGGATCGAGCTCGCCTTTTCGCGCGCCCGCGGAGCCAACATAGATGGTGCGGCCGAACATCTGCGCAAACAGCCCGGCAGCAATCGGCGAGCGTATGGAATTGCGCCCACACGCAAACAGCACCGCGAGGGGCCGCGTCGAGGGTTGTGCTGCGGACGCCGACATTGCGGCTGCCTACCCCTTCCAGTGCAGCACCGTGACCAGGGTAAACAGACGCCGCGCCGTGTCGAAGTCGACCTCGACCTTGCGCTTGAGCCGTTCCATCAGGATGTGCGAGCCTTCGTCGTGCAGCGAGCGGCGCGCCATATCCAGCGCCTCGATACGGTCCGGGGTCGCGCCACGGATTGCGGCGTAGTAGCTGTCGCACACCGTGAAATAGTCTTTCACGATGCGACTGAACGGCGCGAGTGAGAGCAGGTGCGCGATGACCGGCGTACCGTCAGCCAACCGGATATCGAAAACGAGACGGTTGCCGTCAATGCGGAGATTGAGGGCATAGGGTCCGGCGTCGTGGTCCTGCGGCCGAAACGAATTCTCCTCGATGAGATCGTAGATCGCGATGGCGCGCTCATGCTCGACATCGCGGCTCGCGCGCCCGATCGAAGATTCGTCGAGCGTCACCGCGACCAGCCGGTGGGTTTCGCTCTTGTCGCGACCGGCGCGCGCCATCAGCGGTTGAGCCGAATGGCAATCGAACGGGCGTGCGCGTCGAGCCCCTCCGCGGTGCCCAAGGTGATCGCCGCGTCGGCGAGCGCCCGCAATTGCTCGGGGCCGCATTTGAGGATCGAGGTGCGCTTCATGAAATCGAGGACGCCCAAGCCTGAAGAAAAACGCGCTGAACGCGCCGTCGGCAGCACGTGGTTCGAACCGGCAACATAGTCGCCGATCGCCTCCGGCGTATGCGAGCCGATGAAGATCGCACCGGCATTGCGAATGCGCCGCGCAAGACCTTCGCCATCGGCGGCGGCAATTTCCAGATGTTCTGGCGCAATCGCGTCGACAAGCGGCAGCGCCTCATTGAGATCGCGCACCAGGACCACCGCACCGAAATCGCGCCACGAGGCGCCGGCGATTTTGCCGCGGGGAAGCCCCTCGAGCGCATCCTCGACCGCGCGCTCGACCGCACCGGCAAGCGGTTCATCGTCAGTGATGAGGATCGCCTGCGCGCTCTCATCATGTTCGGCCTGCGCCAGCAGATCGGCCGCAATCCAGTCGGCGTTGCCGCCGGAGTCGGCGATGATCAGCACCTCCGACGGTCCGGCTACCATGTCGATGCCGACTTTGCCGAACACGATCCGCTTGGCGGCGGCGACGTAGGCGTTGCCGGGCCCCATGATCTTGGCGACCGGCGCGATGGTCTCGGTGCCGTACGCTAGCGCGGCAATCGCTTGCGCGCCACCGACCCGATAAATCTCGTCGACGCCGGCGAGTTTCGCGGCCGCAAGGACGAGCGGCGAAATCGTACCGTCAGGGGCGGGCGCTACCATGACGATGCGCGGCACCCCGGCCACCTTCGCCGGCACCGCATTCATCAGAACCGACGAAGGATAAGCAGCGGTCCCGCCCGGGACGTAGAGTCCAACCGCTTCGATCGCCGTCCACCGTGAGCCAAGCTCGACGCCCAGCGCATCGGTGAAGCGATCGTCTTCCGGCATTTGCCGGCGGTGGAAAACCTCGATGCGATCGCGGGCTAACTTGAGGGCGTCGAGTACATCGCGCTTGCAACTCTTCAACGCCGCGTCGGCCTCTTCCGGCGTGATCCGGAGAGCCGAGGCGTCGAGATCAAAACGATCGAACTGTCGGGTGTAGTCGCGTAGTGCATGATCGCCGCGCGCGGCCACATCCGCGACGATCGCGCGCACGGCCGCCTCAACGTCGGCCGAAGCTTCACGCTTGGTATCGAGAAAGGCGCGGAATTTTTCGGCAAAATCGGCGGCGCGTGTGTCGAGGCGAATGGCCATTCTGATGCCTTTTGCGCTGCTGTGCAGCGATGCAGTGCGTCTCTTTTATTATAACAATTCTAATATTGGGCTTTCTGATTGACAAAAGGCGCGCCGTTCACCAATTCCTTGTAGGTTCACGTTATTTAGGGGCGGCAAACAGCTCCCGTGCCGGGTCATGACAACAACAAGCACACCTGCAGCGCTTTGCTCAATACTCGCGTGCGTATTTGTTTTGAGCATGGGCGTGGCGCGCGCGGACGAGCCGGTGATGCTGTCGCTCGCGATTAAAGATCATCAGTTCGAGCCGACGGAAGTGCATGCTCCGGCTGGAAAGGCGATCGTTTTTACCATCAGGAACCTCGGCTCGATCGCCTCCGAATTCGAAAGCGGCGTGCTGCATGTCGAAAAGGTGATCCCGCCGGGCGGCCAAGCGGTCGTTCACGTTCGACCGCTGGAACCGGGACGCTATAATTTCTTCGACGATTTTCATCGCCAGACGCAGGGATTTCTGGTCGTACAATGAGGCCTAGAACAGTCGTACCGTGAGGTGTCCGTGCTTCCTTCGCTCCTGATCGTCTTCCGTGAGGTCTTCGAAGCCGGGTTGATCGTCGGCATCGTCATGGCGGTGACTGCGGGCGTGGCCGGGCGCGGCCGTTGGATTGCCGGCGGCGTTGTCGCCGGTGTGCTGGGGGCTTGTCTGGTGGCGCTGTTTGCCGGTGGATTGTCGCAACTGTTTGGCGGCAACGGGCAAGAACTGTTCAACGCCGCCATTCTTGGCTTCGCAGTGCTGATGCTCGGCTGGCATAATGTCTGGATGTCGCGGCATGGCCGTGAGCTTGCCGCCGACATGCGCGCCGCCGGCGAGGCGGTGGCGGCCGGCTCGAAGTCGCTGGCCGCACTGGCGCTTGTTGTGACGATCGCAGTGCTGCGCGAGGGTTCGGAAGTGGTGCTGTTTCTCTATGGCGTGGCCGCAGCGGAAGGCGGCGCCAGCGTCGGCATGTTGATCGGCGGCGCCATCGGGCTCGCTCTTGGCGCGTTTGTGTGCCTGCTGACTTACCTCGGTCTCGTTACCATACCGATGAGGTATCTGTTCAACGTCACCAGCACCCTGATCGCATTGTTGGCCGCCGGCATGGCCGCGCAGGCGATCGCTTTCCTGCAGCAGGCCGATATCCTCACCGCATTCGACCAAACGGTGTGGGATACTTCATGGATCTTGAGCGATGAAAGCTTTCTCGGCCGCGCCATGCACACGCTCGTCGGCTATGTGGACCAGCCGACAGCCATGCAGCTCATTGTTTATGCGGCGACGCTTGTAGTGATAGCCGGGCTGATGAAGCTCTTTGCCGTGCCGACGGCGCGACGCCCGCAGACAGTCTGAACCTTGCGCTAAACCGTCTTCGTACTATTCGCGAAGTGATCGGGACACGCCGTCGCCGCGTAGACCTCGCCAAGATCGGCGAGTTCAGCTTCCAGACATTCCACGTCGAGACGAATGGCGGCGCCCCCTGAGAATGTCAGGGTAATGGCGCCTGCAGGACCATTGCGCTCGGCGAATTCGACCGCCAGCAGATTGAGCGTCGCGTCTTTCCTGGTCTGATCCAGGTTGCGGCACTTGCAGCTATTAACCCGCTCAAATCGCAACGCTGTTCTGCAACGACGGTAGTCGGGCGAACAGCTGTCTTTAACACCGCTCGCATCTTTAACACCACCCGCATCAACCGCACTCATCCAGTCGAATCGATTGAGCGCCATCACAAAGCGATGTTCGCGCGGTTGCCAGAAAATATCGGTCACTCGGACGAGGGCGTCCTGCACATGAGCCGACACGACCTCGATGTCATCCTTGTCGAGGGCGACGAGTTTGAGTTCTTCCATGTCGCGTCCCCGGCTTCGGCGCCTCTCTGCTGCAAAAGTTAGTAGGGACCCAACCGGCTTGCAAGATCCGCAAAAACATCGAGAATCCCCCGGCACTGATGCCACTGCGGCGGTCCAGCCGGATGAGAAAGAACGAATGGACCGGTCCTAATCAGTTTGTTGGCCGTTAGTTCTTCCTGTGCAGTGCACTATAAGCAAACGCCGCCCGATCGCGGCTATGGATTGCGTGCGCCGTCGAAACCCAGCGGCTCGGCTATCAACAAAGCCGCATTGGTTGTACAAGTTCGATTTGCGTCCGGCCCGAGAGGTTGCTAAGACCAATCTAACAACACTGCTTGTTAACTAGTCCTGCCGTATCTGCGAGGTTCGTTTGTAGAATATGACAGCGATCCTCGCCACCTCTGCCCTATCTGTTGTGTTTCTTTCACCCCCGCTATGGGATTAATGTTGCCTTTCTTGAAAGGGAGGAATTATGGCTAAGAAGTCAAAGAAGCGGCGCGCCTGGACGGCGACCGAGGTTCGTGAGCTGAAGTCGATGGCGAAGAAGAAAACCGCCGCGGCAAAAATCGCCAAGAAGTTGAAAAGGACGGAAGGCGCGACGAGGCAAAAGGCGTTCAGCATCGGGCTGTCGCTCGACTCCCGTTCCTGACTTTCACCAAACAACCAAACAATCAAGCTCTCCGAGCGCGAAATCGACGCCGGCCTGGATACCAGGCTCGGCGCGATGTCGTTTGGTATTGTTGTTGAGCCCCCCGCGTCGAAGTGCCGAACGCCGCGGCCAGCGGACCCCCATCTGATCAGGGATGATGTCAGGACCGGCGTTGCCCGGCCGGTATCAGGGGCCGTTGGCGAAGGCCTTGTCGCCGTAATCCGGTCTGGTTTTCATTGAAAATAGGATGGAACGCAGCAGCTGCTAGTAATTTGTAAGGCGGATCGTGCTATCAGACGTGCTACGGTGACAGGCACCCCACGATGAGCCAGGTCCAAGGCCAGCCGAGGCAGCAGCCAGCCAGTTCCGAACTCGCCGCGGCATTGGCTTCGTGCAAGCGTGCCTTCCTCGCCGTCGCGCTGTTCAGCGGCATGAGCAACATCCTGATGCTCACCGGCGCGCTGTTCATGCTCGAAATCTACGATCGGGTCCTGCCCAGCCGAAGTGTGCCGACGCTCGTCGCCCTGTTGATCCTGGCGGGCGGCCTTTACGCCGCGCAAGGGGTTATCGACGCCATTCGCAGCCGCATTCTGGTGCGCATCGGGCACAGCCTCGACGAGGCGATGAGTCTCCGTGTGTTCGACATTATCATCCGGCTGCCGCTTAAAATCGGCGGCAAAGGAGACGGTACCCAACCGATCCGCGACCTCGATACCGTGCGCAGCTTCCTTTCCGGCCTTGGACCGGTCGCATTGTTTGATCTCCCTTGGATGCCGGTCTACCTCGCCATCTGCTTTCTGTTTCACACCTATATCGGCCTCACCGCGCTAGCCGGTGCGATTATTCTAGTAATTCTTACGGTTGCGACCGAGTTGCGGACCAGACGCCCGACCCAGAGTGCGACGCAATTCGCGACGGCGCGCAACGCGCTGATGGAATCGAGCCGGCGCAATGCCGAGGCGATTACTTCGATGGGGATGGTCACCCGCACCGCGCAACGCTGGAACAATCTCAATCAGAATTATGTCGTGTCGAGCGGCCAGGCGAGCGATGTCGTCGGCGGGCTTGGCGCCTTCTCGAAGGTTCTGCGGCTATTGCTGCAGTCGGCCATTCTGGCGGTTGGTGCGTGGCTGGTGATTCATCAGGAATCCACGCCCGGCATCATCATTGCCGGCTCGATTCTCGGCGGACGGGCGCTGGCGCCGGTCGATCTTGCCATCGCCAACTGGCGGGGCTTCGTTGCCGCGCGGCAAAGCTGGCACCGGTTGTCGCGATTGCTCGGACATCTGCCGGCACGCACCGAACCGATGGCGCTCCAGCCCCCGACCAAGACGCTGCTTGTGCAAAACGCGGCGGTCAATCCGCCAGGCGAGCAGAAGATCGTATGCCAGGATGTGAATTTCACGCTCGCAGCCGGCAAGGCGCTCGGCGTGATTGGCCCGACGGCTTCTGGAAAATCGTCGCTGGCGCGCATGCTGGTTGGCGTGTGGACGCCGGCACGCGGCAGCGTGCGTCTTGATGGCGCTACGCTTGAACAATGGTCGCCGGAGGCGCTCGGGCGGCACATCGGCTATTTGCCGCAGGATGTCGAACTGTTTCCCGGCAATGTGGCGCAGAATATCGCCCGATTCGAGGACCCACCCAACGCCGAGGCGGTGCTTGCCGCGGCCAAGGCAGCCGGCGTTCATGACCTTATCGTCAACCTGCCGAACGGCTACGAGACCAGCGTCGGCGATCACGGCAGCGCCTTGTCAGCCGGTCAGGCCCAGCGCATTGCGCTGGCACGGGCGCTATACCGCGATCCGTTCCTGGTGGTGCTCGACGAGCCCAATTCCAATCTCGATGCCGAAGGCGACGAGGCGCTGACCCGGGCCATTCTCGGCGTTCGCGCGCGGGGCGGCATCGCCATCGTGGTCGCTCATCGTCCTAGCGCTATCGCCGGCGTTGACTACATTCTGGTGATGGCCAAGGGTCGCCAGCAACAGTTCGGACCGAAAGAGGAAATCCTCAATCGTGTCATCCAGCCAACTACGCCGCCGCGCGCGCTGAAAGTCGTGCCGGAACAGGGAGGGGGCGTCGGATGAGCGGCCAGCCGCGGGCAGTCTGGTCGGCGTCAATCCACCGGCACATCGTCGTGGGATGTGCGGTCGTGGTGTTTCTTGCCGTTGGACTTGGCGGCTGGGCGTCGACGGCCGAGATTTCCGGCGCGCTGATCGCACAGGGTTCCCTGGTCGTCGATTCCAACGTCAAGAAGGTGCAGCATCCGACCGGCGGCGTCGTTGGTGAGGTTCGCGTGCGCGAGGGCGATCACGTCAAAGCGGGCGACATTCTTGTCCGCCTTGACGAGACCGTAACACGCGCCAACTTGGCGATTGTCACCAAGGGCCTCACCGAGCTTTATGCGCGCCGAGCGCGTCTCGCCGCCGAACGCGACGGCGCCGATGCCGTCGCTGTACCGAAGGAACTCGCCAATCGGGGCGATGACCCGGACGTGCGAGAAGCGCTGTCGAGCGAACGCAAGTTATTCGACCTGCGGCGCAACGCACGACTGGGGCAAAAAGATCAATTGCAGCAGCGTATCAAACAATTGAATGAGCAGATCGCCGGACTGACCGCTCAGCAGGACGCCAAGGCCAAGGAAATGTCGCTGATCGATCAGGAACTCCAGGGTGTGCGCGATCTGTGGGCGAAGAATCTGGTGCAGATCAACCGGCTTACTTCGCTCGAACGCGAGGCGGCGCGTTTACAGGGCGAGCGAGGCCAGCTTATTGCCTCCGCGGCCGAAGCAAAGGGCAAAATCGTCGAGACGCAACTGCAAATCATTCAGGTCGATCAGGAACTAAGCAGCGACGTCGCCAAGGAGTTGCGCGATACCGACAGCAAGATCGGCGAATACGTCGAACGCAAGGTGACCGCGGAAGATCAGCTCAAACGTACCGATCTGCGTGCGCCACAAGACGGCGTCGTGTTCCAGTCGACGGTCAATACTGTCGGCGGCGTCATCGCTGCCGGCGACACCGTCATGCTCATTGTGCCCGAGTCCGATAATCTGTTGGTAGAGGCCAAGGTCGATCCCAAGGACATCGATCAGGTGCAGTTTGGCCAACCGGTCGTGCTTCGCTTCTCGGCGTTCAATATGCGAACGACACCCGAGCTGAACGGAACAGTGGTGCGGATCGCCGCAGATACCACCACCGATCAGCGCACCGGGCAGAGCTACTATCTGGTCCGCATCTCGATGACGGCCGACGAGATCGGGCGGCTCGGCGACGTCAAACTGACCCCGGGTATGCCGGTTGAAGCCTTCATCCAGACCGGCGAACGCACCATGATTTCGTACCTGGTCAAGCCGCTGCGCGATCAACTGATGCGCGCCTTCCGGGAAAAGTAAGATCATCGTTTCCGGACGCATGCTGCGCGAACCTGGATTCTCCCCGTAGGCCGTCTGCCTGCTATAATATTGGCCCGTGCAGAGCAGGGCCGTTGAACCATGAAGCGTATCGCCCGCTGGGCGCGCCAATTCGGGATCGCCCGAGCCGTCTGCGTTGCGCTCCTGTTTGGGCTGGTGCCGTTGCGAATCGCCGACCCGCGGCTGTTACAGGAGGTGCGGCTGCGGACGTTCGATCATTTCCAGATTTTGCGCCCGCGCGAGCAGACGGTACGACCGGTCGTCATTGTCGACATCAACGAGGAGAGCCTAAAGCAGATCGGACAGTGGCCGTGGCCGCGCACGATCTTGGCCGATCTGGTCGACCGCCTCACCGACATGGGTGCCGTCGCCATCGGCTTCGACGCGGTCTTCGCCGAGCCCGACCAGCTGTCGCCCAACCTCGTGGCACTGACGCTGCGCGATCTCGACGATGCGACGCGCGCGCGTTTGCGCAGCCTGCCCAGCAATGATGAGATCTTTGCTGCGGCGATTCGCCGCTCGCGGGTCGTGCTCGGCGAGTCGGTGTCCGACAGCCGCTCCGACGATATCGCGATCGAGGGATCCGGCTACGGCGTCATCACCACCAAAGGCGCTCCGGACCCGCGCACTTTTCTGGTCTCGTTTCCAAGCCTCGTGACCAATATTCCGATCCTTGAAAAAGCCGCTGCCGGCGCCGGTGTCTTCACCGAGGCCGATGAGCGCGACGGAATCGTCAGGCGCGCCCCGGTGATCATGCACGCCGGAAACGCGTTTGTTCCCTCACTGGCGCTGGAAATGCTGCGGGTGGCGACCAACTCCAACTCGCCGGTTATTCGCTCCGACAAAAACGGCATTCGAGGCGTCAGCTTCAGCCGCTTTCGGCTGCCTACCGACCGCGAGGGCCGACTATGGATCTATTTCAATCACACCGATCCACAGCGCTATGTATCGGCCAGAGACGTCTTGCAAGGCCGCGCGCCAGACGACCGTATCCGAGGCAAGCTGGTTCTGATCGGCACGTCGGCCATCGGCCTCCTGGATCTCAGGACCACGCCACTCGATTCGGTGATCCCAGGCGTCGAGGTGCATGCCCAGGTCATCGAGAATGTTTTGACCAACACGCTGCTTTCGGCGCCAAGTTGGGCGATCGGGGCCGAGATCGTCACCGCGGTAGTCCTCGGCCTGGCGATCATTATCGCCGCACCGCTGTTACCGGCCGCAATCGTCGCCGCGCTCGGGGCTCTGTTGATCGCGGGCCTCATCGGCATGTCGTGGTACTTCTTTGCCGCCGACAATCTGCTGATCGACTTCACCTATCCGCTGATGTCGAGCTGGCTGATTTATCTTGTGCTGACGTTCGTGAACTACTTCCGCGAACAGCGGCAACGCCACCAGATCCGCTCGGCGTTCGGGTTTTACCTGTCGCCGCCGTTGGTCGAACAGTTGGCGAAATCTCCGGAAAAACTGGTGCTCGGCGGCGAAGAACGTCGCATGACCATTCTGTTCAGCGACGTACGCGGCTTCACCACTATCTCCGAGCACTATAA
>Ga0335085_10011380_pt1 | contig 13210 bp, 9 predicted proteins | sample Lox_Sample_45_FD_206712 | JGI IMG/M metagenome (GOLD analysis project Ga0335085, IMG submission 206712) | Soil microbial communities from Loxahatchee National Wildlife Refuge, Florida, United States - Lox_Sample_4.5 | ecosystem: Environmental > Terrestrial > Soil > Wetlands | place: USA: Florida...
CGTATTGGCCGCCATCGCCCCGATTTTTTGGGCGATCGCGTCGTGCTTGCCAATGGCGCGGCCCCACTGCACCCGCTCATTGGACCAGGTGCGCGAGATCTCGAGACAGCGCTTGGAGGCCGCCACGGACGAAATGGGGAGCGTCAGCCGGCCCGTGTTGAGCGTGATGAGCGCGAGCTTCAGGCCTTTGCCCACATCCCACAGCACGTTTTCCTTCGGAACCCGCACGTTCGTGAAGCGAATCACGCCGTTGTAGAGCGCCTTCAGTCCCATGAAGTGACAGCGGTGCAATACTTCGACGCCGGGCCAATCCGCTTCGACGATGAAGGCGGTGATCTGCCGGCGCTCTTTGCCATTCACGATTTTCGATGGCGTCCGGGCCATCACCACCATCAGCTCGGCCTTGGTCCCGTTCGTGCACCACAGCTTCTCGCCGTTCAGAATCCACGCGGCGCCGTCGTCGCTCAGGACCGCCGTGGTCTCGAGTGCAGCCGGATCCGACCCCACCTGGGGCTCGGTCAACGCGAACGCGGAAATCGCGCCTTTGGCGAGCCGCGGGAAGTATTTCTGCTTCTGTTGTTCGGTCCCGAACATCTTCAGGGGCTGAGGGACGCCGATGGATTGGTGCGCGGAGAGCAGCGCCGTGAGCGACCCGTCGATGCTCGAGACCAGCTCGATCGCGCGCATGTACGAAAGCTGTGACAGCCCCAGGCCGCCGTATTCCCGGGGGATCTTGATGCCGAACGCGCCGAGCTTGCGCAGCCCATCGATGACCTCGTCCGGGATCTCGCCTTCCCGATCGATCCGGTCGGAGTCGACCGTGTCCCGCAGGAATTGCTCGAGCCCCTGAAGAAACGGGCGGGCGCGCTCCTCCTCGGCGGGATCCTGCTCGGGATAGGGATGGATCAGATCCATCCGCAGCCTGCCAAGAAACAGCTCACGAACGAAGCTTGGGGCCGCCCACTCCTGCTCGCGGGCGGCTTCGGCAACATCGCGGGCCTCAGCGGCGCTGACTTTGGGTTCTGGTGCGGTAGCCGTCGTAGCCATGCTGGAAGACCTCCTTGAACCGGGGCGGGGTCGGGGGCGGGCGTTGCAACTCGCAAATGGCATGCCGTGGACCAACCCCTGCCTTTCAAACTAAGGCCGTTGGCACGGACGGTGTTAGAGGGAGATTCGGGCGGCAAGGCGTGTGCGCTTCGTGATGCAGCGCGGCGCCATATATCTTTCCGCGCCGTGCGCCGAGCCAGCCGACTCAGTCTCGCGTTGATCATCGGAACCGCCGGTGCCAGCTGGGGCCAGCTTGCCCCGGCCGGCACCGGCGGTATTGCGTCGCTGGTCCAGGACCTGAACGCGCTCGGCGCCAACAGGCGCGTGCTGATGATCGGCGCGCATCCCGACGACGAGGACACGGATCTCTTGGCGCTGCTGGCGCGCGGGATGGGGGTGCAGGTCGCCTATCTCTCCCTGTCGCGGGGAGAAGGCGGGCAGAACTTCATCGGCCCCGAGCTCGGTCCCGCGCTCGGGGTCATTCGCACCGAGGAGCTGCTCGCCGCGCGGCGGGTGGACGGTGCGCGGCAATTCTTCACGCGCGCCTACGACTTCGGGTTCTCGAAGAGCGCGGAGGAGTCATTCCGCTTCTGGCCGCGTGATTCGCTGATCGCCGACATCGTCGCGGTGATTCGCGCGTTCCGACCGCAGATCATCGTCTCGGTGTTCTCGGGCACACCGGCCGATGGGCACGGACAGCACCAGGTCGCGGGGGTGCTTTCCCGGCAGGTGTTCGAGCTGCTCGAGGATTCGAGCTTTGGTCCCGCCAAGCTGTATCGATCCACGCGATTCGATACCGCTGAGACGCAGTTGAGCTACGATGCCGGACGTCTCGATCCGGTGCTGGGCCGGTCCTACCATCAGCTCGCCGTGGAAAGCCGAAGCCAGCATCGGTCACAGGAGATGGGGCGTCTCGAGCAGCCGGGCCCCGCTCCCGTGCGGCTCGCGCTGTGGGAGGCGCGGAACGGGGCAGGCAACGCGCCGGATGCATTGTTTGCGGGGATCGATACGACCTTCCCCGGCGTCGGACCGTACGTCGCCGAAATCGATTCGGCGCGCGCGCTTCTCAATCCGCTGCACCCGGATTTGGTCGTGCCGTTCCTCGCCCGAGCGCTGGCGGCGTTGGACGCGGCCACGCGCCCCCAAGCCGTCGTTCCGCTGGCTCTCCGCGAGCAGCGCGACATGCTCGAGCGGGCACTCGCCACGGCTGCCGGAATTGCGATCGATGCGGCGGCGGACGATGGGATCGTTGCCCCCGGGCAGGTCGTTACGGTCCACGCATCGGTGTGGAATACCGGACCGGCCGACGTTCGGGTCGAGGGAATGGAGATTGTCTCACCCGAGGGATGGACCGTGCGCACGCTCGAGCCGCCCGGCGCGAGTGTCGCGCCCCATGCATTGGCCACGGGGCGGTTTGCGCTCGCGGTGCCCGAGAGCGCGCAGCTCTCCGAGCCGTACTTCCTGCGGCGGCCGCTGGTGGGCGCGTTGTACGACTGGTCGGCCGCACCCGCCGGCAGTCGCGGGCGGCCGTTCGAGCCGCCCCCGGCCACGCTCGAGGTCCGGGTCCGGATCACGGGGGCGCCGCCGATCACGCTACGCCGCGAGGTTTCCGAGCGATTCCGCGATCCCGCCCTGGGCGAGGTTCGCCGGCCGCTGTTGGTGGCGTGCGCTTTCGACATTGCCATCGCGCCGGAGGTGATCGTCTGGCCCATGGATTCGACGAGCGCCGCGACCGGCCCGCGATTCACGGTCAGCATTACGAACCGGAACCGTGGGGGCGCGTCGGCGCGCGTCGTCGCTACCGCGCCTCGAGGCTGGCCCGAAGCCCCCGGGGGAGCGCGCGTGCTCACGTTCACGCGCGAAGACGAATCGCAGAGCTTCGAGTTCTCGCTCGCTCCGCCAGCCGCGGCGGCGCCCGGGTCGAACGAGCTGCCGGTGACGGTTACGGCGGTGGATGAGAACAGCCGCCGCTGCGCTGACGGCCTGGAGATTATCGACTATCCGCACATCCGCCGTCGCTCGATCGTCCATTCCGCGACGAGCCGCGTTCGCCTCGCGCGCCTTGCGCTGCCGCGCCTCACGCGCGTCGGCTACGTCCGCGGCGCGGCGGACCGGGTTCCCGAGGCACTCGCGAGCGCGGGCGTCCCGATCGTGCTCATTGACGCCGACGCGCTGGCACGCGGTGACCTGTCGCGATACGACGCGATCGTGATCGGGAGCCGCGCCTATGGCACCGAGCCCGCGCTGGTCGCGAACAACGGCCGCATTCTCGACTACGCGCGGCGCGGCGGCCTCGTGATCGTCCAGTATCAGGAGAATGCCTTCGCGCAGGGCGGGTACGCGCCTTATCCCCTCACGATGACCCGCCCGCCCGGCCGGGTGACGGACGAAACCGCGCCCGTGACGATCCTCGATCCGGCCGCGCGCGTCCTCCGCGTGCCGAACGTCCTCGGCGCCGACGATTGGCGGGGCTGGGTCCAGGACCGCGGTCTCGATTTCGCCCAAACCTGGGACCAGGCCTACACGACCGTCATCGCGATGCACGATCCCGGCGAGGCCCCGTTACCCGGAGGGCTCCTGATCGCGAAGGTGGGGAAAGGCACGTGGGTGTACACGGGGCTGGCATTCTTCCGGCAGCTGCCCGCGGGTGTCCCGGGCGCGTACCGGCTCTTTGCGAACCTCCTGGCGCTGAACCAATGACGCGATTGGTCGGAAGGGTCGCGTTAGCCGTCGTGCTCGCGTCAGGTTGTCGCGGAGACAAGCGCACGCCCTTGATCATTTACTCTCCTCACGGCCGCGATCTGCTCTCCTTATTCCAGCAGCAGTTCGAACGCTTGCATCCGGACGTCGCGGTGCACTGGCTCGATATGGGGTCGCAGGACGTCTACGACCGGCTGCGGTCGGAGCGGGCGAATCCGCAGGCCGATGTCTGGTTCGGCGGACCCGCCACCATTTTCTCCCGCGGCGTGCGTGACTCGCTACTCGATCCGTTTCGGCCGAGCTGGGCCGAGGATATCGCGGAGCACGGACGCGGACCGGGCGATCGGTATTTCGCCGCGTATCTCACGCCCGCGGTGCTCGTGTACGCGGCGACAGCGCTCACGCCCGCGAGTGCTCCGCACGATTGGGACGATCTGCTCGATCCCCGCTGGAGGGGGCGCGTGCTGATCCGGGATCCACTCGCGAGCGGGACGATGCGCGCCGTCTGGGGCATGATCATCGAGCGCGGCATCCAGACGACGGGCGATACGGCCGCGGGATTCGCGTGGCTGCGACGGCTCGACGGCCAGACCAGGGAGTACGTGCTCAACGGAACGCTGCTCGACCAGAAACTCGTGCGACAGGAGGGGCTGCTCTCGATCTGGGATCTCCCGGACATCCTGCTGTCGCAACGTGACGGATTGCCGCTTGGATACACGTTCCCCACGAGTGGAACACCGGTGATCGAAGACGCGATCGGGATGGTGCGCGGCGCGCCACACCGCCAGGCGGCCACCGCGTTCATCGAATGGGTGGGAAGCCGCGACGCGGAGCTGCTCGCCGCCCGACGGGTGTATCGTCTCCCCGCCCGCCTCGATCTCCCCCTGGACTCGCTGCCGCCTTGGGCAAAAGACGTTCGCGCGCGCATGCGCGCGGCTCCCGTCGATTGGGACTTGCTCGCGGCACATGAGGACGCCTGGATGCGCGTCTGGGACGAAACCGTGCGGGGCAAGGGGGCGGGAGGGAACACGCGGAGCGGCAGCCCGAGTCCGTGAACGCGTACTTACGCACCGAGGAGCTCAGCAAGCGATTCGGCGCTACGGTGGCGCTCGAGCGCTTCAGCATCGCGATCGAGCGGGGGGAGATTCTCGCGCTGCTTGGTCCGAGCGGTAGCGGCAAGACGACTACGCTCCGGCTGCTGGCGGGGTTCGAGACGCCCGACGCGGGGCGGATCTGGCTCGATGGCGAGGATATCACGGGCCTCCCGCCCGCGCGGCGGCGCTCGGGAATGGTGTTCCAGCACTACGCGCTGTTCCCCCACCTCGACGTGGGTGAGAACGTGGCGTTCGGGTTGGGGGGAAGCGGCAAGGAAGAAGGGGGAAGCATGGCGCAACGCGTGCGGGGAGCGCTCGAGCTCGTGCAGCTGGCCGGGTTCGAGCGGCGCAAAGTGCAGGAGCTCTCCGGCGGGCAGCAGCAGCGGGTGGCGCTGGCGCGGGCCCTCGCGCCCGAGCCACGAGTGCTCCTGCTCGACGAGCCGCTCTCGAATCTCGATCCCGCGTTGCGAGAGCGGACCAGGCGCGAGCTGCGCCACGTCATCAAGCGGGTCGGCATCACCAGCGTGCTCGTCACCCATGAACAGGAGGAGGCGTTCGATCTGGGGGATCGGGTCGCCGTGCTGCGCGATGGCCGACTCGAGCAGCTCGGCACGGCCGACGAGCTGTACGAGCGGCCCCGCACACTCTTTGTCGCCACCTTCGTCGGGCGCGCGAACGTGCTGCGCGGCGGGATTGCCCGGGCGCTGGGAGGGAAACCGGGGGACGTCGTCGTAGTGCGGCCCGAGCGGCTCCGGTTCGCCGCCCAGGGACTCGCGGGCGTGGTGCGCGAGCGCCGCTACACGGGCGCTGCGGCGTTCTACTCGGTGGAGGCGCATGGCGACGGAGCGGCGGCCCCCGTCGCGCAGTCGACGCTGCGCATCGAAGTGCAGGCGAGTCCCGACGCTGCCGCGATCGGCGATACGGTGCATCTCCAGGCGAGTGGCGTGCTCGCCTTTCCCGATGACCGGGGGACACCGGCGGCGTGAATCGGCGAGCTGAGCTGATCGGCTGGGTGCTCGCGGCCTCGCTCGCGTGGATCGTGGCGTATCCCATCCTGATCGTGGTGCGCGATGCCACGCACGCATCCACGATCACCGCCTTCGTGCGCCGGCCCTCGGAATGGCAGGTGCTGTGGGCGAGCATCTGGATTTCGCTCGCCAGCGTCGCGCTCGCCGCCGCCGTCGGCGTTCCCCTCGCGTTCCTCTTCACGCGGGTGGCATTCCCGGGGTCCCGCATGCTGGGTGCGCTCATCGCGCTGCCCGCCGTGTTGCCGCCGCTCGTTGGCGTGATCGCCTTTCTGTTCCTCTACGGGGAGTCGGGATTCGTCGCGCGCGGCATGCAGGCGCTGCTCGGGCTCGATCACTCACCGTGGCATCTCCAGGGCGCGGGCGCGATTCTCCTGGTTCACGCCTATTCGATGTACGTCTACTTCTATTTGCTCACGCGCGCCGGGCTCGCCCGAATCGACGGCTCGATGATCGAGGCGGCCCAGGCGCTGGGCGCGTCGCGCTGGACGACGCTCCGGCGCGTGACGCTGCCCCTGTTGCGGCCGGCGCTGGCGGGCGCGGCGCTGCTCACGTTCATGACCGCCCTGGGATCGTTTTCCGCGCCCTACGTATTCGGCGGCGGCTTCCGGGTGATGCCGACACAGATCGTCGCCTCGAAGCTCAATGGCGACATCCCGCGAGCGATGGTCGAGACGGTGGCGCTCGCGCTCGTGGCGCTCGTGGCCTTGGGGTTATTGCGGCGCAGCGAGGGGGAAGACGTGCTCGTGGCCCTCGGCAAAGGCACGGCGCCGCCGCCGCGGGTGCTCGTCGGCAGTCGCGGACTGGTCACCACCGCCGCGTGGCTGCTGGCGGTGTTTCTCCTGCTTCCCCACCTGACGTTGCTGCTGATTTCGCTCGTGCCCTACGCCACGTGGACCACGGAAACGCTGCCCCCGGTGCTGACCCTCGACAATTATCGACGCCTGTTCGCCGAGTCGGACCGGCTCGAGCCGCTCGTGAACTCCCTCTGGATGGCTGCGGTCGCCACCGCCGGGGCGCTGGTCATCGCATTGCTCGCGGGTTGGCTCACCGTGCGGCGGCGGGTGCGGCCGCGGCGGCTCATCGAGCATTTCGTGGCGCTCCCCTGGGCGTTGCCCGGCACCGTATTCGCGCTGGCGCTCGCGACGGCGTTTTCCGTATCGCGGCCGCTGGCGCTGCGCTGGGTGCTGGTAGGAACGGCGGCGATCCTGCCGCTCGCCTATTTCGTGCGGAGTCTGCCCCTCGCGGGACGCGCGGTGCTCGCCGGCTACCGGCAGCTCGATCCGGCGCTCGAAGAGGCGGCCGCAATCCTCGGCGCCGGCCGATGGCGCGTGCTGTGGCGCGTGACGGTCCCACTGCTCCGGCCGTCGCTCGCCGCCGGGGCGAGTCTCGCGTTCGTTACGGCGCTGGGCGACTTTGTGACCTCGATCGTGCTGTACACGTACAACACGCGCCCGATTTCCATCGAGATTCTCTCCAGTCTGCGCCTGAACGAGCTGGGGATCGCGGCCGCGTTCGGCGTGTTGCTGATGGTCGTGAGCGGCGCCGCCCTGCTGGTCGGGTCCGGCGGCCACGTCCGGTCGTGAGCACGCGAGCGCGCTTTCTCCCATCCGACCTGCAGAAGCTGACGGTCCTGATCGCCGTCTGTTTCGTGGACATGATCGGCCTGCTGATGATCTCGCCGCTCCTCACGTTCTATGCGTTGCGGCTCGGCGGTCAGGCCAGCACGGTCGGCCCGCTCTTCAGCTCGTTCGCCGTCGCGCAGCTCCTCGCGTCCCCGATCTGGGGTCGGGTCTCGGACCGCTACGGCCGGCGGCCAGTGCTGATGATCGGGCTCCTCGCGTCGGCGATCGCATATCTGATTTTCGGATTTGCGAATTCGCTCTGGCTCCTGTTCGTCTGCCGCATCGTCCAGGGATTCGGCGGCGGCACGACCGGGGTGGCGCAGGCCTACGTGGCGGACGCGATGGAGCCGTCGCGCCGCGCCAAGGCGCTGGGATGGCTCTCCGCCGCGACGAGTCTCGGGGTGAGTATCGGGGCGGTGCTGGGATCGCTCACGCACCGGTGGTGGGGGCCAGAAGGGCCTGGGATTTCAGCCGCCGTCCTGGTCCTCGTGAACGTGATCATCGCGTGGAAGTGGCTTCCCGAATCGCGCGTCCTGCCGCATGCGGGTGAGGGAATGCGGCAGACTGTCGGTCACGATGCGCGGCCCGCCGGGGGGTGGCGCCGCGCCGTCAGCAATATTGCCCGCCCCGTGTGGGACGTGATGCGGCACCCCGGCCGCCCCGTTTCCGAGGTGATCTGGGTGTATGCGATTGGCATGCTGGCCCTCAACTCTCTGATTGCCGTCCTGTCGCTCTACCTTCAGCAGCGATTCGGCATGAACGAGAACAACGTGGGCCCGATCTATTTTGTGTTCAGCGGCGTCGGGGTCGTCATGCGCACCTATCCCGTGGGGTGGATCAACGAGCGGCTCGGCGAGGTTCGGACGATGCGGCTCGGCGCGATTCTCCTCGGCACAGGATTACTCCTCATGCCGTTACCGCGCACCGAGTGGGCGTTCATCTGCTGTCTGATCTTGAGCCCGATCGGGACCGCGTTGCTGTTCCCCGCGAGCACGGCGCTCGTCAGTCACCGCACCAATCGCAATGAATACGGCGTGCAGATGGGCGCCCAGCAGACGCTGCGTGGAATCATGTCGATCGTCGGGCCCATCGGCGCCACGCTGGCGTTTCAGTACCTCGGGCCCGGTGTGCCCTTCCTGATTGCCGCCGGAATCGTGGCGCTCGCCGCGCTCGTGGCGTTTCGCGTCAACGACACTGGCGCGTCGCACCCGGCGCCGATCACCGTCTGATCGATGCGACTGCTCCTGCTTGCCGCCCCCCTGCTCAGCGGACTGCCTGCGCCCGCGCGCCCAAGGCTCGTGGTGGTCGTCACGGTGGACCAGCTGCGGCCTGACTACCTGGACCGGTATCGTCGTCAGTTGATCGGCGGTCTGGGTCTGCTGCTCAGCGAGGGCGCGGTATTCTCGAACGCGTTCCAGGATCATGCGGTGTCGGAAACCGCGCCGGGCCACGCGTCGATCCTGTCGGGGCGCTGGCCCGAGCATACCGGCATCATGCTCAACAGCCTCGGGGTGCAAGACTCGAGCGCACCGTTGCTCGAGGTCCCTGGGCCGCCCGCCTCCCCGGCTCGATTTCGCGGGACGACCTTGTTCGATTGGCTCCAGGCGGCCGCGCCGGGCGCGCGTGCACTATCGGTCTCGCGCAAGGATCGCGCGGCCATTCTGACCCTGGGGCGCGCGAAGCAGCAGGTCTACTGGTACCAGGCCGGCGTATTCACAACCAGCCGATACTATGGGGACTCGCTGCCGAGCTGGGTCGAGGCGTTCAACGCGCGGCAGATCCCGATGCAGCTCGCGGGCAGGACGTGGGCCACCTACCTCGACGCGGCGGAATATCCCGAGCCGGACAGCGTGCCGTACGAGCACGGCGGTCGCGATTTCGTGTTTCCCCACCGAATTCCCAGCGACGGCGCGCACGCGGCGGTATCGCTGGTCGAGTTTCCGACGATGGATTCTCTCACGCTCGCCTTCGCGCTCGAGGGCGTGCGCGCCCTGGGGTTGGGCGGTGGCGGACGCACGGATCTGCTCGCCGTGGGCCTCTCCACGACCGATGCCATCGGCCATCTGTACGGCCCCGAGTCGCGCGAAATTCACGACCAAGTCGTACGGCTCGACCGCTATCTCGGCACTTTTTTTGGCCAGCTCATGGTTCGGTACGGGCCCGCGAACGTGCTGATCGTACTGACGGCGGACCATGGCGTGACCCCGTTTCCCGAGTGGTCCCGCACCCACGGGCATCCGGCGGCGCTCGCCGTGAGCGTCGACACGATCATCGCCGCCGTGAATCGCGCGCTGCCGCCGCGCGCCGACAGCGCTCCCTGGCTGACGTTCGACACGGGGCTGCTGCTGCTGCGTGAGCGCGCCACGCTGGCGGCCGCCCCCGTGGACGTGGACAGTGTGCTGCGCGATCTTGCCGATCGCGTGCGGCGGGTTCCCGGAGTGGCACGGGTCGACAGTCCGGACGCGCTTGCGCACGCTGATACCGTTGGGGATCCCGTCGCGCGGCGCTGGGTGCATGAGATCGTTCCCGCCGCGGGGGTCGAATTGGCCGTCACCCTGGTTCCGTATTCGGTCTGGGGCTCCGGGAGCGTGGCCGAGCATGGCCAGCCGAGCGATCTCGACACGCACGTACCGCTCCTGTTCTGGGGACGAGGCGTTCGGCGGGGCACCTACGCGGAGCGCGTGGGCGCTGTGGATATCGCGCCCACGCTGGCGGCACTGCTGGAATTGAGCGCGGCGGAGACAACGGACGGCCGGCCACTCGGGGAAATCATCGCGCACTGATTCGGGGGCGAGTTCGATGGACGTCAAGCTCACCGCGGAGCAGCATCGCCGCATCGAGGAGATCGAGGGCTATCTGAAGGTCGTCGATCGTCTGCGCCGGTTCGTTGCCGAGCTCGAGTCGAATCGTGCGGCATCGAACCGCGTGATTCAGAACATCTGCGAATCGCTGGGGCGCGAACTCTCCCACCTGCGTCAGCGGGCGCTCACGTCGAACGTCGGCACGGTCGCCGACCTGGCGGGTGCCATGTCCGTGATGGCCACGCGCGGCGGCGGCTTGAACATGAAGCTTCGCGGTCTCAACGATGGCCTGAACAGCATGACGATGCAGCTCGAGCAAGCACTCAAGCAGGCTTCCACTCCGGAGTCCAAGCGGCAGGCGTGAGCACTCCCGCGGTGGTGTGCCGCGGACTGCGGAAGCGGTACGACGACGTCGTGGCGGTGGCGGAGCTCGACCTCGAGGTGATGACGGGAGAGTGCTTCGGACTGCTGGGCCCGAATGGCGCCGGCAAGACGACGACGATCGAGATGCTCGAGGGCCTGACGCTCCCGGATGGCGGCGAACTCGTGGTGCTCGGAAGTGGCTGGGATGATCGCCGGGGCAGGCGCGCGCTGCAACAGCGCCTCGGGATTCAGCTGCAGGAGACGCAGCTCGCGGAGAAACTCACCGTAGCCGAAACCCTGGGCTTGTTTCGGAGTTTTTATCGCCGCTCACACGACGTGGCAGAGGTTCTGCGGCGGGTGGCGCTCGAGGACAAGGCGAACGCGTGGGTCGGGAAGCTTTCGGGAGGGCAGAAGCAGCGGCTCTCGGTCGCCTGCGCCCTGATCGGAGACCCCGAGCTCCTGTTTCTCGACGAGCCCACCACGGGACTCGACCCCCAGTCCCGCCGGCAGCTCTGGGACATCGTCGCCGATTTCCGGCATGACGGTGGGACCGTGCTGCTCACGACGCATTACATGGAAGAGGCCGAGCGACTGTGCGAGCGGGTCGCGATCATGGATCGCGGACGCATCATCGCGCTGGGGTCGCCGCGGGAGCTGATCGCCTCGCTCGGGGCAGAACACGTGGTGGAGTTCGCGCTGACCGATCACGCCCGGATCCCGCAGGGCGAATTTGCCGCGCTCCCCGCCGTGCGGGCCGTGCGATCCATCGGCGAGCGTGTCGCGCTGACCGTCGAGCGCGTCCACGAAGCGCTCCCGGCGCTGCTCGCGCTCGTGGCGCGGAGCGGTGTCGAGCTCGCGGACCTCGAAACGCACCACGCGACGCTCGAGGATGTATTCGTGGCTCTCACCGGGCGACAGCTGCGTGACGCGTGATCACCCGCTGGTCCAGTTGACGCTCACGCGCCTGCGGGAGTTCTACCGCGAGCCTGAGGCGCTGTTCTGGGTGTTCGGATTTCCGATTGTGCTCGCGTTCGGCCTGGGGATCGCGTTCCGGAACCGCGGTCCGAGCGAGCTTCCGGTCGCGGTCCAACGCGGCGTGGGTGACACGGCGCTGGCGACGCTGCTGGACCGCTCGCCGCGGCTCAGCGCTCAGGTGCTCGATTCGAGCCAGGCGCGGGACGCACTGCGCGCCGGCCGCGTGGCCCTCGTGGTGACGCCCGCCGATCCCATCACGTATCGCTACGACTCCACTCGCACCGAGAGCCGGCTGGCACGCTTCGAGGCCGATGAGGTCATTCAGGCGACGCGGGGCAGAGTCGATGCCGCTCCGGTGCGGGATGAGCACGCCACCGAGCCGGGGGCGCGCTACATCGACTTCCTCATCCCGGGGCTCCTCGGGATGAATCTCATGGGGAGCGGGATCTGGGGCGTCGGATTCGCGATCGTACAGGCGCGCTCGAAACGATTGCTCAAGCGCTTCATGGCGACGCCCATGCGCAAGAGCGACTATCTCCTCGGCTTCATCTTCTCGAGGCTGGCGTTTCTGATCCTCGAAATCGCGGCCCTGCTCGGATTCGGCTGGGTCATGTTTCAGGTGGGCGTCCGCGGTTCGCTCGCGGCGCTCGCGGTCCTGGCGGTGCTCGGCAGCCTCACGTTCGCGGGGCTCGGGCTCCTGGTGGCGAGCCGCGCCCGCACCGTCGAGGGCGTATCAGGGTTGATGAACCTGGTGATGCTGCCGATGTGGATCGCGTCGGGGACGTTCTTCTCGTACACGCGGTTTCCGGCCGCCCTCCAGCCATTCGTCCGGATGCTGCCGCTCACGGCGTTGAACGACGCGCTGCGAGGAGTGATGATCGACGGGCGATCGCTTGCAGGACTGACAGTGCCGGTGCTGGTGCTCGCCGTCTGGGGTGTGGCAAGCTTTGGCGCCGCACTGCTGTTATTCCGGTGGCGCTGACGCCAAACCAAAGACAGATTGATTCCCCGTGGCCAGCTATCAGTCTCTTCCGGACCGCCGCAAAGGGCGTGAGCGGCGGCGCCTCTACGATCGGCGCTCAGGGGTCGAGCGCCGATCATTCGAAGAGCGGCGTATCGCGGTTATCCCCGTGGCGACCGAGCAGCGTTCCGGGGTGGATCGCCGGCGAGGAATCGAGCGCCGGCGGCGGTCCCGGCGCGGACTGGCGTTACGTCGCATCCTTCCTGATCGCAGGCGGCAAGGAGGCCCGTTCCCGGAGGTATAGATCGCAATCAGCGGTCCGTTCTTGCCGTTGCGCCCCTAGGTCGTCGCCCCGGCCGCGACCCGTCTGATCAGATTCTCGAGCACGGCGAAGTCGAACGGTTTGGAAACGGTGGGCACGCCGCTCGTGTCGAGCAGCTGCGCCGTGTCTTCGGCGAACGTGTCGCCCGTGCTGAAGATGAGGCGCTGGACGAGCTTCGGCCGCTCACGCCGCAGCTGCGCGATGAACTCGCGACCGTTCATCCCGGGCATGCGAACGTCGGACACGATGACGTCGAACTCGTCCTGTTGCAGGGCGCGCAGCGCCGCCCCGCCGTCG
>Ga0335085_10011381_pt1 | contig 13209 bp, 9 predicted proteins | sample Lox_Sample_45_FD_206712 | JGI IMG/M metagenome (GOLD analysis project Ga0335085, IMG submission 206712) | Soil microbial communities from Loxahatchee National Wildlife Refuge, Florida, United States - Lox_Sample_4.5 | ecosystem: Environmental > Terrestrial > Soil > Wetlands | place: USA: Florida...
CCGACGAAATCCTTGCGCATGCGCGCAGTGCCGCAGGCGGCAACGCAGCAACCACACTCGATGCAGCGATCGAGCTCGTAGATTTTGTCGGCCAGATCCGGGTCCATTTTTTCCTCGATGCGCGAGAGATCGGGATTCGGATCCTTCATGTGCAGCCAGCCGCGCACCCTCTCGCTCATCCCGCGCATCCACGTCCCGGTGTCGACGGACAGGTCGCCGATCAGCGCGAAGAACGGCAGCGGCGCGAGGGTGATGTCGGGCCCCACGTTCTTGGTGAGCGTCCGGCAGGCGAGCGTCGGCCTCCCGTTGACCACCATCGCGCAGCTCCCGCAGATGCCGGCGCGGCAGACGAAGTCGAACTGCAGCGACGGATCCTGCTTTTCGCGGATCTCGTTCAGCGCGATGAACAGCGTCATACCCTCGGTCTGCTCGAGCTCGAAGGTCTGCATGTGAGGCACGCTGGCGGGATCAGCCGGGTTGTAGCGCAGGATGTGCAGCCGGATCTTCTCGCCGGTCGCTGGCGGCTTCTGCGATGCGCTCGTCGATTCCTTCACGCGAATGGCCTGTTCCACGCCCACCCTCACTCGTTTTCCCAGACGAAACCCTGCGCTTCCTCTGCTTCGGAAGGCGGGGCCGCGGTGATCCGCTCGTCGATTCTCTCGTTCCTCGCGCGCAACTGCTTCGGCAGCAGCTGCTCGTATGGCATCAGCGCGCGCTGCCTCTCGAACCGGTTGGCGATCTTCTCCTTGGTGGCGTCAACCTCCGCCTGGCGCGCAGCGGTTTCGGGATGGTCTACGTAGTCCTTCGCCCCGTAGCCGCGCCAACCCGGCGGCAGCTCCATGTGCTTCACATCGAGCGACTCATAGGCCAAGGTCGGCAACGTCGCGTCACCCTTCCACGTGGCGAGGGTGCGCTTCAACCACTCCGCGTCGTTGCGCCTGGGGTAGTCCTGCCGGTAATGGGCACCCCGGCTCTCGGTACGGGTGAGCGCCCCGTAGGCGACGCAGAGCGCGAGCTTCAGCATCTTCCGGGTCCGGTACGCAGTCACGAGCTCCGGGTTGACGCCGGGGCTGTGCGATCTCAGGCCGATGCTGCGGCTTCTCACCAGGAGCTTCTGCAGCTCGTCGACTGCCCGCTCGAGATCCTTGCCGGAACGGAAGATGCCGACCTTGTCGGTCATGATCTCCTGCATCTTCGACTTGATCGCCGAAGCGTCCTCCGTGCCGCGGCTGTTAACCAAACCGTCGAGCGCGAGCTGCTCGCGGCGCAGGAAGTCGTGGACCACGCGGGTCGGGATATCGACGTCGTTCTCCGGCCTGTCGCAGAAATCGCCGACGAATTCGCCGACGATCATTCCGGCTACCACGGTCTCGGCGACCGAGTTGCCGCCCAGCCGATTGAAGCCGTGCATGTCCCAGCACGCAGCCTCGCCCGCGGCGAACAGTCCCTTGAGCGTCGGGCTCTCTCCCGTGTGGTTCGTGCGCACGCCCCCCATCGTATAGTGCTGCGCCGGCCGCACCGGGATCATCTCCTTCGTCGGATCCACGCCGAGGAAGTAGTGGCAGATCTCGAAGACTTCGCGCAGGTTGTGCCGGATGTGCTTCTCGCCGAGCAGCGTGATGTCGAGCCAGAGGTGATCGCCGAAGCGGCTCTTGACCCCCTTGCCCTTTGCAATGTGCTCTTCCATCCGGCGCGAGACGACGTCGCGGGAGGCGAGCTCCTTCTTCTCCGGCTCGTAGTCGGGCATGAAGCGATGGCCGTCGCCGTCCTTGAGCAGGCCCCCATCGCCGCGACAGCCCTCAGTAACGAGAATGCCGGCGGGGAAGATGCCCGTCGGATGGAATTGCACAGCCTCCATGTTGCCGAGCGCCGCCGAGCCGGTCTCGAGCGCGATGGCGTGGCCCATGCCTTCGCAGATGACCGCGTTGGTCGTGACTCGGTAGATCCGCCCGGCACCTCCGGTGGTGATCGCCGTGGCCTTCGCGATGTACGCGGAGAGCTCGCCGCTCACGAGATTGCGCACGACGGCGCCGTAGCAGCGGGCTCCGTCGTGGATCAGCGAGATAGCCTCCATGCGCTCGTGCACCGGGATGGCGTCGCCGATCGCCTGGTCGCTCATCGTCTGCAGCATGGCGTGTCCGGTGCCGTCGGAGACGTAGCAGGTGCGCCATTTCTTGGTGCCACCGAAGTCGCGCTGCGCGACCAGTCCGTGCGCTTCGGCGCGCTCGGTGATCGTCACCGGCTTGCCGTTGATTACGACCTGGCGATCCCCCTGGCGCACCCGGCTCCACGGCACGCCCCACGCGGCGAGTTCGCGCACGGCCTTCGGCGCGGTGTTGACGAACATCCGGACCACCTGCTGGTCGGCGCCCCAGTCGCTCCCGCGCACCGTGTCCTCGAAGTGCACGTCCTCGTTGTCCCCCTGGCCCTTGATCACGTTGCCGAGCGATGCCTGCATGCCCCCCTGTGCCGCGGCCGAGTGCGAACGCTTGGGCGGCACGAGCGAGAGGATGATCACGTCGTGGCCGCGACGCTTCGCGCCGATGCCGAGCCTCAGGCCCGCCAGTCCGCCGCCGATCACGAGGACGTCGGTGTAGACGATCTTCATTGGACGCTTCCCGGTCCCGGCGTCACCGCGGCCGGCACGTAGTGCTGCCCGTAGTTCGGCGCATGGGCGATGCCGATCTTGATGTAGGCGGCCAGCGTTGCAAACCCGAGAATGAGAAAGAACCCGGTCAGCGCCCATTTGAGCGTCTTCAGCCGCTTGCGTGTCGCGTTTGGATCACGACCCTCGAACCAGCCCCATTTCACAGCCAGTCGGTATAGCCCGATGCCGCCGTGAAACTCGACGGCTAGCAGGAGCAGGATGTAGAGCGGCCAGTAGCGGTCGCTCCAGACGCGGTCGGACGACTCGTAGGGCCCGATCAGATGCGGCCGCGTCAGCATCACGTACAGGTGGATCGTTGCCAGGAAGAAGAGTGCGAATCCCGTGAACACCTGCCAGAACCACAGGGTGGTGTCCTCGTGCTGCATCATCCTCATGTGCCCGCGGAAGATCTGGAACTGGCGCCAATTGATCGGAAACTTACGCACCGCCAGCGCAGCGTGCACGACGATCAGGGCGGTGACGATTGCCACAATGACCGATACGATCTCGGGGTAGGCCTTCCCGAACACGAAGTAGCCCTCGAACATCTTCGTGATTGCCCACATCGCGTGCTCGCTCACCAGGATCGAGGACACGAAGAACATGTGGCCCCACATGAACAGCGCGACCAGCAGGCCCGTCGCGCTCTGTGTCCAGTCGAGACGCGCCGGCCAGCGGCTCTTACGCGTGCGGTCGCCCAGACCGACACCGAGAATGATCCGGCTGCTGGAATTCATGGGCCTCCTGATTCGCTCTTGCTGCGCTGCACCCTCAGCAGCGAGCCGCGACGCGCCCGGAGATGACGTTCGCGACGCCGCGGCAAGGCACAAGGAGTGTAAGGCTGCAGGGTTACCAGTACTCTTGACTTGTATCAATAGATACCCTCGCTTGGCTTGCAGTGTCAATCCCGAGCTGTGGACAATGTCGAACCGGCGGCGGCGCGGCGAATTTTCAGTCGGGCGTGCCCGTAACAATTACCGCAGGAGAAAGATGTTCCAGACTCGGATTCACGGGCGCGGCGGCCAAGGTGTAGTCACCGCCGCGGAGATGCTGTCGGTCGCGGCGTTTCTCGAGGGCCGCTACGCGCAGGCCTTCCCCAGCTTCGGCTCCGAGCGCATGGGAGCGCCCGTCATCGCGTTCTGTCGCATCGACGACAAGGAGATCCGCCTGCGCGAGCCCGTTCTGGATCCCGATGCGGTGATCATCCAGGACCCGACGCTGCTGCACCAGGTCGAGCTGTTCAAGGGGCTCCCCAGCACGGGTTACATACTGATCAACTCCGCGCGCGGCCTCGACGAGCTCGGCCTCAAGGAGTTCCTGCATGGCTTCCGGCCGAACCGCGTGCGCGCGATTGCGGCGACGGAGCTCGCCATGAAACATGTCGGCCGACCGGTGCCGAACGTGCCGCTGCTCGCGGGGTTCGCGGCGATCACCCATCAGGTCAAGCTCGAATCCGTCGTGGCCGCGATTCGCGAAAAGTTTCCGCCGGCCATCGCGGAGAAGAACGTCGCCGCCGCCGAGGAAGCCTTTGCCGTTGCGGGCGGCAAGCTGGAGGCGAGTCATGCTTAAGCAAACCGAGGGCTCGCATGCCGTGGCGGAAGCCATCGCTCGCTGCCGGCCGGAAGTGATCTGCGCCTATCCGATCACGCCGCAGACGCATATCGTCGAGGGCCTCGGCGAAATGGTGAAGACCGGCGAGCTCGCCAACTGCGAATTCATCAACGTCGAGTCGGAATTCGCGGCGATGTCGGTCGCGATCGGCGCCTCGGCGGCGGGCGCCCGCACCTACACGGCCACCGCGAGCCAGGGCCTGCTGTTCATGGCGGAAGCTGTCTACAACGCGGCCGGCCTGGGATTGCCGATCGTCATGACCATAGGCAATCGCGCCATCGGCGCTCCCATCAACATCTGGAATGACCACTCCGACAGCATGTCGATGCGCGATGCAGGTTGGATTCAGCTCTACGCCGAAACCAACCAGGAGGCGCTCGATCTGCACGTCCAGGCATTCCGCCTCGCCGAGGAGCTCTCGTGTCCGGTGATGGTCTGCGTCGACGGGTTCATCCTCACCCATGCGTATGACCGCGTCGACGTTCCCGAGCAGGAGCAGGTCGACGCCTACCTGCCGCCATTCGTTCCGCGACAGGCGCTCGACCCGGCCCAGCCGGTGAGCATCGGAGCGATGGTCGGCCCCGAGGCGTTCATGGAGGTGCGCTATCTCGCGCACCACAAGCAGCTGCGCGCGCTTGGTCTGATTCCGCGACTCTTGGACGAATTCAAGCTGCACTTCGGGCGCCCCTCGGGCGGTCTGCTGCGGACCTACCGCACCGAGGACGCCGACACGATCGTCGTCGCGCTGGGGTCGGTCAACGGGACCATCCAGGAAGTCGTCGACGAGATGCGCGCGGAAGGCTCGCGCATCGGGTCGGTCTCGATCTGCTCCTTCCGCCCGTTTCCGCTCGACGCTGCGCGCGAGGCACTGGGCAGGGCCAAGCGCGTGGTCGTCATCGAGAAGTCGCTCGCCGTCGGGCTCGGCGGGCATCTGTCCGACGGCGTGAGGAAGTCACTGTCAGGGATCGTGCTCAACGGCTATACGGTCATCGCGGGTCTCGGCGGGCGGCCGATCACGCGCAGTTCGCTGCACCAGCTCTTCCGCGACGCTGAGCAGGATGAGCTCGAGCAGGTGACCTTCCTCGATCTCAACGCCGACCTGGTGGCCTATGAGCTCGCGCGCGAAGCTCAGGCGCGCACGAGCGGTCCGACTGCCGAGGCGATCCTGCGCCGCGTCGGCACGGTGGCCTCCCAGATCGCCTGACCTGCCGGGGAACATTCATGGAGATGCAGCCCATCAAGTTCTACCAGACGGCGACCTTCACCGTTGGCAACCGCCTGCTCGGCGAGCACGAGCGCTCGGTTCAGGCCAACATGCGGCGTACCAATTCGCTCAACTCCGGCCACCGCGCCTGCCAGGGATGCGGCGAAGCTCTGGGGGCGCGCTATGCCATCGACGCTGCCATGCGCGCCTCCAGTTCACAGCTGGCGGCGGTCAACGCGACCGGATGCCTGGAGGTGTTTTCCACGCCCTACCCTGAGACCTCGTGGCAGATTCCGTGGATCCATTCGCTCTTCGGCAACGCTGCCGCGGTGGCTTCGGGCGTCGCCGCAGCCATGCGCGTCAAGGGGCGCGAGGAAGTGCGCGTGATCGCGCAGGGCGGCGACGGCGGGACCACTGACATCGGCTTCGGGTGCCTCTCGGGCATGTTCGAGCGCAACGACGACGTCCTCTACATCTGCTACGACAACGAGGCGTACATGAACACCGGGGTGCAGCGCTCCAGCGCCACTCCGCCTGCAGCCAGGACGGCAACGACCGCCGCCGTCGGGCCTGCGCCGGGAAACGTCTTCGGCACCGGAAAAAACGTGCCGCTGATCGCGATGGCGCACGGCATTCCCTATGTCGCGACGGCGAGCGTTGCCAATCTGCGCGACCTCGAATTCAAGGTGACCAAGGCCATGCCGATCCGCGGGTCGCGCTACATCCACATCCACGTCCCCTGTCCGCTGGGCTGGGGATCGGCGCCCGCCGACACCATCAAGGTTGCCCGGCTCGCCGTCGAGTCGGGGCTGTTCCCGCTCTTCGAGGCGGAACACGGCGAGTTCGTGAACAGCACCAAGATCCGCCGCAAGGTGCCGGTCGATGAGTATCTGTGCCTGCAGAAGCGATTCGCGCACCTGTTCGCCAAGCCCGTGGATTCGACGCGCATCGCGCTCATCCAGGCCATCGCCGATCACAACGTCAAGCGCTTCGAGCTGCTCGGCTAGGTGCCCATGGACAAGCCCTTCGCCATCACCCTGGACGTCGGCTCGAGCCTCGCCAACAAGACCGGCTCGTGGCGGACGCTGCGCCCTGTCTATCTCGACCGCTTGCCGCCCTGTAATCACGCCTGTCCGGCAGGCGAGAACATTCAGAGCTGGCTCTACCACGCGGAAAGCGGCGATTACGCCGCCGCGTGGCGTACGCTGACGCTGGACAACCCGCTGCCTGCGGTGATGGGGCGGGTCTGCTATCACCCCTGCGAGACCGCGTGCAACCGCGGCCAGCTCGACGAAGCGGTCGGGATCAATTCGGTCGAGCGGTTCCTCGGTGACCAGGCGCTCAAGCGTGGTTGGAAATTCGCACCACCACCGGCGGAGTCCGGCAAGCGCGTACTAGTCGTCGGTGCGGGTCCTTCGGGGCTGTCGGCCGCCTATCACCTGCGGCGGCTGGGGCACCGGGTCAAGATCATCGAGGCAGGCCCGCTCGCCGGCGGCATGATGCGTTTCGGCATTCCGAAGTACCGCCTGCCGCGCGAGGTGCTCGATGCGGAGATCAAGCGCATCCTCGATCTCGGCGTCGAGCTTGAGCTCAAGCGCAAGGTGACGGATATTCTCGCGACGATGCGCGAGGGTTCCTTCGATGCGGCGTTCCTCGCCGTCGGCGCGCACATCGCCAAGCGCGCCTATATCCCGGCAGGCTCGGCAGCACGCATGCTCGACGCGGTCTCCGTTCTGCGCAGCATGGAAGGCGACGAGAAGCCCCTCCTCGGCCGGCGGGTCGTCGTCTATGGCGGAGGCAACACCGCCCTCGACGTTGCGCGCACCGCGAAGCGCCTCGGTGCCTCCGAGTCGATCATCGTCTACCGCCGCACCCGTGAGCGGATGCCGGCGCACGACTTCGAGGTCGAGGAAGCGCTTCAGGAGGGCGTGCTCATCAAGTGGCTATCGACGATCAAGAACATGGCCGACGAGGGCACGCTGACCGTCGAGAAGATGCAGCTGGATGAGAAGGGCTTTCCGCAGCCAACCGGCGAGTTCGAGACCCTCGAGGCCGACTCTCTCGTGCTGGCCCTCGGCCAGGACGTGGACCTGTCCCTGCTCGACAAGGTGCCGGGGCTCGTCATCGAGGACGGCGTGGTCAAGGTGGGGCCGAACATGATGACCGGATACCCGGGGCTCTTCGCCGGCGGCGACATGGTGCCCTCGGAGCGCACGGTGACGGTGGGTATAGGCCACGGTAAGAAGGCGGCGCGCCACATCGATGCCTGGCTGAGCGGAAAGACCTACGCGCCGCCCCCCAAGCACGAGGTGGCCGAATATGACAAGCTGAACACCTGGTACTACGCCGACGCCTCGAAGACGGTGCGCCCAACGCTCAGCCTTGCCCGGCGCACGTCGACGTTCGAGGAAGTCGTCGAGGGGCTCGACGAGACCAACGCGCTGTTCGAGGCGCGCCGATGCCTGTCCTGCGGCAACTGCTTCGAGTGTGACAATTGCTACGGGGTCTGCCCCGACAACGCGGTGATCAAGCTCGGCCCGGGCAAACGCTTCGAGTTCAACTACGATTTCTGCAAAGGCTGCGGGCTGTGCGTCTCCGAATGCCCCTGCGGCGCGATCAAGATGATTCCGGAGACCATCTGAAGGTCCCCGCCCGCGCGCTTCAGGCAGGCGGACGCACCGCAAGGAGCCGAAATGCTACAGCCGAACCGAGCCGAATCCCTGCCCAACGGTGTGGCGATCCTTCAGGATCCTGCGCTTAACAAGGGAACCGCTTTCACCGAAGCCGAACGCGATACGCTGCACCTGCGGGGCCTGCTGCCGCCCCACGTCTCCTCGCAAGAGCAGCAGCTCGCTCGCGTGCTCGAGAACTTCCGGCGTCAGCCGACGGATCTGGAAAAGTACGTCAACCTGAGGTCGCTGCACGACCGCAACGAGACCTTGTTCTTCCGCTTGCTCATCGAGAACCCCGATGAGATGACGCCCATCGTCTACACGCCAACGGTAGGGCTGGCTTGTCAGCGCTACACCCACATCTACCAGCGCCCCCACGGCGTCTTCGTGAGCTCCGCCGACCGCGGGCGGGTCGAGCAGGTCCTCGCCAACTGGCCGCGGCGCGACGTGGCGATCATCGTCGTGAGCGACGGCGAGCGAATCCTCGGCCTGGGCGACCTCGGCGCCAACGGCATGGGCATTCCGGTCGGCAAGCTCGCGCTGTACACGGCATGCGCGGGCGTTCCGCCCAGCGCCTGCCTGCCGGTGCTGCTCGACGTGGGCACCAACAACTCAGAGTTGCTCGATGACGCGCTGTACATCGGCCTGCATCAGCCCCGCCTGCGCGGCGCGGGCTACGACGCCCTGGTCGAGGAGTTCGTCGCCGCCGCCACTAAGCTCTTCCCGGGCGTGGTGATTCAGTTCGAGGATTTCGCCACGCACAACGCATTTCGGCTCCTGCAGAAGTACCGCGATAGGGTTCCGACATTCAACGACGATATCCAGGGCACGGCCGCCGTCGTGGTGGCGGGGATTCTGTCTGCGCTGCGCATCACCGGCGGCGCTCTCACCGAGCAGACGCTGCTCTTCCAGGGGGCGGGCGAGGCAGCCACGGGCATCGCGGATCTGGCGGTCGAAGCGATGATCGCCAGCGGGATGGACCGCGCAAAGGCGCGGCAGCGCTGCTGGCTCGTCGACTCCCAAGGGCTCGTCGTCAAGGGACGCGCCGGTCTTGCCGCGCACAAGCTTCCGTACGCGCACGAGCACGCGCCGGCGACGGGCCTCCTCGACGCGGTAAAGGCTCTGCAGCCGACGGCGATCATCGGTGTCGCCGCGGTTGGAGGCGCATTCACCGAGGAAGTCGTGCGTACGATGGCCGCCATCAACAAGCGGCCGATGGTCTTTGCGCTGTCGAACCCGACGTCGAAATCCGAGTGTACGGCTGCCCAGGCATATCGCTGGTCGGACGGACGGGCGCTGTTCGCGTGCGGCTCTCCGTTCGATCCGGTCACGCTCGGCGGGCGCACCCTTGTGCCGCGGCAAGGCAACAACTCCTACATCTTTCCCGGTGTGGGACTCGGCGTGATCACGTCACGGGCCAACCGGGTGACCGACGAGATGTTCATGGCGGCCGCTCGAACGCTGGCCGAGCAGGTGACCACGCAGGATCTCGAACAGGGAAGCCTCTATCCGCCGCTCAAGGACATTCGCGAGGTCTCGGCGCACATCGCGGCGGCGGTCGCCGGCGTGGCCTATCGCCGCGGGCTGGCGCAGGAGCCGCAGCCGGCCGATCTCCTGGCGTATGCGCGGTCGCGGATGTACCAGCCGCGCTACGCCGATTACGTTGCGGCGTAACGCGTGCGGCCGCACGCATTGCGGAGGCGAATCGTTGATTTCAGAAAGGTGAATGACGATGAAGGACAGGCTGCTGTCGACGCTCAGGCACCATCCGTTCGTAGCGGAATTCGAGCCCCGCCACATCGAGAAGCTCGCCAGCCTCGCGAGAGAGATCCGCTTCGAGCGCGACCAGATCCTCTTCCGTGAGGGCGACGAGTGCACGGAGTTCTACCTGATCGTGACCGGGCTCGTGGCGCTGGAGATCGTCGCCCCCGGGCATACGTTCCGCGTGCAAACGCTGTTCGCCGGCGACGAGCTCGGCTGGTCCGCGCTGCTCATGGGCAGAGGCAAGCATTTTCAGGCGCGTACGCTGGAACGCGTCGATGCGCTCGCCTTCGAAGGCGGCGAGCTCCTGGCCGCCTGCCACGAGGACACGGCCTTCGGCTTCATCCTCATGCAGCGACTCCTCGGCGTCGTTGCCGAGCGCCTGCAGGCGACGCGGCTACAGCTGCTCGACATGTACTCGCCCGTGGCAGCCCGGGCCGGCGCGTGACTGACCGCCGGCTGCGCTGGGCGAAACGCCGCTGAGCGACGCGACGCCGCGCTGCGCGCGGTCAGGCGCTGCGGCTCGCCCATAGCACCCTACGGACGCATGGGTCCCGTCGCGATTACGCTGATGCTGGCGGCCGCGTTCGCCGCATTCGCCGCGCTCGCCTGGCGCAAGCTCTCGATCGTGGTCGCCCTTGCGCCGGAAGTGCGCTGGGACCGGCCGTTCGCGCGGCTGAAAACGGTCGCGATCGACGGCTTCCTGCAGTCCCGGATGGTGAGGCGCGAATGGCGGCCCGGCCTCATGCACGCCGTGATCTTCCTCGGTTTCATGACGCTGCTGGTGCGCAAGCTCGAGCTTCTCGTCATCGGCTATCAGGAGCATTTCGTCTATCCGGGCCGCATGGGCGCGCTGTTCGCGAGCCTCAAGGATGCGGTCGAGCTCGCGGTGCTCGCGGCGGTGGGCTATGCCGTCTGGCGCCGGTTTGTCCAGAAGCCCAAGCGGCTGGAGCGCAACCGCGAGGCGATCCTCATCCTCTCGCTCATCGCCGCGATCATGGTGACGGACCTGCTCTTCGACGCCTTCCGCTTCGCCCTGCTCGCTTCCGGCGATCCTGCGATCGCCCACGAGCGCTCGTTTGCCTTTGCCGGCGGCGCGGTGGCGGCAACGCTGGGCGGCCTATCGCGGTCACAGCTCGCGGCGGGCCACCAGGCGTTCTACTGGGTACAGATGCTGACCGTGCTGTCTTTCCTCGTGATCCTGCCGCTGGGTGAGCATTTTCACATTGTCACGGCGCTGCCCGTGCTGTTCTTCCGCCGCGACGCGCGGGCGAACCGCGTGCCTACCCTCGATCTCGAGAAGATCATGCAGGACGAGAGCGGCGGCATGATGATCGGGATACACACCGCGCGGGACTTGAGCTGGAAGGACGCGCTCGATGCTTTCACCTGCACCGAATGCGGGCGGTGCAAGGACGCCTGTCCGACCTTTCTCACCGGCAAGCCGCTCTCGTTGAAATGGGTGCACGACAGCGTGAAGCGCCACCTGCTTGCCCAGCGCCAGGCGATCGTGGGGGACAGCTCGGCGGAGCTACCGCCCCTTGTCGGTCAGGTCATCGCGCCAGAGACACTCTGGGCCTGCACCACCTGCGGCTACTGCGAGGAGGCGTGCCCGATCGAGCTCGAGCACCTGCCGAAGTTCTACCGGATGCGCCAGCACCAGGTGCTCATGGAAGGCGAGTTCCCGCACGAACTCAAGGCCGTGTTCAGCGCCTACGAGGTGCAGAGCAACCCCTGGGGGCTGCCGGCGGAGACGCGAGGAGACTGGGCACGCGAGCTCGGTGTGTCGGTCGTGCGTGGCCCGGAGGACGTCGAGGGCCTCGACTATCTGTTCTATGTCGGCTCTGCCGCGTCGTTCGATCGCGAGGGACAACGGATCGCCGCGGCATTCGTCAAGATCCTCAGGCACGCCGGGGTGCGCTTCGCGATCCTCGGCGTGCGCGAGACGTCAACCGGCGAGTGCGTGCGCCGGGCCGGCAACGAGATGTTGTTTCAGCAACTGGCGCAGACCCTTGTCGGCACGCTCAACGAGCTGCGCGTGACTCGGATCGTCACCTGCGATCCACACGCCTTCAACAGCCTGAAGAACGAGTACCCCGAGCTCGGCGGGCGCTACGAGGTGATCCACCATACCCAGCTCATCGCGCAGCTGATCGCCGCCGGGCGCATCCGCGTCTCGCCCCGGTTCGAGCGGGTCATCTATCACGAGCCCTGCTATCTCGCCCGCCACAACGGCGAATACGAAGCGCCCCGCGCCGTTCTCGCCACGCTCACCCGCGACGCCCCGCTCGAGTTCGATCTTCGCCGCGAGAAAGCGATGTGTTGCGGCGCGGGTGGAGCGCGCATGTGGATGGAGGAAAAGATCGGCCGCCGCATCAACATCGTCCGCGTCGAACAGGCCTTGCCCCATCGGCCGCGGGTGATAGCGACCGCATGTCCCTATTGCGCAACGATGATGAGCGACGGGCTGAAGGCTCTCGGGCCGGGCAACGACATCGAGACGCGGGACATCGCCCAGCTTGTCGCCGAGGCCCTCGAGGAGCCGCCCGCCGCGAGCGCGCCGGCGCGTGCCTAGCAAGTCGCGCCGCAGCTCAGAGCCGCTCGATCACCCAGCCGGGAAATACGCCGATCAGCACCGCCACGAGCAGGCAGATGAGGCTCGCGCCGAGCGCGAGCCGCGCGGGAGCGCGTGCGGCTGCCTCGCCTTCGCTCTCCGGGCTCATGAACAAGTACTGGATTACGCGCAGATAGAAGTAGATGCCCAAATAGCTCCCCACCAGCCCGAGAACCGCGTAGACGGTGAAGCCGGCCGCGAACACGTTCTTGAAGATGAGGAACTTGGCGACGAAGCCCGGCAGGGGTGGAATGCCGGCGAGCGAGAGCATGGCCACTCCGATGGCGATCGCGGCGTAGGGCTGACGGCGGAACAGGCCGCGCAGGTCGTCCAAACGGTCCTCGGGCGCTCCATCGGCGGCGCGTGGCAGCGAGGCGAAGGCGAGCAGGTTCATCAGGCCGTAAGCGAGCACGTAGAACGCCACGGCCTGAAAGCGACCGTCGCCGAGGAACGCATAGAAGAGGTACCCGGCATGCGCGATCGACGAATAACCGATCATGCGACGGAAGCTCGTCTGCCGCATCGCGGTTAGGTTCCCCCAGACGATGGAGGCAAGCGGGAGGATCGCCAGCACGTCGGCAAGCGGCCTGCCCACGGGCGCAGCGCCGAACAGCCTCACGGCTGCGAGCAGCACGGCCGCCTTGACGATCGTGGCCATGTACGCCGTCACAGGCGTGGTCGCGCCCTCGTAGGCGTCGGG
>Ga0335085_10011382_pt1 | contig 13209 bp, 9 predicted proteins | sample Lox_Sample_45_FD_206712 | JGI IMG/M metagenome (GOLD analysis project Ga0335085, IMG submission 206712) | Soil microbial communities from Loxahatchee National Wildlife Refuge, Florida, United States - Lox_Sample_4.5 | ecosystem: Environmental > Terrestrial > Soil > Wetlands | place: USA: Florida...
CATTGAAATAAAGTATGGATGATTCTACTCTCAAAATCATTACCCCTTCAATCAGCACATTGTCAGGATGACGTTCAATATCCGAATAACGATCCGTGTCTCCGATTCGTCCGAGCACTGCCACATTCGGTATTGCTGTGCGGCGAAGCAGGAATGCGATTGATAAGATTGCCGCCATGATCACGCCATTAAGAATTCCAAATGTGAGCACGCCAAGAATTGAAATCATTGCAATAAGAAATTCGAGTTTGCTGAGCCGATAAATGCGTATCAATTCTTTCACTTTAATTAATCCGGCCACTGCATGAATCACGATCACCGCCAGTAATACCTCGGGAAGATTTTTTAAAAGCCCGGTGAAGAAAAGAAGAAGGATGGCAAGCGTAGCGGAACAAATGATTAGGGACAACGGTGTTTTTGCTCCCGATTTTTCATTCACGGTCGATTGAGATAGTCCGCCGGAAACGGGATACGCATTCGAGAACGCAGCGGCTAAATTCGCGGTGCCAAGTGCAAGCAATTCCTGGCGCGGATTGATCTCATAATTATTTTTCAAGGCGAAAGTTCGGGCGGCAGAAACCGTTTCAATATATCCCATCAAAAAACAGCCGAAAGCAAGGCCGACTACGCCATTCACGTCATTGAAACGTAAGGACGGCCTGCCGAATGAAGGAAGACCACTTGGAATTTCTCCCGTAATATGAAGGGATGACGAAAGTGGCGTGAACGAAACGACGAGAATCGATGCAATTACCACCACCAATGACACCGGTCTTCCCGGAAAAAGTTTATCACCAATAATCAGCAGCGCAAGTGCCGCCATTCCGAAAAGAAAGACAGTCATGTTCGTATCCGGCAAATGACGAATAACCGTTGCAACGCGCTCGAAGAAATTGCTGCCGCCGCCTTCTACGCCGAAAATTTTCGGCAACTGAGTGACGGCGATGGAAAGTGCGGCGCCTGCCTTGAATCCAAGCAGTATGCTTTCACTGATGAAACTGACGAGTGAACTCAATTTGAAAATGAAAGCAAGAAGGCATATCACAAAGATGATGAGTGCCGTAAGCTCGGCGATGGAAATCCATCTCGATAAGTCTCCTCCGGACATTGTGGCAACTGTTGTTCCGACCATCAAAGAAATTGCCGACGTGGGCCCCACGGCCACTTGTTTGGCAGTGGTGAATAGTGCAAAGAATAAACCGCCGGCCAGGCAACAATAGATTCCCGACTGCACCGGAAGCCCGGCGAGTGTTGCGTAGGCCATGGATTCGGGAAGAACGAATGACGCAAGCGTAATGCCTGCAATTAAATCCCACGTGAGAAATTTTTTATCATACTTCGGAAGCCATTGAAAAATGGGAAGCAACGATCGCAGGTTCCCGAGGCGGGAAGCAGAATTTCCGGCAGTGGTTGAAGGGGCGTCTTCCATGAAACTTGTTTAGAAAAAAATCAACTACTCATCCACGATTTATGATCTTAGAAATGTAGCGTTGCTGAAACTTAATACATCATTTCTTACATCCTGAACCGGTGTCCGCTACGCAATTTCATTTCTCATTCAGCAGCATCTCTTTCGCTGCTGCGATTTCCTTCAGCTTTGCTTCATCTACTTTCGGATAATGCAAGTCAAGTTCTGCCATGGTAGTAATAATTGAGGTTGCCACAATCACCCGTGTGTACCACTTGTTGTTCGCCGGGATTACGTACCAGGGGGCTTGCTTTGTCGCTGTGTTTTGAATTACCTTTTCATAGGCATCCATGTAATCATCCCAGTATCCGCGCTCTTTCGTGTCAGCTGAAGAGACTTTCCAATTCTTATCGGGATTGTCGAAGCGCTCCAGAAATCTTTTCTTCTGTTCTTTCTTCGACAGATGCAGGAAAAATTTTCTTGTCACTGTTCCATTGCGATAAAGATATTTTTCAAAGTTCCGAATGTCTTTGTATCGGTTATCCCAAATATCATCGTCAATAAGTCCTTTCGGAATTTTTTGCGATTGCAGAATTTCAGGATGAACTTTTACCACAAGCACATCTTCATAATAGGATCTGTTGAAAATTCCGATGCGTCCGCGCTCGGGCAATTCCTTTAGGCATCGCCACATGTAATCATGATCAAGATCTACTGAAGTGGGCGCTTTAAATGCTGACACCTGGCATCCCTGCGGATTCACGCCACTCATCACGTGCTTGATGGCACCATCTTTTCCTGCCGCATCAAGCGCCTGGAAAATCAGAAGCAGGCTCCAGCGATCCTGTGCATACAGCATATCCTGGAGTGCGGCAAGTGCTTCAATGCCGATTTGCAAAGCTTCCCTTGCGCGGGGCTTGTCTTCAGAGCCAAGTCCGCCGGTGTCATCAGGGTCCACATCTTTCAGTTTGAATTTCGATCCGTCAGTAATTTTATAAGGTTCGGAAAATTCGCGGGAGCGTTTGATGATCTCTTTGAGTTCCATGCATTGAGAATTTTAAATTCTGCTGCAATGTTAAAGCTTACTTTTCCAAATTACAATGACATACTCATTCCGATAAAAATATTGTCTTCATCTTGTTTCGGATTGAATTCATTTTTTCATTTAGGATATTTGCACCCATTCGTTGTAATTCCAAAAATAAATATGACGTCCTACGAACAGATTTTTGAAAACAACCGCAAATGGGTAGAATCGAGAAAGCATTCTGATCAGAATTATTTTGAACGACTCGCTGTCGAGCAGAAGCCCGATTATCTCTACATCGGCTGCTCGGATAGCCGCGTGCCAGCCAGCGAAATTATGGGACTGCAACCGGGCGAAGTTTTCGTTCACCGCAACATTGCCAATTTGGTGAACAGTATTGATATGAATGTGATCTCTGTGATCAGTTACGCAGTTGAGTACCTCGAAGTGAAACACATCGTCGTTTGCGGACATTACAATTGCGGTGGCGTGCAAGCTGCCATGCAGCCAAAAGATTTGGGTGTGCTGAATCCGTGGTTGCGAAATATTCGTGATGTCTATCGCATTCACCGCGAAGAACTGGACTCAATCAAAGATGAGAAGAAGCGATACAATCGGCTTGTCGAATTAAATGTGACTGAACAATGCATCAACGTGGCGAAGTATGCCGGCGTGCAAAAAAGATTTTTGAGTACGGGCTACCCGGTTGTTCACGGTTGGGTTTTCGATCTTCACAATGGATTGCTGATTGATCTCAACATAGACTTCAAGGAGATTTTGAAAAACATCCGTCAGATTTATAATCTCACGGGCAAACCGATCGATTGAAAATATTTCCAGCGATCAAGAGAAAATTTGTTCGTCAAACAATCTCAGGTTAAGAAATGATTTCTATCAGCTTATTAGCTTGTCATTACGCTAACTTTGTCACATCATAATTTCGTTCTTCATTACCATTAAATATTCCTTATGGCACAAGAATCTTTTCAATCATCTTCGCAACCTCCTTCTTCAACAATGGCAACCAGAAAAGAACACGATTTCCTCGGTGAATTGGAAATTCCCGATAATGTTTATTTCGGCGTTCAAACATTTCGCGCTCTCGAAAATTTTCACATCACAGGAGTTCCGCTCAATCGCGAACCATTTTTTATCAAAGCACTGGGTTACGTGAAGAAAGGCGCTGCACTTGCAAATCGTGATTGCAATGTGCTCGATCCAAATATTGCAGAATTCATTAGCCGTGCAAGTGATCGCGTGATCGCAGGAGAATTCAACGAGCAATTTCCGAGTGATCTGATCCAGGGCGGCGCAGGAACTTCAGTAAACATGAATGCGAATGAAGTGATCGCCAATGTGGCTTTGGAAATGATGGGAAAGAAAAAAGGCGAGTATGATTTCTGCCATCCGAATAATCATGTCAATTGCTCGCAATCCACGAATGATGCATACCCTACTGCATTCAGAATTGCGCTCATCTTAAAGCTGAGTGATTATGAAAGATCAATTCATGATCTCGCCGATGCTTTTGACAGGAAAGCGAACGAATTCAAAAATGTTTTGAAGATGGGTCGCACACAATTGCAGGATGCTGTGCCGATGAGTTTGGGAGATGAGTTTCATGCATTCGCAACAACTCTCAGAGAAGAATTGCTTCGAATTGAGGACAGCAAAAAACTGATTTCTGAAATCAATATGGGCGCTACTGCGATTGGTACAGGAGTGAATGCGCCTCCGGGATATGCTGAGCTCGTCACAAAATATCTGTGCACCATCACCGGGCTTGATTTGAAACTTGCAACTGATTTGATTGAAGCAACAGTTGACACGGGAGCTTACGTGCAACTCAGCGGTGTGTTGAAGAGAACAGCCGTGAAGATTTCTAAAATCTGCAACGATCTGCGATTGCTTGGATCAGGTCCGCGAACTGGTTTTGGTGAAATAAATCTTCCTCCCATGCAGCCGGGTTCTTCCATCATGCCGGGAAAAGTGAATCCTGTAATTCCTGAAGTGGTGAATCAAACTGCATTCTATGTCATCGGCGCTGATCTCACTGTGACGATGGCTGCGGAGGCCGGACAACTTCAACTTAACGTGATGGAGCCGGTGATCGCATTTTCACTTTTCACTTCCATTACTTTCATGACACGCGCTGTTGACACGTTGCGAACGAAATGTGTTGACGGAATCACAGCGAATCCCGAGCACACAAAGGAAATGGTGATGAACTCAATCGGCATTGTGACGCAACTGAACCCGATTCTTGGCTACGAAGCGAGCGCATCGGTTGCTGGTGAAGCATTGAAGACGGGAAAATCTGTTCACGACATTGTAGTGAATGAACGAAAGCTGATTTCGCAGGAGAAATGGGATGAGATTTACACGTTTGAAAATCTCGTGAGACCGAAGTTCATTCAGTAATCAGACTCCGTTGACTGAAATCAATCAGCAATGACTCACGAGAGCGAAAGACGCTTAAAATATAATAATGAATGAGATAACGAAAATCACATAGTACGATTGGGTCTGTAAGAACATCATTTTTGATAAACGGACATTTACTATTGTAACCTTTACAGTTCGGTTACCAATTGCTTTACTAAACCTAAAAATAAATGCTATGGCCAAACTCACAAGAATATTATTACTCATTGCATTCTTGTTCCCTCTTCTTGAAGTAAGTGCACAAAATGACAATAAAGATCCTGCGCTTGACATTTATGGATTTGCTATGACTGATGTAGGTTACAACTTTAATCAGATCGATCCGAGTTGGTTTGATGTGATGCGAACGACCAAACTGCCCGCATATGCAAATGAATTCGCACCCGATGGTAATGTCTATTTCAGCGTCAGACAAACGCGTTTCGGAGTGAAGGGCTACACGCCGACAAAATTCGGAGTGCTGAAAACGCAATTCGAATTTGAACTCTTCGGCACCGGCGTTGATGCAGGTCAAACCACATTTCGTTTACGACATGCTTACGGTCAACTCGGGAAATTTTTAGTCGGGCAAACATGGAGTCCATTCATGGATGCCGATGTGTTTCCTAACTCGCTTGAATATTGGGGACCGCCGGGAATGGTCTTCTTCCGCAACATTCAAATTCGCTACATGCCACTTCAGGGCGAAACATTCGCGAGCATTGCTCTCGAGCGACCGGGAGCCAGTGCCGATCAGGGAATTTACAGTAACCGAATTGAATTGCAGGATGTGAAAGGACGTTTTCCTGTGCCTGATCTTTCCGGAGAATATCACAAGGCATTCTCACACGGCTATGTCGAAGCAGCCGGAATTATTCGTTACATAAAATGGGAGGACCAGGGTATGCAGCAATATGATTTAAGCGGCAATGCCATTGGATGGGGAATCAATCTGAGTTCAAATCTCAAGCCCGGTAAAAATGATGTTATTCGATTACAGGTTGTGTACGGTTCCGGCATTGAGAACTATATGAACGATGCACCGGTCGATATCGGAATTAAAAGCGACTCAGGAAATGTGAATGCGCCTATCAAAGGTGTAACGCTACCTGTGCTTGGATTGGTTGCATTCATAGATCATAATTGGAGTGATAAATTCAGCACCACCGCCGGTTGGTCAATGATTGACATTAATAATTCCGATGCACAGAATCCGTCTGACTTTCATCAGGGACAATATGCACTCGCCAACATTATCTATTATCCGACGAAAAACATGATGGCCGGCGCTGAAGTGCAGTATGGCGGTCGCTCAAACTTTTCTGATGGCTTCACTTCTTCGGCAGTGAAAGTTCAATTCTCATTCAAATACAATTTCTCTAAAACATTCTATCACGAACCCAGTGCGCCATAATAAAAATCTTTATCTGAAAAAATTTCCTAATCATCAAAATCTTAAAGCATGAAAAAAAATCTATCACCACTGTTGATGAACTTGCTCATCGTATTTTCACTCGTAGCATTTTCATCTCACTTTGCTGAAGCACAGAAAAGCAAGAGCAAAACTGCTGCGACAACCACTCAAACTTCCGGACCCGACATCAACAGCATTCTCAACGATGCTTACAGCAAATTCAAGGATGTTAAGGACGGCGCCAACGCTGATTACATTCCTGAACTGGCGAAAGTCGATCCGAATATTTTTGGTGTTGCGCTCATAACCACTGACGGAAAAGTTTACACCGCCGGCGACATCAATTCCATGGTTTCCATTCAATCCATCTCAAAAGTTTTTACTGCAGCTATGGATATCGAAGACTTAGGGGCTCAGGCCATGCAGGATAAAATCGGAGTAGATGCCACGGGCATGCGCTTCAATTCCATTGTAGCTGTTGAAATGCAGAAGGGAAAAGAAATAAATCCGCTCGTAAATCCCGGAGCTATTTCTGCAACCAGTTTGATCAAAGGAGATAACTACGATCAAAAGTGGAGCTACATCCTTCAAAGCGAAAGTGATTTTGCCGGACGACAGCTTGCCGTGAATGAACCTGTGTATGCAAGTGAAGCTGCAACCAACCAGCGCAACCAGGCCATCGCAGAATTGATGCAAGCATATGGCAGAATGTATTTTGATCCCAAGCAATCAACCGATCTCTACACCAAACAATGTGCGATCAATGTGAATGCAAAAGATCTGGCGACAATGGCGGCAACACTTGCGAATGGCGGAACAAATCCTGTCACCAAAAAGAAAGTGGTATCGCCTTCAACAGTTGCTTACACATTACCGATTATGGCGACTGCAGGATTGTATGATGATTCAGGTCAGTGGCTTTACAACATTGGTATTCCGGGAAAGAGCGGAGTCGGTGGTGGAATCATTGCTGTTTGCCCGGGTAAATTCGGAATTGCCGTGATCTCTCCTCCTCTTGACGCAGCAGGCAATAGCGTGAAGGCAAGACTTGTGATTGATTATGTGGTGAAGCAACTCAACGCGAACCCATATCTCGTGCAGCCGAAAACGATGTAACAAGTAAGCGTCATTGCGAACAACGATTTATCATCGCACCGAAGTAATCTCCTAATAATCGTGGAGATTGCTTTGCCACGATCTCACAATGATCGTTCACATCGTTCCTTGCAATGACGTTTTAAAATTTTTCCTCTCTAACAAAAATATTATGCTCTCCGAAAAAAAATCAATCTTATCTCTTACAACCATTTTCTTTTTGATTCTCTTCATTCGAAATGCAAATGCGCAGACGTTCGGCCCCGGTCAGGATACTACAAAGGAAACTGTCTTGTTCATCCATCCGGGAATTGAAGATTCAACTTACAAGAATAATTCAGCAGGAGAATTTACGCCGGGAAGAGGTTTTGAAATGGTGAAATCAAAGTATGGGAGTTTGAACATCAGCATCTATGCTATGTGCCGTTACCTGAATCAGTTGCCGGGAGAACAAACATGGTATGATCATCTCGGAAGAGAACGTCAATTGACGGGGCGCAATGATTTTTACTGGCATCGCACCATGATTTGGTTTTCGGGATTTGTAATCGACCCCAAAGTGACTTACAATGCAGCCGTTTGGACGATCATGCCCACGCAACAAACATTGGTGTACGGACAGATCTCCTATGCATTGAATAAGCATGCACGATTTTCAATTGGTGTCGGTCCCAATCTCTGCATTCGTTCCATGCTTGGACCATTTCCATTTTATTCTTCTACTGACAGAACGATGGGTGAAGATGCCATGCGGGGCGGATTCACGCAAGGGCTTTGGGTGAGCGGTGAAATTTTTCCGAAGCTGAAATACTGGCTCATGCTCGGCAACAACCTGAGCACACTCGGCATCCAGGCATCGAAACTTACACGCGATCTCAGCAAGAGTGCTTCGATTTGGTGGATGCCTACTACAGGAGAATTTGGACCACGAGGTGGCATTGGAGATTTCGAAGAACATCAAAAACTTGCAACGCGTTTCGGCGCCTCGTTCTGCCACAGTCGTGAGGATCGTTTCAACAACACCGGCCAGCCCGCGCCTGACAACACACAGGTGCGCTTGACTGACGGAGTACTCGCTTTTGAAACCGGTGCATTGGCTGATAGTGTAACGGTTGACAAAGCGAATTATGATTTTCTCTCCGTGGATTTAGGATGGAAGTACAAAGGTTTTGGATTGGAAGCAGAATTTTTTGGACGCAAGCTCTCTCATTTCCTGGCAGACGGGGAATTGCCGCTGAGCGACATTAATGATTATGCTTACACGGTGCAGGCATCTTATATGGCTGTACATAAAATATTGTGTGTGTATGCAGTGAATACTTATTTCTGGGATGAATGGAAACGGCATCCTTATGAAATTGGCGGCGGGGTAAATCTTTACGCAACAAAAAGCAGAAGCTGGAGAGTGAATGCACAAGTGATGTACGTTTACAAGACCGCTGCAGGAGGAACATTCGGGCTTTACACCGCAGGACAAACAGGACCGACGATTACGCTCGGTACTGATATCTTGCTTTGATCATTATGATTTCTTTTTCAAAAAATTTCAGTCATGAAAAAATTTTGGTTACTTGTTGTTTCGCTTCTCACTTTTTTCTTAGCCGGCATGTTGATGCTGAATTATTTTTCTGCGCAAGCACGAATCACTCCCAATCAACAAACCAAACAAACAAATCCGACTGACACTTCTCTGTTCTACGATTCACATTTTCATCTCACCAATTACATTCAGGAAGGAATTACCGTGCAGCAATTTCTTCAAATCATGGGAACGAAAGTTGGTCGCTCCACATTGTTCGGCATTCCGCTTCAGCAGGAATGGAGTTACAGAATTTCCGGCGATGATGCTCCCACTTATTATCTCGAAAGCGATGCACCGCTCTACTACTATTCTTTTACTGATGCATACATCGCCATGCAATACAAGTCGCTGACGAAAGAAGAACAGGCGCGATTCGATCCGATGATCACCGGATTCAATCCAACCGACATGTACGCCGTTGATCACATCAAGAGAGTGCTGCAAACTTTTCCCGGTGTGTTCGAAGGCATCGGCGAATTTTCCATTCACAAAGAATTTGTCTCCTCGAAAATTGCGGGCGGTGCAGCAAGTCTCACCGATCCTGCGCTGGACAGAATTCTTGACTTCGCAGGAGAAGCGGGAATGGTTGTCATTCTTCACAACGACATCGCAAAACCCTATCCGAAAGCGAACACGCAGAATTATCTTGGTGAGATTAAAGATCTTTTCAAGCGACATCCGAATACAAATATTATTTGGGCGCACATTGGCTTAGGTCGAATCATTCAACCAATAAATAATCAGGCAGCGGCAATTGAAGAAATTTTGAAAGACCCTGCTTACAAGAATATCTGCTTCGATATCTCATGGGATCAGGTGGCGAAGTATTTGACGCGCACAGATTCTTCAGTCGATGTGGTATCAAGAATCATCAACAAATATCCTGATCGCTTTCTATTCGGAACCGATGAAGTGGCGCCTGCTGATCAGCAATCCTATTTGAAGGTCTACTACATGTATGCGCCTTTGTTTGCGAAACTCACACCCGAAGCAAAACAAAAATTGCTGAAGGGAAATTACGCGCGACTGTTTGATGCAGCGAGAATTAATGTACGTGCGTGGGAAAAGCAGCATGCAAATGACAAGCAACCTGTTCCGGTTACCACGCCTATTTCAGGAGATGAAGAAAAATAAATTCAGTGTTCATTCAATTTCAGAAAATGAATTCGAGATATTGCAACCAAAACTTCCAACAATAAAAACTTAAAAAGATGAAATTAATTTCCACATTCTTAATCCTGGCACTCGTCGCTTTCAATACGATTGCACAAAACAGCAAACTGCCGCGAGTAATGATTCTTGCCACTGGCGGAACCATTGCGGGCGCAGGACAGTCAGCCGAACGTGCCGGTTACAAAGCCGGCGCTTTGCCCATTGATGAATTGCTGAATGCCGTTCCGCAGATTCACAAGATTGCAAACGTTACCGGCGAACAGATCGCTTCTGTCGGCAGTCAGGACATGACGATTGAAATCTGGAAAAAACTTGCAACCCGCATTAACGACATTTTTGCAAAAGACTCAGCAGATGCAATCGTCATCACACATGGAACTGACACGCAGGAAGAAACTGCTTACTTTCTCGATCTCACGGTTCATTACAAAAATGCTGTTGTGATTACCGGCTCCATGCGTCCTGCGACGGGAATCAGTGCAGATGGCCCGAAGAATTTGTACGATGCTGTTACTGTAGCAGCAAATCCTGATAGTAAAGGCAAGGGTGTGCTGGTCTGCTTCAATGAAGGAATCTTTGATTCGAGAGATGTAGTGAAAGTGAGTACGACCAAACTTAATGCCTTTGCTTCACCGAACACAGGCCCGATCGGGCAAGTTTATGACGGCAAGGTTGAATACTACACTGCTAACTTGAGAGAAGTGAATGTTGAAACGCCATTTAAAGTAACTGCCGATACAAAATTTCCGAGAGTCGATATCATTTACATGTACGCTGATGCATCATCAAGTTTGATTGATGATGCAGTGAAAGATGGAGCGAAAGGGATTGTCATCGCTGGCGTCGGCAATGGTAACTTTAACAAAGCATACACGGATGCAATTGCGGCCGCAGTGAAGAAAGGAGTGATCGTTTGTCGCTCTACGAGATGCGTGAGCGGAAGAGTGGTGCTGGAAGATGAAGTGAATGACAAAGAACTCGGAACAATTGTAAGTGATGATCTCAATCCGCAGAAAGCGCGAGTGCTGTTGATGCTGGGTCTTACCCTTACGCAGGATAAAGATCAGTTGCAGAAATACTTTTTCAAGTATTAATCAGGTCGTCATTGCGAGGAGCGAAGCGGCGAGGCAATCTCAAGCAAATTTTTGGAGATTGCCTCGTCCCGTGAAAAGCGGGACTCGCAATGACGAATTAGTTTGAGCGATAAAAAACTTAGTTCATGATCTGGCTTCAACTCATTGTATTACTTGCGATGATCCTCATCGGCTCACGCCTGAAAGGAATCGGCCTGGGATTAATGGGCGTTGTTGGTGTATTCATTTATGTTACTTTTTTTGGCATGAGCCCTGCCGATCCTCCGGGCGACATCATGCTCATCATCCTTTGCGTGGTTACACTCTCAGCCACTCTTGAAGCCGCGGGCGGATTGGATTATCTCGTAAGCATTGCTGAAAAAATCATTCGCAGGCATCCTAAACGCATTACGCTGATTGCGCCGGTGGTGTCATTCGTGCTTTGTCTTTTCGCAGGCACGTCACATGTGATTTATTCGCTGCTACCAATCATCGCCGACGTTTCAGTGAAAAACAGAATTCGACCTGAACGTCCGCTGAGTGTTTCAGTGATTGCCTGCCATGCCGCGCTCACAGGAAGTCCGATGGCGGCGTGCACTGCCGCGTTCGCTGCCATTCTTACGTATCCGGGCGCAGCCGCTGATATCATGATGGTGTGTATTCCCTCCTGCTTCATCGGTTCACTCGCCGCTGCTCTGGTAATGATGAGATGGGGAAAAGATTTGGATGCCGATAAAGAGTTTCTTGAAAAAATGAAAGACCCGGAATTTGCCGCTGCCATCGATCAACTTTCAAAGACTTCAGCTCCTGATTCATCACAGAACAAAAAAGCACGACGAGCGGTGATCATTTTCGCATTAACCATTTTGCTCATCGTCCTCAGTGGAATCTTCCCGCAAATTATTCCGGACACAGCAAAAGGTGCTGCAAGTTTTCACGTGAATGCCGATGGCACCCTGAAAATGGTGACGGTCATTGAAACCATTGCGCTCTCAGCAGCAGCGCTGATCGTCATCACCACCGGAATAAGTGCAACAAAAATTGTGAAAGCAGGTTTGTTCAACTCGATGGGCAGTGCATTGGTATCAGTATTTGGAGTAGTGTGGATGGCCGCCACATTCATGCATGCGAACCAGCAGTTCATCTCAGATTCACTTGGAAAAATTACTGAACAACATCCGTGGACATTCACCGTGGCTATTTTCGTGATGGGCGTTCTGATGTTCAGTCAGGGCGCTACCACCAAGGCGATGATGCCGCTTGGGTTAGCTCTCGGTCTGCCTGCAGCTTCACTCATTGCCATGTTTCCTGCAGTAAACAGTTTCTTTTTGATTCCGGGTTATCCCACGCTGCTCGCAGCTATTAATATGGACAAGACAGGAACAACGAAGGTTGGCAGTTTCGTCATCAACCACAGTTTTGTGGTGCCGGGCATTGTGGCAACATTCGTTTCCATTACTGTTGGTTTTCTGCTAGCGAATTTTGTGGTGAAATGAAAAGATTTTGTGTGACTGACGTAACATATGAACAAGGAAATGCCAAATGGTGCTGCATCTTTTTACTATTGGCCCTTCCTGTTTTTTCCATCGCGCAAACTGCTTCTGAAAAAGAAATCAATCAGCAGTATCAGTTCTGGGGAAGCATTAACAGCGTCATCCGGTTCAACGAGCACTGGGGAGTGTTAGCCGATTTCCATGTTCGCCGAAACAACTTTCTGGCCGATCCCAGTTTTTATCTGGTTCGTGGTGCAGCTAATTACTGGATCAAACCAAACATGACGGTTGCCCTCGGGTACGGGCACATGTGGATGGCTCCTGCAGAGGATGACTGGCATACGTGGTCCAATGAGAACCGCATCTATCAGCAATTCCAGGTAAACACAAAAATTGGCAGGGCATCTGTATTGCAACGATTGAGAAATGAGCAGCGATGGAAGCAGGAAATTGAAAATGATGTACCAACCGGTGAATACAATTTCACGGATCGGATTCGCTATCTTTTCAGTTTTAATTA
>Ga0335085_10011383_pt1 | contig 13208 bp, 14 predicted proteins | sample Lox_Sample_45_FD_206712 | JGI IMG/M metagenome (GOLD analysis project Ga0335085, IMG submission 206712) | Soil microbial communities from Loxahatchee National Wildlife Refuge, Florida, United States - Lox_Sample_4.5 | ecosystem: Environmental > Terrestrial > Soil > Wetlands | place: USA...
ACGGGTGTGGACGCTGGTTTAGGGCGGGTGGTGGGGGTCCGGGCGTAGTGTGCCCGGACGGTGGGCTGCGAGGATGAGTGCCCGCAGGGCGTGCCGCGCACTCGCGCCGGCGCATCCCCGGGCGGGTGGGCGGGCCACCACAAGGGGTGCTGCGGTTCCTCGGTGACCCGGGCCGCTCGGTTCCCACTCGGGGGCGACTGCGGCCCGGGCCAGTTCTCCCTAGTCGCTAGCTCCTGACGCGGCCGTGACAGAGTTGGGTGGTCCACTCGATGACCAGTCGGCGGGCTGGGTCAGAGCGAGGCGCGTTTTCGGATCTGTTGTGTCCCCCTATAACGCCCCATATTGACCACGATCATGAAAGCCTGCCGGCCGCCCGGCGGGACATCATGGGGTGTATGGCTGTGCTCACGATCGCCACCTGCCAGTTCCCGGTCACCGCCGACATCGCCGCCAACCTGCGGCACATCAAGCGCCAGATGGACCTGGCCAGCCAGCGCGGAGCACGGGTCGCCCACTTCCCGGAAGGCGCGCTCTGCGGCTGGGCCGGTACCGACTTCCCGTCCTTCGCCGGCTTCGGCTGGGACGACCTCCAGGCCGCCACCGCCGACGTCATGGACCACGCGAGCCGGCTCGGGATCTGGGTGGTCACCGGATCGGCACACCGGCTCGCTGCCGGCCGCAAGCCGCACAACAGCCTCTACGTCATCAGCGACTCCGGGCAGATCACCGAGCGCTACGACAAGAGGTTCTGCTCCGGTGACCCGGACGAGCGGTCCGGGGACCTGGCCCACTACAGCCCCGGCAATCATCTCAGTGTCTGGACCATCGACGGGGTCCGCTGCGGCGCCCAGATCTGCTACGACTACCGCTACCCCGAGCTGTACCGCGAGTACAGCAAGCACGGCGTCCAGGTCATGTTCCACTCCTTCCACGCCGCCCGCCTGACCACGCAGCGCGCGGCCATCATGGAGCAGGCCCTCGGGCCCCGGTTCAAGCGGTACAACCCGGCCGCGACCTACACCTACCCGGGCATCACCATGCCCGCCGCCATGACCACCGCCGCCGCCTGCAATCACATGTGGATCAGCTGCCCGAACTCGTCCACACGGCAAAGCTGCTGGCCGGCCTTTTTCGTTCGCGCTGACGGCGTCACCACGGGCCGCCTGCGGCGGAACATCCCGGGGGTCCTGGTCTCGGCTGCGGACACCAGCGAGGAACTCTACGACTCGACCGCCGCCTGGCGGCAGCGCGCCATCGGCGGCACGCTGCACAGCGGCACCGCGCCCAGCCAGGAGCCGGGTCAGTAGCCCCAGTCAGGACCAGGCCCGGTCCCGCCATTCCGGCGGGACCGGGCCTGGTCCCCGCACCCGGGCCGCCCCCCGGGGGGTCAGCCCTGCCTGATGGCAGGCCCAGCCGGTCCCGGGATGAGCCCGGTCCCGGCGGCGGGCCCTTCGGGCCCGGCCGGCCCGAAGGGGACTACGGGCCGACCGGGCAGCCAGCGCAGCCAGCGGGGCAGGTACCAGCTCCGCTCGCCCAGCAGGGCCAGGCAGGCGGGCAGCAGGATGCCGCGCACCACGGTCGCGTCGATCAGTACCGCGGCGGTCAGCGTCACGCCGAGCATCTTGAGTGAGACCAGGTCGAGCGTGGCGAAGATGGAGAACACCGCCATCATGATGAGCGCCGCGCTGGTCACCACCCCGGCGCTGGTGGCGATGCCGCCGACCACCGCGTCCGCGGTGCTGGCACCGCGAGCCCGCAGCTCACGGATCCGGCTCAGGATGAACACGTGGTAGTCCATGCTCAGCCCGAACAGGAACACGAACACGAACAGCGGCACCCACTCCACGATGGCCCCGTAGCTGGTGAAGCCCAGCGGCCCGGCCAGGTGGCCGTCCTGGAAGATCAGCGTGAGCAGGCCGAACGCGGCGGACACCGACAGCATGGTCAGCGAGACGGAAATCAGCGGGATCAGCACCGAGCGGAACGCCAGCAACAGCAGGAAGAACGCCAGCACGGCCACCACGGCCAGGACCAGGGGGGTACGCCCCCGCAGCACCCCGATGTCGTCGTAGTTCTCCGCGGTGTTGCCGGCCACCGCGAAGCTGACCCCGGGCACCCGGCCCAGCGTGTCCGGCAGGACATGGTTGCGCAGGTCGAGCAGGGCCTGATTGGACACCGTGTCGGTGCCGTTACCGGCCAGCGGGACGCTGACCAGCACGGCCTGCCCGTGGGCCACCGATTCGGCTTGGATTGGGCCGCGGATCGGCCCGTCGGCCGAGGCCGCGTGGCGCAGTGCGGCCAGCGCCCGGGTGACCTGCGGGCGGGCCAGGTCGTGCCCGGTCACCACGACCTCGGCGGGCGCGGGGCCGCCGGGGAAGGTCCGGCTGATCCGGTCATACGTGGCCACGATCGGGATCTTGCTGGAGAACCCGCCGTCGGCCGGGTTGCCCAGCCGCAGCCCCAGCGCGGGCGCGGCCAGCGCGAGCATGGCCACCGCGGCCACCGAGCCCCAGGCGGCCGGATGCCGGATCACCCGGCGGACCAGCGCGGCCCACAGCCGGGACGGGCGGGCGGCGGTCCGGCGGCGGCCCAGGAACGGAACCCGGGCCCGGTCGGCCCATGGGCCCAGCCAGGACAGCAGCGCGGGCAGGAACGTCAGCGAGCCGATCATCGCGACACCGACCACGGCGATCGTGCCCAGCGCGATGCCGGTGAACTCGCTGATCCCGGTGATGAACAGCCCGGCCAGCGCGATCATCACGGTCAGCCCGGAGATCAGGATGGCCCGGCCGGACGTGGCCGCGGCGGTGCGCAGCGCCCGCTCGGTGGTCGCCCCGCGAGCCCGTTCCTCCCGCTCCCGGCGCAGGTAGAACAGCGAGTAGTCGATGCCGACCGCCATCCCGATGAGCAGCACGACCTCGGACGTGCTGGAGCCGGTAGGCAGCCACTGCCCGGGGATGGCCAGCAGCGCCAGCGCGGTGAACACCGCCGTCCCGGCCAGCAGCACCGGGATGCCCGCCGCGATGAGCGCGCCGAACACCCCGATCAGCAGGATCAGCGTGATCGGCACCGAGGTCTCCTCGGCCTGCCGGAAGTCGTGGCTGACGATGGCGTTCGCGGCCCGGTCGGCACTCGCGTCCCCGGCTTCGGCGATCAGCAGGCCCGGGTAACGGGCCTGGACCGCGGCCACCGCGCGCAGGGCCGGCTCGACCGCCTGGTCTTCGTTGCTGACCTGGCCGGGCACGGTGAACGTGACCAGGGCGCTGCGGCCGTCGGCGGACACCAGCGCGGTGCCGCCGCGGCCGAGCGGCGTGGCGATGTCCCGCGCCGCGTGCGGCAGCGTGGCCAGCGCGGCCGCCACCTGCCGGGCCGCGTGGCGCATGGCCGGGTCGGTGCTGAAGGTGTGCCCCGGACCGCCGCTCCTCCGCGCCTGGATCAGCACCGACTCATGTGGCGGGGTGGTGAAGCCCAGCCGGTTGAGGGTCTGCTCGGCCACTCCAGACTGGCCGGCGTCGTTAGACGGCAAATTCTTGGCCGGCAGCTGGTGGCAGGCCACGAAGACGACCGCGACGAGCAGGAACCAGCCGAACACGGCGGTCTTCTTGTGCCGGGCGCTCCACCCGGCGACCCGCTCGACGACCGGCGCGCGGGATCGGGGCGGGTGCTCGCGAACGGGTCCGGTTTCTGGCAATACTGAACTAGACGGCTGGCGCATCATGGCCTTCTCTCTTAGGGCGGTGCGTGAGTCGGTCGCAGTCCCTCACCCATGAGCTGGTCCCTCATGGGTGAGGGCACGGCGTCAATTCGCCGGACGCATGGGCTGCGAGTGCAGCGGTTCTGGATGCAGCGGGCCCAGCGGGCCCGGCCTGGTCAGCACCTCCTTGGCGGCGGCCATCGGGTCGGCCGGCGCGCGCAGCAGCGCGCTGGCGATACGGGCGTGCAGCCGGGCGGTGCCCACCAGCACGTAGTTGAACAGCAGGAACAGCACCAGGAACACCCCAGCGGCGATCAGCGCCTGGTGCAGGTTGCCGATGAACCAGCCCCAGGACCCGGGCCCGCTCGGGCCGTTCGGGAAGTTACCGAACTGCAGGCCGTGCGCGGTCTGCCCGTTGTCGAACGTCTCTGGCACGTACCGGTACCAGACCGGCACCGTGATGCCGCCCAGCAGCACCAGCCAGACCACAGTGACCACGAGGTCCAGCGCCCACAGGAACGGGAACAGGGCGAACAGGTAGGCGAAGTCGCGCCAGGTGGCCGGGTCGGACCAGCGGGTGCGGACCTGGCCGAGGATGCCGGGCCGCTGCACGGCCCGGTACCCGCCATGGACCGGCCCGGACAGCACCTCACGCAGCCGCCACCGTTCCGCGTTGGCGCAGCCCCGGATGATCCCGGCCGCCGCGATCAGCAGCGGGATGCCGGCCAGCGTGATGCACAGCACGGCCGCAACCAGCGTGGACGTGAGCACGGCCACCCATAGCAGCCAGCCCCACACCAGGTAAGCCAGCAGGTACCAGGCCGCGCGCCAGGTGCTGCCCGCCAAAAGCTGGCGCAGCGGGTTGCCGTACAGCGCGAGCCGGGTGGTCATCCCACGTCCCGCATCAACTGCTCGACCGCCCGCACGTGCTCGGTCAGCTTGGCCAGCTCGGTGCGCAGTTCCTGCTGGTTGGCCACGGCTTCCTCGGCCAGCTTCCGGTACTGGGCCATGGCCACCGCGTCGGCGCGGTGCGCCTGCAGCCGGAAGTAGGACCAGACGATAATCGCCGCCGCCGCACAGACCGCGAGCGGGATGCCCAGGCCAATAACGATCCCTGCGGTGGCACTGCTGTCCAGTGCGGCCAGGTGCCCGGCAATCATCGGTCCGCTCCGTCCGGGCCGCTTTCTCGGGTCTCCACGTTGTCCCCTTCCACGCTGCCGTTCTGCAGCGCTGCAATGATCGTTTCGGCATTGAGATGCAGGTCGAACGGCGCCAGCTCGAAGTACTTCATGGCCTTGCCGTCTTCCGACAGCTCGAGCTGGCCGGCCACCAGCCCTGCCTTCTCCAGCTTGTCCAGGTGCATGTAAAGCAGCGGCCGGGACATGCCGAGCCTGCGGGCCAGTTCGCTGACGTGCACCCGGCCATCCCGCAGCTCCGCGACGATCCGCAGCCGGTGCGGATTCGCCACCGCGGTGAGCACGGTAAGTAGCTCGTCACTGGTCAGCATGGCTCCTCAACTAGAGACTCTTTCACCTGTCATAAAAAACTTACACATGGAAGAGCGGAGCCGTCAAGCAACATGGAAGAGCGGAGCCGTCAGGCAGATGGCAGCGCGGAGCCGTCAGGCACCCTGGAAGCGGGGCGCCGGCCAGCAGATGGCAGCGCGCCGCCGCCAGACGTCCTCAGGCGATCTTGCGGTGGTAGATGGCCATGGCGGCGGCGTACCCGGCCACGAGGATGCCGAGGCACCAGGCCAGGGCGACCCAGATGTCGGAGCTGACCGGCTGCTGGGCGAACAGGTCGCGGATCGTGTCGACGATGGACGTCACCGGCTGGTTCTCGGCGAAGGCGCGCACCGGGCCGGGCATGCTGCCGGTGGGCACGAACGCCGAGCTGATGAACGGCAGGAAGATGATCGGGTAGGAGAACGCGCCCGCGCCGTCCACGCTCTTCGCGGACAGGCCAGCGATGACCGCGAGCCAGGTCAGCGCCAGCGTGAACAGGACCAGGATGCCGGCCACGGCCAGCCAGGCCAGCGGGCCCGCGCCGGAACGGAAGCCAATGAGCACGGCGACCAGCACGACCAGCACGATCGAGATCAGATTGGACACCACCGAGGTCAGCACGTGCGCCCACAGCGCGCTGGACCGTGCGATCGGCATGGACTGGAACCGTTCGAAGATCCCGCTCTGCATGTCCGTGAAGAGCCGGACCGCGGTGTAGGAGATGCCCATCCCGATCGTGATGAGCAGGATTCCGGGCAGCAGGTAGTTCACATAGTGACCCGGCCCGGTGTGGATCGCGCCGCCGAACACGTAGACGAACAGCAGCATGAGGGCGATCGGCATGATCGTGACCGTGATGATGGTGTCCAGGCTGCGGGTGATGTGCCGCATGGACCGGCCCAGCAGGACGGTGGTGTCACTGAAGAAGTACGGGGTGGTCATCGTCGTTCCTTAACTGTCCGTGCCGGTGATGGCGAGGAAGATGTCCTCCAGGCTCGGCTGTTTCTCGACGTACTCGACTTTGGCGGGCGGCAGGAGCCGCTTCAGCTCGGCGAGGCTGCCGTTCGCGATGATCCGTCCCTCGTGCAGGATCGCGATCCGGTCGGCGAGCTGTTCGGCTTCGTCCAGGTACTGCGTGGTGAGCAGCACCGTCGTGCCCTGCCTGGCCAGCTCCCGGACGCTGTTCCACACTTCGGTGCGGGACTGCGGGTCGAGCCCGGTGGTCGGCTCGTCCAGGAAGATCACCGGCGGATTCCCGATCAGGCTCATAGCGATGTCCAGGCGGCGGCGCATGCCGCCGGAATAGGTCGCCACCCGGCGCTCCGCCGCGTCGGTGAGCTGGAAGCGGGCCAGCAGGTCGCCCGCGATCTGGCCGGCGCCCTTCAGGTGCCGCAACCGGACCACCAGCTCCAGGTTCTCGCGCCCGGTGAGGACCTCGTCCACGGCCGCGAACTGCCCGGTGAGGCTGATGGACTCCCGCACGCTGGCCGGCTGCGCGGCGATGTCGAAGCCACCGACGACGGCCGTCCCCGCATCGGCCCGCAGCAGCGTGGACAGGATTTTCACCACCGTGGTCTTGCCAGCGCCGTTCGCGCCGAGCAGGGCGAAGATGCTGCCCCGCGCCACGTCGAAGTCCACGCCTCGCAGCACGTGCAGGTCCTGGTACGACTTCGCCAGGCCCTGCACGCGGATCGCCTGGGCGGGCTGCGCGGTCACCGGGAGGTCCCTTCGCTGCCGGTGTCTTCTCCGGCCGCCCGGTCGATGGCGCTGGTCAGCCGGTCCCGCTCCCGGACGATCCACTGACCCTCCGGGTAGTTCCGCAGGAACGCGTCGGCGAACTCGACCGGGTCGTCCCCGACGATCTCGCGGACCGGGGTCCCGCTCGCCGCGGCCTGCTCGAACAGATCGGCCAGGTCCTCCAGCATCTGCAAGCCGCCTTCGGTACTCCCGTGCCCGAAGTAGTACGAGTACCGCTGCAGCGCATCGACCGCCGTCTGGTAGCTGGCCGGAAGCCGCTCCACCCGCGCCTTGTACTGCCGGTAGCGCTTCTTCTGCTCGAGCGGCCCGGAGACCGTCTCGAGGAGCTTGGTCCATCCTGTGGTCATGGCTAATTGCCTCCTTCGCGGAGTTGTTCGAGTCGTTCGGTGAGGAAACTCCAGGTCCGCCAGAATTCGTCGAGGTACTCGCGTCCCTGGGCGTTGAGGGAGTACACCTTGCGCGGCGGCCCCTTGCCCGACGGGACCTTCTCGACGTCGACCAGGCCGCGCTGCTCGACCCTGATGAGCAGCGCGTAGATGGTCCCTTCGGCGATGTCGGAGAAGCCCTTCTCGCGCAGCCAGGCCGTGATCTCGTAGCCGTACGCGGCCCGGCCGGACAGGATGGCGAGGACGATGCCCTCCAGCGTTCCCTTGAGCATCTCCGTCTCCAGCTTGCCCACGGAACACCTCCTCTCTCAGCTAGTCAGTGTTATTGACTACCAGTAGATAGTATCACTGAATAGTGGAGGGGCAAGCCGCGACGGCCAGCGGCGTCCGCGATGATGTCTCCATGGGACAGCTGATCCTGCTCCGGCATGGCGAGACGGAGTGGAGCAAGGCCGGCCAGCACACCGGCCGCACCGACATCCCGCTCAGCCCGGACGGCAAGGCGGCCGCGGCCGCCCTGGCCCCGGCGCTGGCCCGGCGGCACTTCGTGGCCGTGTTCAGCAGCCCGGCGCAGCGGGCCACCGACACCGCCGAGCTAGCCGGGCTGACCGGCATCACCATCGATCCGGACCTGCAGGAGTGGGATTACGGCGGCTATGAGGGCCTGACCACGCCGCAGATCCGGCAGCAGCGGCCGGGCTGGTATTTGTGGCGGGACGGCGTCGTGCCGAAGGACGCCGAGCATCCAGGTGAGAGCGTTCATCAGGTGGGGGCTCGTGCCGACGCGGTGCTGGCTCAGGTGCGGCCGCTGCTCGCCGAGGGGGACGTGGCGCTGGTCTCGCACGCGCACATGCTGCGCGTGCTGACCGCCCGCTGGCTCGGCCTGGACCCGGACTGTGGCCGCCTGTTCCGGCTGGGGACCGGCACGCTGTCGGTGCTGGGCACCGAACACGGCATGCCGGTCATCCTGACCTGGAACGTGCCCCCGGCGGCGTTCGGGTAACGGTCAGCGCGGCCGGGTCTCGTCCTCGATCCAGCTCAGGAACGTCGCCGCCCCGGCCACGATCGGCGTGGCCACGATCTCCGGCTCGTCGTAGCTGTGCCGCTGGGTGAGGAAGTCGGCCAGTTCCTGGTACCGGGCCGCGGGCAGCTTGAGCAGCAGCAGCCATTCCTCGGCCCGCTCCAGGTCGCCTTCCCACCAGAACGTGCTCACCACCGGCCCGGCCACCTGCGCGCAGGCGGCCAGCCGGGCCTGCACGGCATCGCGGCCGAGCTCGATGGCCTCGGCCCGCGAGTCCGTCGTGGTCTGCACCTGCAGGTACCGCACCGCCCCGGCGGACGGCTCGGTCATCGCCTCGCCCGCCGCCGTGCCCGTCGTGCCACCATGACCTGCCACCTCACCGATGGTACGCCCCGCCCCGCGCGGAGGGCAGGATCCTGGACCGGGATCACCCGTGCGACCTGCGGCGTTATGGCTCGGCTCGGCGTGCTGCCGCCCGGCCGCGGCCGCCGCCGAGGAACGATTCGACGAAGTCCGGGCTGGCCGACAGTTCGGCCGGGGTGCCCGACATCCGGACCTCGCCGCCGCCCAGCACGTAGGTCCGGTCCGAGATGGCCAGCACGGCCCGGGCGCGCTGTTCCACGATGAGCACCGCGGCGCCGCTGGTGGCCACCGCCGCCGACTTCAAGGAGATGGACCGGTGCCTGGCCGGCGGCGGCCAGGCCCGCAGCTACGACGAGTTCGAGAACTGGGATCTCGCGCTGCACCGCAGCATCATGGCGGCCAGCCACAGCCCGCTGCTGGCCCAGCTGTACGGGGTCATCGAGTCAGCCCGGCACGGGCACTCCTGGGGTGACCTGAAACGGCGCAGCGCGTCACGCGAGCGCCGCGAGCGCTACCAGGCCGACCATGCCGAGCTGGTCGCCGCGCTCCGCGCCCGGGACACCGACCGCGCCACCGAGGCCATGCGCGTCCACCTGGCCCGGGTCAACACCGACCTATTCGGCGAGTCCTGATTCGGGGGTCCGGGGGTCGCCCCCGAACCCCCGCGACAAACCGCGCCTCCCCCAGGTAAACACCATAAAACCCCTCCCGGGAGCAGGCCGGGAGGGGTTCTACGCTTAGCTGGGCCGGTCAGTAGCCGCTGCCACCCATGCCGCTGCTGCCCATGGACGAGCTGGCCTTCGGGCTGGCCGACGAGCTCGCGCCCATCATCAGCGAGCTGGCCGTCACGGCGCTGACCGCGCTGACATGCATCACGTGCCAGACGCCGCCAAGACCGTTGCCCTTGATCTGGCCGGGCTCGGTGTCACCGGCGTAGAGGTACAGCGGGTGGCCCTTGTAGGTGACCTGCTTGATCCCGCCCGACCGGGTGATGGCGCCCAGCTTGCCGGTCAGGTGCACGCCCATCGCCGCCATCCCCGTACCGGTGAGCGGCGGCCAGGCCTGCGCGCAGCCACCGGTGCAGTTCGAGGTCATCATGGTGTCTTTGGAGTACCAGTACAGGGTGAAGCCCTTGGAGTTGGCCAGCACGGGGCCGGCGGCGGTCTTGACCTTGATCAGGTCGGCGGTGCTGGAGGACGACATCCCGGAGCTACCGCTCTTGCTCTTGCCGGTGGTCATGCCCGAGCTGCTCGACATGGAGCCGGAATTATTACCGCTCGCCGAACTGGGGCTGGTGCTGCTGCCGCAGGCGGCCAGCAGCAACGCGGGTATGGCCAGCACGGCGGGCGTCCATCTGCGGTAACGCATCGAACCTCTCCGCTCATCGAGAAAGGGGCGGACGTACATCCCCTGAGCACGTAACGCTAGGTCCGGTCGTTCACCCGCAGCAGCGGAATCGGCATTACGTATTTCTTACCGGTGTTCCGGCCGCCCGTAATCCCAGCTCCCCGCGTTCGGGGCGGCTCAGCCTTCCGCGGCTATCCGCCGGGCCAGCCAGGCCAGCGACATCGGGTACCGGTAGTCGATGCCCATGTGGGTGGCCTCGAACAACTCGAACTGGATCACCTCGTCGGCCACCCCGATCCCGCGCAGCGCCTCGCGGAACGCCGTCGCCCCCAGGTCGAGGAACCATTCGTCGCGCTTGCCCGCGTCGATCCAGATGCTGCCAAGCCCGCGCAGCTGGTCCGCGTACCGCGGCACCATCCGGACCGGGTCCCAGTCCAGCCAGCGCTGCCAGACCTCGGGCCGCAGCTGCCCGGTCAGCGGGTCGAATGGCAGCTCCACGGTGCCGTCCTCGCGGGCCGAGAAGCAGGCCGACACACCGAGCAGGATGAGCAGCTCGTGGTCGGCTTCCCTGGTGAACGAGGTTCGTGACTCGAAGTCCGCCCACCACTTCCAGATGTCCCCGTCGTAGTCCCGCAGGTGCCGCGCGGCCTGGCCGAACCCCGGGATGCAGCTCAGCTCGTAGAGCGAGTCACCGGCGTGCGTGGCCAGCGCGCCGAACAGGTCCGGGCGCAGCATCGGGGTGATCATCGCGCCGAACCCGCCGCTGGACTTGCCCATGATGGCCCGGTGCGCGGCCGCGTCCAGCGTCCGGTAGTGCGCGTCCACCCACGGCACCACCTCGTTGCACAGGTAGGAGTGGTACTGCCCGGTGCCCGGCGAGTCCACGAACTGGCTGCCGCCGTACCGGGTCCACGCGTCCACGTAGACCACGATCGCGCCGGGTGCCTGCCCGCTGGCGAACACCGCGTCGGCCGTCTCCGGGAACGGCTGCCGGTACGGCGACCGGTTGCGCCACATCGCGACGTGCCCGGTGTAGCCCTGGATCACGTACACCGAGGGGTAGCGGCGGCCGGGGTCCGCATCGTAACCAGGCGGCACATAGACCCACAGCGGCCGCTGGGCTGGGTCACCCAGGGGGTTGCCCCAGAGCAGCTCGCTGTCGATCACGTGCTCGTCGATACGCCCCGCAAGGTCAGCGGACCAGGGCAGCATAGGGCCTCCTCGGTGGCACAGGTGCGTGAGCGCGCTGGCACCTACCGTAGAGGAATGAGCACCGAGCAGGCCGAGCGAGACCCGGTGGAGCTGCACTTCGCCGAGATGGCCGCGACCTTGAACGGCAGTGCTGGCCCGGGGGGACGACCACCCGCAACCCCCCGATCGCCGCTCCGCGCCGAGCAGGGGTCAGCCGCCGCGGCTGGCTGGCACGCTATCCGGCCGGGCTCGGCGCTCACCGGCCAGCGGTGCCTCGACCTGTTCGACGCGCAGCTGGCCAGCCGGCACCTCGACGTGGCCGCCCGCTGGCTGCGCGCCCGCGGCGCGGGCTTCTACACGATCGGATCGTCCGGCCACGAGGGCAACGCCGGCGTCGCGGCCGCGCTCCGGCTGACCGACCCGGCGCTGCTGCACTACCGGTCCGGGGCGTTCTACCTGGCCCGTGCCCAGCAGGCCGACCCCCCGCAGGACGGCGTGCTGGATGTGCTGCTCGGCCTGGTGGCGGCGGTGGCCGAGCCGATCGCCGGGGGCCGGCACAAGGTGTTCGGCCGCCGGGAACTGAACGTGATCCCGCAGACCTCGACCATCGCCTCGCATCTGCCCCGGGCCCTGGGGCTGGCCTTTGCCCTGGAGCGGGCCGCCCGGCTGGGCCAGCGGGCGGCCTGGCCGTCTGACGCGATCGTGCTGGCCAGCCTGGGTGACGCGTCGGTCAACCACACCACCGCGGCGGGCGCGGTCAACACCGCCGCCTACTGCGCGTACCAGCGGCTGCCGCTGCCGCTGCTGATGGTGATCGAGGACAACGGGCTCGGCATCAGCGTGCGCACCCCGCCCGGCTGGGTCGCCGCGGCCACCCGGTCCGTGCCGGGCATCGGCTACTTCCACGCCGACGGCGCCGACCTGGCCGCGGTGTACGACGCCGCGCTGGCCGCCGCGGCCTGGGTCCGCGAGCGCCGCTCCCCCGCGTTCCTGCACCTGGACGTGGTCCGGTTCGGCGGCCACGCGGGCTCGGACGTGGAGAGCGGCTACCGCAGCGCCGCCGACCAGGCCGCCGACCTGACCGCCGACCCGCTGCTCGGCACCGCCCGGCTGCTGGTCAGCGCCGGGGTGGTCACCCCGGCCGAGGTGATCGCCCGGTACGAGCAGTCCCGTGCCCAGGTGCTCGGCCTGGCCAGCGAACTGGCTGATGTTCCCCGGCTGGCCTCGGCCGAGCAGGTCATGGCCCCGCTCGCGCCGCACCGGCCGGATCAGGTGTGGGCTGGCGCCTGCCTCAGCGCGGACCAGGTCACCCGGCGTGACGCCTTCGCCGGGCGGCTGCCGGAACAGGCCGGCGGCCTGACCCTGGCGCAGTCGGTCAACGCCGCGCTGACCGACGCGCTGGCCGCCCGGCCCGGGATGCTGGTGTTCGGTGAGGATGTGGCGCGCAAGGGCGGGGTGTACGGGGTGACCCGGGGCCTGCTGGACCGGTTCGGCGCGCCGCGGGTGTTCGACACCCTGCTCGACGAGTCCTCCATCCTCGGCCTGGCCCTGGGCGCCGGCCTGGCCGGGCTGCTCCCGGTGCCGGAGATCCAGTACCTGGCCTACCTGCACAACGCGGCCGACCAGATCCGGGGCGAGGCCGCCACCCTGTCGTTCTTCTCCCAGGGCCAGTACCGCAATCCGATGGTGGTGCGCGTCGCCGGGCTGGCCTACCAGCGCGGCTTCGGCGGGCACTTCCACAACGACAACGCGCTGGCCAGCCTGCGGGACATCCCCGGCGTGCTGATCGCCTGCCCGGCCCGGCCGGATGACGCGGCGGCCATGCTGCGCACCTGCCTGGCCGCCGCCGAAGCGGACGGCCGGGTGTGTGTCTTCCTGGAGCCCATCGCGCTGTACCACACCCGGGATCTGGCCGAGCCGGACGACGGCGGCTGGCTGGCCTG
>Ga0335085_10011384_pt1 | contig 13208 bp, 12 predicted proteins | sample Lox_Sample_45_FD_206712 | JGI IMG/M metagenome (GOLD analysis project Ga0335085, IMG submission 206712) | Soil microbial communities from Loxahatchee National Wildlife Refuge, Florida, United States - Lox_Sample_4.5 | ecosystem: Environmental > Terrestrial > Soil > Wetlands | place: USA...
TACGAGGAGGGATATTTCACCCGGCGGCATGATGATCGCCTTGTCGGATAACCGGCCGGGCACAGTCCGTCGGGGAAGAGCCATTTTTCATTACTCATTACCAGTTGCCAGCGGCTAATCGCTGGTCGCTTTACGCCAGGTCATCGTAACTGAAACGAGCCCTGTGTCCCGTCCCGAAGCTGCAGGAGACGCGTCGCAGGGCTTTTGATTTGTACGTGCTGTTACTTCCTCGCGAATTGCATCTTCAACCCCTGAGCTTCAGGCGAAGAGCGAAAGGCGAGCAGCGATTGACGAGCGCCAAGGATCGTCCTATGAATACTGTCCAATTCGAACTCAAATATTGCGAACGTTGCGGCACGCTGAAACTACGCCGTATCTCCTCTACAACCATGTATTGCATGCCGTGTGAACGCTTGCTGGAGCGTTTCAACCTCGGAAAACGCGCCGCCGCGGCCATCGCCGCTGGTCTGCCGGCTTCAGCGAGCATCAAGACACCGGCGGACATGCCGCTCTGCGTCACCGCCGCACGCGCGGCCGGGAGGCTGCAGTGAACTCGACAGGATGGCAAGCCGGCCGCATGTCGTCTGGCCTGAGCGCGAGGCGGCGGAAGCCCTTCGAGACGGAAGCGGATTACGGTGCCCGGGCGGAAGCCATGTTCTTCCGCTCGCAGACCATCGCGATCATAAGGCATTTCTTCGAGATTTCCTCCCAGATCGGACGGTTGCCCTCGATCCTGGGACGCGAGTTCTTCCGCGCACGCGTGTCACATCATGCCATTCCCAGCTTCGAAGACCAGGTGTTATTCGTGCACGATGTCGAGCGCGCCCTCGGCAAGTTGCGGGAGCGCGACGCCGAGGTGATCGCACTGGTGGGCTTGTTCCAATACACCCTAACCGAGGCGGCGGCGCTCCTGGGACGGAGCCGCAGCACGATATTCGACCGCTACGCCGATTCCATCGACCATCTGGCGCAGTTGTTCCTGGAGGCAGGGCTGTTGAAGAGGGACCGTCCCGACAGGCGACTGAAATATATCTCGCCGAGTCGTGGACGAGTTGCCTCGATGAGCCTGCCGCCCAAGAAGCTACCCCAGTCCGTCGGCGCTGCCAGCGCCGCGTTGGCGGCGCAGAGCTGACAGAGGAGGCCCCTCTGCGGACTTTGCATTGGGGCACGACTCTCAAGATTCGGGGGTAGGCGGAGGGGCGACGAGCCATTCGACGCGGTTCCTGGCTTTATCAACGGAATTCGGCCAACCCGCAGGAAACAAAGAGACAGCTAATATCCTGCGGGCGCCGTTTCGGCGTTCGCAATGGCCGGAATACCGAGGCGTTGGCGGCATGCGTCGAGAATCTCGGCGGTGCGAGTGGCACCGACACGAGTGACACCGAGCGCACGAACCTCAAGCAAGGCGTCGAGGGTCCGGATCCCGCCGGCCGCCTTGATTTGAACTTCCGGCGGCAAATGCCGGCGCATCAGGCTGAGGTCAGCGTGTGTCGCCCCACTCGGAGCATAGCCGGTCGAAGTCTTCACCCAATCGACGCCGATCGCGCCGCAAATCTCGCAAAGGCGAATTTTGTCCGCATCGTCGAGGTAAGCGTTCTCGAAGATTACTTTGATCCGGGCGCCGGCGGAGTGGGTGGCGTCGGTGAGAAGGCGAATTTCGCGCTCGACGTATTCCCAGTTCCCGCTGCGGGCCTGGCTGATGTTGATCACCATATCGAGCTCGGTGGCGCGATCTTTCAGCGCCTGCCGAACCTCGTCGAGCTTCACTGCGGTGGTGTGCCCTCCGTGGGGAAAGCCAATGGTGGTGCTGGGCTGCACGGTGCTGCCCGCCAACAACTGCGCGCAGCGGGCTGCGTAGTAAGGCAGAATGCACACGCTGGCCACGTCGTAGCGGCAAGCGAGTTGGCATCCCGCCTCGAGTTCGGGCACGGTGAGCGCCGGATTTAAGAGGGAATGGTCGATCATCTTGGCGATGTCGAAGTAAGAGTAGATGAGGTTCATCGCAAGTCCGCTTCCGGCAGACGGTTTTCGGCCGGTCTTTCGGTCGCCGGCCGGGTTCGTCCGCTAAGACCTAGTCTAGCGGTTCCACAGGGATCGAGGCTCGAGTCCGGCCCAGGACAGACATCGGATCTGGCCCGGCCAAGCAATCCGGAGGGGGAAGGGAGAGCACGGGGCCGTCGACCAAGGCTTGGGGATCAGCGCCGTGAGAAACGGGGCTGGCGCATACTACGTTAGATAGTAGTGCTCTTTAGTTGCAAGCTATTGCACATAGTTGCACACCATTGTGCCATTAAACCTCTAATGCATTGATAAGAAGGTGTCTTATCAAGGAACAGGCTGGCAATCCGGTTGCACGGCAGGTAAGCGACTCTTTCAGCGTCAGAGTTCGATTTTTCCATCCAAACCCAATCGGAGGAACATGAAAAAGTCTATCTTGCTAGGTGTTCTATGCCTCTGGCTCGGCCTGTGTACGGCGTGGGCGAGCACCGGCACAACCAATCCCAACCTCTTCAACGACACTATCGACTGGTGCACCAACTACGGGTGCCAGAGCCAGCAACTGGGAACACCCCAGAACTGGACATCTAACGGCGGGGCCACCGGTATGGTCGGCCTGGTCAGCTCGCAGAACATGCAGAACCTGGTGCAGGGCGTGAGCTGGAACGGCAACTTCTCGAACGGCATGGGCCTGATCTACAACGGCGTGGAGACCCTGGGCAATACCCCGGGCGGCATCCTGCTGTCACTGGATAGCCCGGCTTACGGCGTAGGCGCCTACATTCAGGACGATCCTTACGGAGCGTTCACGGCGACGATTACCCTTTACGACGCCTCCTTCAATCTGCTGGGCAGTTACTCGTCGCCCGGCACTTCGGATAACAATGTGGGTACGGCGTTATTTATTGGTGCTTACGACGCGACTGCGGATGTGTCGTACGCACTCTTCGATACCAATGACGACGTCTTTGCTATCGGTCAGGCAAAGTTAGCGACCCAGCCAGTTTCGAGTACTCCCGAACCGGGCACCCTGGCCCTGCTCCTGCCTTCGGCGATGGGCCTGGCGGGCGTTCTGCGTCGTCGCTTCACCAAGGAGGTGCGCTAATGTCAGCTCGTAAACTCTTGTTTCTAACGGTTTGCCTGATGCTGGTGTGCCAGTTGGGATGGGCGCAGCATGCTAGTTCGGTGCAGCAGTTGGCAGTCCAGGCCCAGGCCTCGGGTAAAGGTGTTCCGGTGATTCCTGCCTCGGCCGTACACCGTGGACAGGCGCGTCCGTTCGTCTGGATCGGCGGACCGCTGGGCGTTGCGCAGCGCGCGCAAGCGCACACGGCGATTCCGACCTTCTGCAATACGAGCCACACGTACGGGCAGCTGCTTTGCCCGAATGCGTTGCAGACGGCCTATAAGACCAATAGCATTTCCTTCGCAAACGGCGGCGCCGACATGACCATCGCCATCGTCGACGCGTTCCACTACGTCAACACCGATATCGACCTGTACAACTTCAGCGTCGATATGAACCTGCCGATTTGCACCCTGGCAAACGGCTGCTACAAGAACCTGGATCAGAATGGCAACCCCGCGGTCAACACCACGTGCGGCTCGGACTCCGGATGGGAGCTGGAAACGATGCTGGATCTGGAATATGCCCACGCGATGGCGCCGAATGCCAAGTTGATTCTGGTCGAAGGCTGCACCAATTTCGACAGCGATCTCTACCAGGCGGTCCAGACTGCGGCCGGTCTCGGCGACGTGGTTTCGAACAGCTGGGGAGAAGACGAATATGATGGCGAGCAAGATGGAGATCCTACGTTCTTCTCCACCAAGCCGATGCTGTTCGCTTCGGGCGACGACGGAGCCCCGGCGATCTACCCCTGCACCTCGCCGAACACCACTTGCATCGGCGGGACCTCACTGCAGGTGAATCTGACCACGTTGCAGAGGGTTAGTGAAACCGGTTGGGCCGGAAGCGGCGGCGGTTGCAGCATTGTTGAGCCGGCGCAGGGCTACCAGACCAACCACGGAGTCACGCTATGCGGGGCCTTCCTAGCGGCTCCCGACATTTCCGCCATTGCTGCGGATACGTCGGAAGTTGCCGTGCTGGACAGCCTCAACAGCGGGAACTCTCACGGCTATTACCGGGTTTGGGGTACCAGCCTTGCCACACCAGTCATGGCTGGCCTCATTGCCGATCTCGACACCGCGCGTACCACTGTGGTTCCCACGTTCCAGCGCAAGGCGAAACTGCAGGGTTCGGCAGGGTCTCCTTACATCAACGACTCGTTGTATTTGAAATATGCGGGTGCGCCCAACGCGAATCCGTATAAGTTCTACTATTACGACGTGCTCGTCGGAAACAACGGGTTCGCAGCCGGCCCCGGCTATGACCTGGTCACTGGTCTTGGCGTTCTGAACGGACCGCAAGCCGGCCCGCCGTGGAACTTGCCGTAAACCTCAACTGCCGTCCTTACCAAACAGAACGGGCCGCCTCCGGCGGCCCGTTCTCTTGTGGCTCGGCAAGGTTGCTAGGCGTTGGTCTTCTGAGCCATCTTGGCCATGGCAATGGTGAGTGCCGCGCCTCCCAGGGTCTTGATGAGCGCCGGGTGCTCGGAATAGAACGCGCTGGCTTTATCGATCAGCGAGGGATCGGATTTTTCGGCGTGAACCGCCAGTTGCTGCACCACCTCAGGCGAGACCTGCGAAGCCTGTTGCGCAGTGAGCTGGGAACCACCGCCCAGCAGAGCTGCCAGGCCTCCTCCGGCGCCGCCTAGTTGAGACAGCAGCGCGGGCCCCCCGGACGCCAGCAACTGGTTCAGGATGCCGGCCTTCTGGTCACCGTTGGATTGGTTGAACATGCTGCCCAACATCTGTCCGAAGTCGGGAGTGCTGTTGGAGCGGAAGGCGGCTGCGAGGCCGTCCGCTAGAGCGCTGCTGGGGGCGGCCTGCGCGACCTGGTCAAAGTGCTCGCTGGCCTGAGGGTTCTCCCCGCTGCTGTTGGCGTATTGCTGCAACACACTACTGAGTTGATCGAAAAGTCCCATGGAGTTCTCCTTTTTCGGTGCGGCGTTACCACTTACGGACGGCGCCGCCGCAAGCGTTTTTTACGCAGGAATGGTCAACTGCTGGCCAACCTTGATCTTGTCGGGATCGGCTAAGCCGTTGGCTTTGGCGATGTCCATGTATTTATTGGCATTGCCGTAGAAGTATTTGCTGATCTTCGACAGATTGTCGCCCGACTGCACGACATAGACCTGCTGGCCGGGGACGACCGTAATGTTGTGCTTCAGGTCGCCGAAGGTCGGGTCGACCGACTTGATGGCGTCCCATACGCGATTCTTGCTGGCGTCGGAGACGACACTGGCGGTGAGGACAAGTTGGTCGCCGTCGACGCTGAGCGGTTGCACCTGCGCTCCTTCGATTTCGAGGGTACGCAAGACGGGCTGGTACTTTTGCTTGAGCTGATCAAGATCTGCCATGGATTTTTCTCCTTCCAGTGATCGCGGCGAGGATGCGGGGGAAGCGTTCCAGCCGGTTAAGTCAAATATGCAATCTCTTCGCGGTTCGCGGGGGCGTTGGCTAACGATCGTCAAGATCGTGGAGCCAACCGGGCAGACGAAAGGACGAGGAAATACAGCACAAAACTTTATCAGAAATCTGGGACTGCACGCTCCAAAAAGTCGAAAAATCAAGATTCGGACGAAAACATTTACCTGCTCGCGAGGGGTACTCTACGAGTGCGTGACATTGCCGACGAGGTTCGATACCTTAGGTTACTTGCCGTCAATTGGGAAGTTCTCTTACTACGGTTTGTGTGCGGATTCGGGCACCGCGGGCGATTGAAAAGCCGGGGCGGCGGAGCCGGGTCCGTTTGACACTGGATCACGTCAAAACCAGCCCAACAAGAGTGGGTTGCGGAGGCTTCATGCGTCATCTGCTGGTCGTTCTTGCGATGTTGTCCTGCTGCGGGGCTGCCCTTGCCCAACAGTCCACCGATTCCGCCACTTCCGGCGCTCAGCCGACGACAGCACAGGCCACAGCCAGCAGTCCAACCAGCGCTTCCCATGCGGGTGCCCAACAGGCTCCCACGTTTTGGGTGCCGGCGCCTGAGGAGCGCTGGTTTTTGCCCAAGGGGAACTGGATCTACGGGTACGTTGAGTGGGACTTTGCCCCTCCGCACAACGAGCCCGATCCGAATCTCTGTGCAGCCAACTCGGGAGACTTCGGCGGCGCGAACGCCACATGCAACGCATTCGCGCGCTACCTCATCCCGGCGGAGGTTTATGTGCGACCGTTCGGAAAAACGGCCTTGCGGCGGGTGAAGATCTTTTATGACGGCACATTTATTTTCGGCAAGAACGTACCGCAATATCTGTACACGTGGTCGTGGGACGGAATCGGCTGGGAGCGCGCCTGGGGAGGCGATATCTATCTGGGCAAGCGGTTTGACTTTCGCCTGACGCAGCACCTGCTTCTGCAGAACTTCCGGTCGAGCCCGTTGGGGCCGGGCTACCTCGGGCCCAATGGACCGTGGGGCCGGTATTTCACGATTGGCGTGCGCAAGTACTTCGGGAATCCCAGGGTATTGGACGAAGGGGCGAAATAGACAGCACGGTGAGAGCGCATCCGTTGGACCGCGCGGTCGCCTGGCTATCGCGCAACTCACGGATGTTTTCGCGCGGCTGGGGGGACGAGGCCGTACTGACAGAGTTTTCGCGAAGGTCGCATTATGTGACAGCACCGGCCCCAATCCTTCCGGAATGGCGGCCCACCCAGAACCAGGGAAAAGTTACGCGCCGCGACGGTCAGTTTCGTTCACCTTTAGCCGTTCTGCCCCCGGCGGTGGCGAACGTGCACCTGAGAGCGTTGACGCGCCCCGGCAACCAAGCTGCGTGCGTGATGCTGGCGGCATCGCGTGATGAAGGATATGCGATCCGCGAACGGGTGTTTGGTCCGTTGGCGACACGCGGAATCGACCTCTACTTCCTCGAAAATCCTTATTACGGTGAGCGGCGCGCCGGACGAGGCCCGTCCGACATGACAGTGGCTGATCATGGCCTGATGGCGCTCGGTATGGTGCAGGAGGCACGAGCCTTACTGGAATACCTGCAGCCGGGCTATTTGAAGCTGGTGGTCGCCGGTTACAGCATGGGTGGCCACATGGCAGCCATCACGGCGGCGGTGACGCCCCAACCCATTGCGTGTGCAGCGCTGGCCACGGGCGCCTCGGCCGGCGCGATCTATACGCGAGGATTGCTATCACGTAGTGTGGATTTCGCAACGCTCGGGGCTTCGGCGCACCAGCGTTTGCGGCAGTTATTCGACGTTGCCGACATTACGAACTTTCGTCCGCCGCTGCGGGTGAATGCGGCAGTAGTGTCGGGGTGCACGGAGGATGGATATGTATTGCCGAGCGAGACCGAGCGGTTGCATGCGCACTGGAAGGGAAGCTCGCTGCAGTGGATAAGGGCGGGACACTTTTCGGCACTCATGACGCAGCGGCAGGCGTTGCGCGAATGCATAGAGGAGGCGATAAGCAGGTTGTGAGCCGGTTCACTGTGGAGGCCCAAAGCGGCCAGCGTTGACCACTCTTCGCGTCCATTTGGCGTGGTCCCAGGTAAAGAGTACCTATCGGGGGAACTGGACCGTATGACAACGTGGTACCAGGGGAGCCAAAATTCTTGACTTCCACCAGCGAACGCTCAATGATGATGCCCCTATGAAACGAATTGTCTTGCTGGTCCTCTGCAGTGGGTTCGTGTTCCCGTGGATTTCTGCTACCGGCCAAAGCGGCAGCACCGTCAGCCCCAAGAAGCAAGAAGCGATTGAGGTCCAGGCGTGTGCCGAGGCGGCGTTGCAAGGCTTTCGTCCCATTGCCGAGACGCTTCAATGGCAAGGTGGCCCAGCTCACCGCGCTGTGCCGTGGCGGTCAGAAGGCAGTGCAGTTCCGCTTCACGCCATGGGTAGACTTCAGCAACTACTGGGGTACAGGTGACTTGTCTTCACTGCCGCAGGGATATCTTTCGACCTCGGTGCCCAAGTTTCGCGGCGTTACGGGTGCGCTGCTCGATCTGGAATACCAGCGGATCGAGCTGATCAAGTTCAACTTGTTCGACAATAATGGCACCTACCAGGACTACATCTCCGGGCGCAACGGTCTGGTGGGCGCAGCGATCAAAACCTGGCCCCAAATGCGACTGCCGGCCAACAATCCGTACTATGCGGCCGTCGGTGGAGATGGCGAACAGTTGTGCAAGGGGGATTTGATTCGTGCCCGCACACTGACGGGAATCTGCAATGACATACGCAATCCGCTGATGGGATCAACAGGCACGCCTTTTGCTCGCAACGTCGAATTCGAGACGACCTTTCCTGACCTGGAGCAGAACCAACTCACCAAGAACCGGCATGGCGGCAGAATCAATCTGCTGACACCGGACCCGCAGGTCATCAGCCGCAAGCTGTTCACCCGAGCCCAGGCGAACCCGGCAAGTTGCGATAACGGATTCGGATCACCGACATTCTCGACTGACGCCAACTGCGACTACCAGAAGGCGCCGTTCTTTAACGTTCTGGCGGCGTACTGGATCCAGTTCATGACGCACGACTGGTTTTCGCACATGGAGGAGGGCCACAACGCTCCGGAGATGATAGCGGTGGGATGCACGACGGGCAGGGTGAATAACGTCGAAACTCCGCTCACTCCAGAGGACGTACAGAAACTGGGTTGCAGGCCGGGCGATCAGGTGGACAAAACCTATGTGTTGCAGGCGTCGGCTCCTGACACGTTCACGAACAACGGTCAGACTTACATGACGCGGGCACCCAAGACTTTCGCCAACAACAACACGGCATGGTGGGATGCGTCGCAGCTTTACGGGTTTGACGACACGTCGGTGAAGCGAGTAAAACGCGACCCAAACGATCGGGCGAAGATGCTGCTGGAGACAGTGGATGGCAGGCAGGGGGGATACCTGCCCGTACTGGGGCCGAGTGACCCCGCGGCTCCGCAGTGGATGGGACAGGAGTCGGTGGCCTTTCCCGACAACTGGACGATCGGCATGAGCTTTTACCACAACCTGTTCGCTCGTGAGCACAACTCGTTCGTCGATGCATTCCGCAAGCAGGCAGCTGCCAAACCCAATGGAGATAGTGGTTTACGCGATCCGTCCAATCCCACCCGGATAATTCGCAACCAGGATGTTTCGGCCGACGACTTGTTCAACGCGGCGCGGCTGGTCGTAGCGGCTGAGATCGCCAAGATCCATACCGTCGAGTGGACACCGCAACTGCTCTACGATGAGCCGCTCTACAAAGGCATGAATGCCAACTGGAATGGTTTGCTGGGTACGGGCGATCCGGACGATTCGAAGGCGTTATCCGACATTGTGGTACACGGCTTCGGAAAATCGAAGAACGCTACGAAAGAGTCGCAGTGGTACTCGGTATTTGCATCCGGGCCTGGCATCTTCGGAATGGGGAGCAAAGTAAGTCACTACAGCATCACGAATCCCGACAACGTAAACGGCGGGGTGAACCACTTTGGCTCGCCGTTTAACTTCCCGGAAGAGTTCGTAACCGTCTATCGGTTGCATCCGCTAGTGCCGGACCTGATCGAAGTGCGGGACGTGAGCAAAGACCCCAACCAGGTTGTGCAGAAGGTCGCGGTCATCGAGACATTTGAGGGGAAGGCCACGGAAGCGATGCGGTCGCGCGGCATGGCGAACTGGGGACTGAGCATGGGACGCCAGCGCCTGGGATTGCTCACGCTGCACAACCATCCGATGTTTCTACAGAACATCAAGCTGCCGCGGCTGGATACGCCGACGCAGCAAGTGGATGTTCCGGCGCTGGACTTGATTCGCGACCGAGAGCACGGAGTCCCGCGTTTTAATGAATTCCGGCGCCAGTACGGTCTGCGTTCCTTGACCAGCTATGAGGATTTCGTCGATCAACACCTGGCGCCAGACTCGCCGCAGCGCAAGCAGCAGGAGGAAACGGTCGCGCAGCTGCGGGAAGTGTATGGGACGCATGTTTGTGACGCGTCGAAGGTGATTACCGATGCGCAGGTAAATGATGACGGCTCGCCGATCAATGACTGTCTGGGACATCCCAACGGTTCGGTGGTCGACAACATTGAAGATGTCGATACCGTGGTGGGCTGGCTTGCGGAGTTTACCCGTCCGCACGGCTTCGCCATCTCGGAGACGCAGTTTGTCGTGTTCATCTTGAACGCGTCACGCCGATTGTTTAGCGACCGCTTTTTCACTTCGAGTTTTCGTCCAGAGTTCTACACGCAGCTCGGGGTGGACTGGGTGAACAACAACGGTCCGGGGCCCGTCATGTTCGAAGCGGGCACGCCGAACGGGCACAAGCAGCCGGTTTCGCCGCTCAAGCGGGTGATGATGCGCAACATTCCGGAGCTCAACAGCGAGTTGCAGCACGTGGTGAATGTGTTCGATCCGTGGGGACGCGATCGCGGGCAGTACTACACTCTGGAGTGGACGCCGCGTCCGGACGCGAAAAGCGATCCAGCATTTCAGCAATAGAGTCGAGGCGCGCCGGCAGAGTTTCGCAAGGACGCCTACGAGCTGGAAGCTTCCAGCGAAGGACTCTCGTTGGCGGAGTGCGTGTCACGGATGACGCGCGCGGGACTTCCCACGGCGACGCAATCGTCGGGAACCGGTTTCGTGACCACGGATGCGGCTCCGATGGTCGTGCGTGAGCCAACATTGGCCATGACGATGGCGCCCGCGCCGATCCAACTGTCGGAGCCGATGGTCACTTGGACAAACTGGCCGCCATCAAAAGCAGGACCGGCCGATCCGCGTTCGTGCTGGTGCTGACCGCTGAGCACCTGTACCGACGAGGCGAGCAGAGTGCGATCGCCGATGGTGACTTTGCCGAGGATACAGTAGCTTCCGATGTACACCCCGGAGCCGATACCCGCTTCGGGATGGGCAAAAAACGAGCCGAAGGAAATGCGGCTGGAGAGGTCGAACGAACGAAGTGTCATGTGATAGTAGGCACCGCGCAGAAAATCGCCGATTCCTCCGGGCACCGTGGCGCAAGCATGAGCGAAGAACGTATAGACAGGCTTGACGCGGCCGAAGCCGGAAAGCAGCGCCGGTATGAAGGCCAGCACCAGGAACAACGCGTTGAGGGCCGCCTTAAGGAATTTGCGCATGCGTGAACCCATCGTCACGAACGGCGATCAATTTTTTCGGAACACGAACTCATTACAGCCGGGACTGCCACCGGCGGTTCGCAGTCTCGTCAACTCGAAACCACGCTCACGGTAGAAGTCGAAGATCTGCTCCGGTGTTGCTACTTCAAAGGGATAACCACCTACCCAGTCGACCAGGTCCTGCCAGAACGACATGCCGCGCTGGTTCTTGCTGTAGTCGCGAATGCTTTTGAACGGCTTAAGGCGAAGGGAATCTTTGATGAGCGGTCGCCAGTTGAGTGCCAGGAACGATGGCCAGACCACAAGAAAGCGCAGTCCCTTCGGCAAGCGGTTATAGAGGCGCTTGGTCTTGGTCCAACGGATGCTGGCGGTGCCCTGATCGTTGTAGATCGCGATAAAAAGTTTCCCGCGCGAAGCGACGGGTACGGCCGCATTGGAGAGGGCGGTCCACATGTCTCCGGTGTGGTGCAAGACACCCCACGAATAGACAATGTCGAACTTACCCAATGACGCGATGTAATCAGCGTCGAGAGCAGAACCCGATTCAACCGTCCACTGCGGGTCGTCGGGGAAGTAGCGGAGCTTGAGTTCCTGAGTGCAGCCTACCGAATTAGGATCGTAGTCGAAGGAGTACACACGCGCGCCGAGTTTGCGAGCGGCCAGGCTGAACAATCCGCTACCGGAGCCAATATCAAGAAATGTCTTGCCGTCGAGACGTTCGGTTTCGAGCATGTCGCCGAGTGAGCGGACGGCATCGTCGATCTTCTGATTGTCCAGCGTCTCAAGAAACCAGGCCCAATTCTTCCCGAACTCGAAACGCTGACCGGCGGCGACTTCCGTCGCGTGCTGACTCATGCCTGCAGGAATCTCCAGATACGTGAAATGAAGCCCAGCGCCGAACGCCGGGGCGAAGGTCGATTATCGCACGCGGAGCGCGATCGCTCAGAGTCAACTCTACGGTATTGAACGATGCGAGCAGGGGTCGGTTCGTGGTGCAAAAGGTAATGATACGATTGAAGGACCATGTGCGGGATCGCAGGATTTCTGCTGCGCGACGGAGAGGCCAAGGCCGCTGACGTGCGCGCCATGACCGACGTGATTCGGCACCGTGGCCCGGACGACGAAGGCATCTATGCCGACGGCCCGTGCGGCATCGGGATGCGCCGCCTCAGCATCATCGACCTCAGCACCGGGCATCAGCCGATCTCGAACGAAGACGGATCGGTTTGGATCGTATTCAACGGCGAAATCTACCAATACAAAGAGCTGCGCGAGGACCTTATCCGGCGTGGGCACCGATTTCGCACGAACAGCGACACGGAAACGATTGTTCACCTTTACGAAGAGAAGGGCGCGGACGGTCTGCGAGAGATACGCGGCATGTTCGCGTTCTGCATATGGGACGCGAAAAAGCAGTCGATCCTGCTGGCACGTGACCGGTTTGGCAAGAAGCCGCTGTATTACGCGCGCACTCCGAAAGGGTTTTTCTTCGGCAGCGAATTGAAGTGCCTGCGCGTTGCAGGCGTGCCCCTCGATCTCGACCAGGAAGCGCTGCGGCTGTACTTTCAGTTCGGGTATATTGCCGACCCGTACAGTCCGTTTCGCGCTGTTCGCAAGCTGATGCCGGGATGCTGGATCGAGTGCTCGGCAGCAGGGGAAGTGAAGCAGGGCCGTTTCTGGAAGCTACCGCCGTTCACAGCCGAAAACCGGACGGGTCTGACGAAGGAGCAAACCAAAGCAAAGCTGCGCGAGTTGTTTGACGAGGCGGTCCGCATCCGCATGATTGCCGATGTTCCGCTCGGCGCGTTTCTGAGCGGCGGGATCGACTCCAGCCTTGTAGTCGCCTCGATGGCGCTGCAATCGACCCTCCCGGTGAAAACGTTCTCGATCGGCTTCGAGGAAGCTGCTTACAACGAGCTGTACTATGCGCGGCTTGTGGCCAAGAAATACAAAACCGAGCACCACGACATTGTGGTACATCCCGATTCGCTGGAGCTGATCCAGAAATTGGTGCGGCATTACGACG
>Ga0335085_10011385_pt1 | contig 13208 bp, 8 predicted proteins | sample Lox_Sample_45_FD_206712 | JGI IMG/M metagenome (GOLD analysis project Ga0335085, IMG submission 206712) | Soil microbial communities from Loxahatchee National Wildlife Refuge, Florida, United States - Lox_Sample_4.5 | ecosystem: Environmental > Terrestrial > Soil > Wetlands | place: USA: Florida...
GGTAGATTTAAACTGGAAGCAAAACCTTCGGGGCAGGGTGAGGCGTGCGGCCTGATGTAGCGACCGCACGGCCAATTCCCGATCGGCGGTATAGCCCGCGAGGGGGAAGAAGAGCAGTGGTTAGTTGATAGTGGTGAGTGGCTAGAGAAAGCACGATGCCTTTTTGCTAGCCACTAAGCACTATCCACTGTTCTTACTCCCCCAGGATCCGGTGAAACTCCGGGGCCGACGGTAAAGTCCGGATGAAAGAAGGTTCGCGCCGGTCTACGTCTACCGGACAATGCTGCCCTCTTCACGAGAGAGGGCGGTCGTCCGGCGGTGTAACCATCCGCGCCAGCCCTCCCATCTCCTCCTGCCCCCCCATGAGGCCATCTCTTGAACGCCGTTATTTCACCACCTTGCCGTCCATCGCCGCGACTCGTATTCGCACTAGTAGGCTTATTCATGGTTTCGCTGAGCCCGGACCTGCTCCGCGCGCAGAGCTGGAATACCCATCTTGAAGGGCTCATCACGGACCCCAGCGGAGGAGTGATCCCGCGGGCAGAGGTTTCCCTGAAGAACGATGCCTCAGGGCAAGTGCGTAAGACTCAAACCGACCATCAGGGCTTTTATACCTTTCCATTCCTGTCGGTGGGAGTTTATGAATTGACGGTCACGGCACTCGGCTTTGCCCGTCGCACGGTGCCCGGACTTTCCTTGCAGGTTGGGCTGTCCGCGCGCGTGGATCTCACACTCCAACTGCCGCGCGGACAATCCGTGACGGAGGTGGAGGGTCATCCGCCGCTGGTGCAGACGGCCTCCCCGGCCATCGGTGACGAGCTCTCGCGCCAACGCGTCAATTCCCTGCCCCTCAATGGCCGCCAATTCTCGCAACTGGCCCTGCTGGCCGGGGGAGCGGTGCCGCCTTACCCCAATAGCGCCACGCAGCAATTCAATACTCCGGGATTGGGGCTGGGCTTTTCTGTCGATGGCCAGAGGTCTGAACGCAATAACTTTTCGTTGGATGGCATTACACTTATGGAACCCTTCGCCTACAGCCTGACGGTGAACCCGTCTACGGATGCCATCCGTGAGTTCAGGGTGGTCGAGAACTCCTACTCGGCGGACCAGGGCCTGGTGTCCGGCGCGCAGGTCAATATCGTTAGCCGGTCGGGGTCAAATCGCTTTGCCGGTACGGCCTACGAGTTTTTCCGCAACAGCGCGCTCGACGCGAAGAACTATTTCGATGATCCTGCGCTGGCCATTCCGCCTTTCCGGCAAAATCAATACGGAGCAAGCCTGGGCGGGCCGCTCCGCCGCGACCGGACGTTCTTCTTCGGTCAATACGAAGGCTTGCGGATTCGGCAGAGCCTCACCAACACGACCTTGCTCCCCACGGCGGCAGAGCGGCAGGGGAACTTCAGCGGCGTTAATCCCGCCACGGGCCAGCCGTTCCCCGCCATCGTCAATCCCGCCACGGGCATGCCCTTCAACGGGAACCAGATTTCTCCGGGCGATATGGACAGCGTTTCGCTCGCGCTTCTCAGCAGAGTTCCCTTGCCGAATGCGTCAACAGCATTGGCGGGTGCGGATAACAGCCTCGACACCGGAATGCACAGTCTTACGGCCGATCAATTCACCGTGCGCCTTGACCACCAATTGAACGCCCAGCAACAACTCTTCGGGCGTCTGCTCTACTCGCGCGACCTGCAGACCATGCCGTTCGTTCCGGATAGTTTCGCCAATAATCCCCCTGCGCCTCCGGGGTTCGGCGACAACGTGCAGGATACGGGAGTCAACTTGGCCCTGGGCCTTACCTCCATCTTTCGGCCCACACTAATCAACGATTTCCGGTTTGGCTACTCATTCTTTAGTGGGACGAAGCATGGCCAGAACGTTAACAGCGGCTTTCTCCAGTCGCTGGGCATCGCGCGAGCGCCGGGCTCCACGAACCATGGAATCCCCGCCATCGACATTCCCGGATACGCCGATCTGGGTGACAGCGACATCTTCCAGCCGGAAGACCGCAAGAACCACACCTTCCAATTTACCGATAGCGTGGTATGGGTGAAGGGCCGGCACACCTTCCAATTTGGCGGCGACCTGCGCAGACTGCGACTCTTCTATTTGGTGGAAGACTTTGGGCAAGGGGTCTTTCAATTTGACGACGGCGCCAGTTCGGTTTCCGGCACGGCTTTCTCCGATTTTCTCCTGGGCAGGCCATTCCTTTCTTACGCGCAGGCAGGCAACTCCGGCGGCAATGACCGGCTTGATTACCTGGGCGCCTACTTCACGGATGAATTCCATGTGACACCGCGCCTTAGCCTCACCTACGGAGTGCGCGAGGAGTTTAATAGTCCAGCGGTGAATGCGGAGGGCCGGGCGTCAATCCTCGATCCCGCGGATGCGGAGCGCTTCATCGTGCTGAATGATCATGGGCAGGCCAACGCGCTTACGGCCACCCCCCTTATCGCGCAACTAAGTTCCATGTATGGCTTGCAGTTCACCACCTCCCAGCAAGCCGGCCTGCCCAATTCGCTCATCAAGCCGGACTGGAGCAACTGGGCGCCGCGCCTGGGCTTTGCCTATGACCTTACCGGCGACGGAAAAAACGCTCTGCGCGGCGGCTTCGGGATTTTCAATTCCCTCATGGAGCTTGATTACACGGCGGAGACCCGCTTAAGTGCGCCGCTCACCGAGCTCCTCTTCGGTTTGGATCTCTGCCGCTTCTACGGTCCGGGCGCCTGCGGCCAATCCTATGCTCCTCCAATTCTCAGCTACCAGCTCGGTTATACCCTGGGAAATCAGGAACCGACCGCCATCTCCTCGCCGCCCAACATTCGCAATGGCTACGCTTATGAGTGGAGCCTTTCCTACGAGCATGCTCTTGCCTCGAACACCGTCATATCTTTGAGTTATACGGGTTCGGAAGGACGCAAACTGCCGCGGCGCGCTCTGCAAAACCAGGGTGTGCCCAACCAACCGGGAATGCGGCTCGGCTATCATCCGCAGCCCGGCTCCAACCAATTTGTCCGCGCGACCGATGTTAACTCAAATTATAACGCCCTGGTGGGGCGACTGGAGCGGCGCCTCTCTGCGGGCCTCTCGTTTGTCGCCGGATATACTTACGCCAAATCCCTGGACACGGCCTCCGGCCTGGATGGAACCAACCAGCCGCAAGACAACTATAATCTGCGCGGCGAGTACGGCCTCTCCGATTTTGACATGCGGCAGCGCGCCACGTTTTCCGGAGTGTGGCAGCTTCCCTTTGGATCGAGCGCTAAGTGGCTAAAATCGGGCCTCGCGAGCCGCTTCCTCGGCGGATGGCAAACGGCCGGCATCCTCACACTTCAATCGGGCCAGCCGCTTACGGCGGTTCTCGCCACGGCGCTGAGCGGAACACAGTCCAACGGGACGGACCGCCCCAACCTGATCGCCAATCCCGGTCTTCCCGGCAGCCAGCGAAATCCTCAGCGCTGGTTCAACACGAACGCGTTTGCCCCTCCTCCGATTTTCACGGACTCTCAGGGTGCGTATAGCATTCCGGGGAACGAAGGGCGCAACGCCATTGCCGGTCCGGGACTCGGAACGTGCGACGCGACTCTGGAGCGGCGCTTCCGTCTTCTTGAGAAACTCAACATGGTTTTCCGCACCGACTTTTTCAATATCACCAATCATCCCAATTTCAACCGGCCAGGGTTAATCCTGGGAACATCGCAGTTTGGCGAAATCAGTTCGGCCGGCAATTCGCGGCAGATTCAATTCTCGCTGCGCTTGAATTGGTGAGAACCCGCTCACAGCCGTGCCAGTGCAACCTGGGCGCGGCTTAATACGTCCAACTGATTGCAGGGCATTGTACGAGGCGAAGCGAAATGCAGCGGCGGCGAGGGCAATCCCCTTGCCCTGTGGGGGTGTGCCTGCGTACCTTGAAACGCCGCGGTTCACGGACAGCAGGCAGAAACGTCCGGCGCTTCGTATGAACACCAAGGAGGTTGTGTAAATGATGCCAATGCTAGACAAGAAATTCGTTGCAAGCCTGGTGGCCGCCATTCTCGCCGGAGCGGGCGACATATGTGACATTCCCCAACACCATGAAATTTCAAAGCGGCGACACGCTGCCGGCCGGCACATATCGAATGGAGGTTCCCGAAAACTCTCAAAACCCCCACGTGACTTTTTCCAGAGACGGTAAAGTTGTGGCGACTGTCCAAGCCACAGTAGTTACGGAGCAGACCAAGAATAATGACACAGAGGTGGACAGCGTCGCCCAAGGCAATGCTCAAGCGGTGAAGGAGATTCGACCCGCCGGCTGGGAGGAAAAACTCGTCTTTGGGCACGGAGGTGAATGAAGGCAACCAGCGACAAGCCAACCATCAAATGTAGGAAATGAAGGGGGCGGCCGCGAGGCCGCTCTCTGCACGTAGCTTACACTTCATGTCCAGCACTTCACAAGGTGACCCCTCGTGCCCATTCTCTTAGAGGCAAACTCGGCACTGCTTTGAGCAATCGGGGACTGAAGGTTTTAGCAGCGAGCATGCCTTTATGTCCACGACGTGCAACGAGCCGAATTCTGCTTCCCGCTGGTCGGCAAGGACGGCGGCACGGCGCCCCTTTTCGGGACATCGGACCGATCGTTTTCTCAAGCCGGGCCCCCATTTCCAGATTGCGTATCCGGCAACGACCCACAACGCAGCGACACCTACAAGCGCAATTCTGATGATATCGGTCATCGGACCCACTCCCTTGCGAGGGACGCGGCCACGCGGGCCGCGTGGGGAGCCTAATTGATTACAAGGGTATGCCTCGGCGGGATGAAAATCAAGCCGATACCCAGGGCAGCATTAATGCAGCTCGATGGGTTCGGTTTGATTATGTTCTGGCGCTGGGATTGTTAATCTTCCAACGTGGAAAGATCGCCGGTGGGCAATCCAAGTTCCCACGCCTTCAGCACGCGGCGCATTATCTTCCCACTGCGCGTCTTGGGCAACTTCTCGCGGAATTCGATCTCGCGCGGCGCGGCATGTGCGGCCAGCTTTTGCCGGACAAATTTCTGGATTTCATCCTTCAGTTCATCGCTCGGCACGTGACCTTCGCGGAGCGAGATGAAAGCCTTGATGATATGCCCCCGCATGACGTCCGGTTTCCCAATCACGCCCGCTTCCGCCACGGCGGGATGCTCCACCAGGCAGCTTTCGACTTCAAACGGCCCCACGTTTTCGCCGGCCGTGATGATCAGATCGTCAACACGCCCTTGGAACCAGAAGTATCCGTCCGGGTCTTTGTAAGCGCTATCCCCCGTGACATACCACCCGGGGATCCGGAAGTAGGACTCATAGCGCTCGGGCTGCTTCCAAATCGTTCGCATCATCCCCGGCCAACCGGGTTTCACCACCAGGTTGCCCAGGGTGTTGGGCGGGACTTCCTTTCCATCATCATCGACGATGGCGGCATGCACCCCGGGAATCGGCCGCCCCATGGAACCAGGACGGATGGTCATAGACGGATAATTCGAAACCAGAATATGCCCCGTCTCGGTCATCCACCAGTTGTCATGAATTCGCCTGCCATAAGTTTTCCAACCCCACCATACCACTTCCGGATTCAGTGGCTCACCTACGCTCAGGACATGGCGAAGACTGGAAAGATCGAATCGCTGCACCACCTCGTCTCCTGCCGCCATCAACATGCGGAATGCCGTGGGCGCACTATACCAAATATTGATACGAAAACGTTGAATGGTCTCATACCAATCGGCGGCATTAAAGCGCCCGCCCCGAATCAAGTTCGTCGTCCCATTCAACCAGGGTGAAAAAATGCCGTAAGATGTTCCCGTAACCCAGCCGGGATCGGCGGTGCACCAATAGATGTCATCTTCGCGCATATCGAGCACCCAGCGGCCGGTCATCAGGTGCCCCAGCATGGCCTTTTGGACGTGCAATACCCCTTTGGGCTTCCCCGTCGATCCGGAGGTGTAGTGCATGATGAGCGGATCATCAAGGGTCAGCCATTCCAGCTCTGTTTTGTCTTCAGCCTTTTCCATCAGCGCTTCATAACTCTTCTGCCCTTCGGACAACTCGCTCCGCAACGCTCCCACCAGAATAATGTGCTTGAGGGAAGGCAAATCGTATTGCGGCACGCGTTCCACCAGCGCGGGAGACGTTACCAGAGCCACGGCCTCCGCGTTCGCCATACGATCGCGCACCGCATCTTCCATGAAGGCTTCGAAGAGCGGACTGGGGATTGCCCCAATTTTCAGGATGCCGAGGATGGCAATGTAGAGCTCCGGCCGGCGCCCCAGGAAAACGAAGACGCGGTCGCCCTTTCCGACTCCCAGTTTGCGCAAGACGTTGGCGAAGCGGTTCGACTGCAGCGACATGTCTTCAAAGGTATAGCGCTCCGTGTGCTCTTTATCGGTGTAAATCAGCGCCAGCTTGTTGCGGCGGCCCCGCGTCAGGTGGCGGTCAATTGCCTCATAGGCCATGTTCACTTTGCCGGTTTTCGACCAGTCAAACTGCTTGCTGACATCATCCCATCCAAAGGAAGCGTAGCGACCCTCATAATCGGTGAGATGGTGTGATTGGGGGTCGTCCACGGGCTTCAAGACATTATTCGAGTCAGACATCGGTTTAGTGGACATTCAGGAACCTCGCAGTTTTCGATTGGCGATTGATGATTGACGATTTTCGATTGAACCTAGGCAAGTGTGGCGCGGAAATGTTCTTAGGTCCGCGGTTTTCCCCTGCCTGTCGGGACTGCCAAAACACCAGTAACCTTACGCCACCTTTAACAGGCGTGATTAAATTGACCTTACTGAAAACCAATCACTGAAAGTCGAAATCTCCCGGGGGTCCAATCGCCAATCACCAATCATCAATGACCCATTCTGTATGCTTCGTCGAGCAACTCCACGACATGCATCACGCGCCGATTGTTGCCTTCTCGCTTCACGCCTGCGCGGAGCTGCAACATGCAACCGGGATTGGCGGTGAGCACCAGTTCCGCCTTGGTCTCCCCGATGCGGCGCATCTTGCTGGCCAGAAGGCGGTCTGACATCTCGTTGTGAACCACGTTGTAGACCCCGGCACTTCCGCAGCAGATATCCGCTTCCTTCAGTTCGACAAGTTCCAACCCCGGAATAGCCGCCAGCAGCTTCCGGGGAGCGCTTCGTACGCGCTGGGCGTGGCCCAAGTGGCAGGGGTCCTGGTACGTCGCCCGCACTTTCATTATTCCCAGTTCCCGATTCAAGTCAATCCCCGCTAGGAATTCGGTGACGTCGCGCATCTTGGCCACAAAGGCCTTGGCAGGTTCCAGGAATTCCTTCTCCTCTTCTTCGAAAAGGAGCGGATACTCCTTAAGCACGGAACCACACCCTGCGGCATTCGATATTACGGCGTCAAAGTTCCCGTCGCCAAAGGCCTGGATATTGCGTTTGGCGAGGTCGCGAGCGATGCCGCGAATCCCGGCATGCACGTGCAGCGCGCCGCAGCACCCCTGGTTGCGGGGGATTACCACCTCACACCCATTCTTTGTCAACACTCTAACGGTGGCATCATTCAACCGCGCAAACGAGAGATTGGCGATGCAGCCGGCGAATAACGCTACCCGATAGCGTCTCTTGCCTTCGGCGGGTATCGTGGCACCGAGGCGCTCATAAAAAAAAGGGTTCTCCATGCGCGGCGCAAGCTGGGCCACTTGTTCAAGCCTGCCGGGAAGCAATTTCAAAACCCGCGACCCCAGCACCAGCTTCTCCATCCCCGAGCGTTGGAACAAGCGGAGCAGCCTTCCCACAAATTTCAGCCTCCCGGGATGTGGAAGGATCTCGTAATAGAAAAGCTTGCGCAGGAGAGTGGCAAGCGGGGGGCGGTGATAGTGCTTTTCGATCTGGCCGCGAGCCGCTTCGACGAGCTTGCCATACTCGACGCCGGATGGGCACGCAGTTTCGCAAGCCCGGCAATCCAGGCAAAGGTCGATGTGGCGCACAAAGCTCTCGCCCAGCGCCAGCCGGCCATTTTCCACCTGGATCATCTGGTAGATGCGGCCGCGCGGCGAATCCATTTCCAGACCCAACTCACGGTACGTAGGGCAAGCATTCAGACAGAGTCCACAGTGAACGCAGCGGGAATAATCAGCCCAGCGTGGAGCTTCGCCCGCGCCATAACCCGAACTCTTCGGCGTTGTTTCTTTCACCGCGTCGGAACTACCGCTTTTCAAAGGATCGATCAATCCATCACCAGGTTTCAGGCCGAATTTTTTGCCCTGCTTTTTGGCGTTCTACACCCGCTTCTAAATGCCGCCCACAAACCGCCCCGGGGCCAGAACCGCATGGGGGTCCCAAGCAGCTTTCAATTTACGCATGGCCTCCAGATCATCGCCGCGCGCGCCCCACACGTCCACGCCGCTTTTGAATTCCACGGGACAATGTTCGATCATCAAGCTCCCGCCCAGGTCGGCTGCGGCTTGCCGAAGACGTGCTGTCCAACCCAACAAATTAGGTGTCCGTCTTTCCTGTAACACGCAGAGATGAACGATGCCCACTCCCACCTGCGCGAAGCTTGCGAGGCCGATTTTTTCAGCCTCGGCTTCCTGTTGAGCGCGGCTTAGAAATTCTTCGCTGCCTGCCAGCGGCAGCGCGGCTTTCAAGACCGTGACGTCGCCATATTTCGGGCGCAGCCAACGGGCAAGGTCGGCAATTTTGCCCCAAGCCACCTCGGCCCCCTCCCGGCGGACGAGCACACCCCCCACTCCGGAGGCAAGCTGCTTGAGCTCAAAGGCGCAGCGCTCAATGACCCGGTGGGATCCCCCCACCTCGATCCACAGTTCCACTCCCGGCTTGGCGTCAGACTCACGCGGGTTATCCAGCAAGGTGTTGGCAGCGGAATCCAGCAGGGCCAATCGCATGGGGCTCAAGGACGAGCGCAAGATGCTACGGCGTACGTCCCGGGCAATGCCCAGCGTGCCGGCTTGCATTGTGAAAGTGGCGCGCTCCGGGGGCTTCGGAAAAAGTTTCAAACATGCTTCCACAATCACGCCCAATGTTCCATAGGAGCCGGTCAGCAATTTTCCAAAATCGTAGCCCGCGACGTTCTTGACGACTCTCCCTCCCGTCTTGGCGAATTTTCCCTCGGTGGTCGCAATCCTCAACCCCAGAACCATGTCGCGCGGCCCGCCGAAAGCTTGACGTAACGGCCCGGCAGTATTGGCCGCGATAATTCCACCTATGCTGGCTTCGGCCCCGCCGCGGGGATCGAGGGGCAGCCATAATCCCTGAGCGCCGACAAGGGTTTGGAATTCCCCAAAAGTCATGCCCGGTTCGACGCAGATTGTCAGGTCAGCGGGTTCGAAATGAATGACACGATTCAATTTCCGCAGTGAAAGTGCAATATCATACCGTTGCGGAGGATTACCGGTCGATAGTTTCGTGCCCTGCCCAACGGCAATGACGGCCCGGCGATGCTGGCCAGCATATTGAAGGACCGCGGCCACCTGCTCTGCTTTGGCTGGGGTCACGGTGCAATCCGGAACCTTGTCATCCACCGACATGCCCGCACAGGCAGCCGGGTCAGTCAGCACGTGGGAGGATCCCACAAGGGCGGCGAGTTCTGAATCCACCGCTAAGGTCACACCTGGCCTCCGCCCGCCAATCCCCCGCGTAATTCCCCGCACATCTTCCCAGTGGGGAGAAGCTTCCCCGGATTCAAACGTCCTTCGGGGTTAAAGAGGTTCTTGACGCGGCTCATGAGCTCCAAATCATCCTCCGAGAAAATCAGCGGCATGAGGTCGCTCTTCTCCAGGCCCACACCATGCTCGCCGGTTATCGACCCGCCCATTTCCACACAGCGCACAATGATATCCTTCGCCGCTTTTTCCACGCGCGCCGTCTGATCGCGATCGCGAGCATCATACATAATCAAGGGGTGCAGATTGCCGTCTCCGGCGTGGAAGATGTTGCCAATGTGCAGTTGATATTTCTTCTCGACTCCGCCGATGAAGTCCAGCATTTCCGGCAGGCGCGTGCGGGGGATGACGCCGTCCTGGACATAGTAGTTGGGGCTAATGCGTCCCAAGGCGCCAAAAGCCGTCTTCCTTCCCTTCCACAGGAGGTCGCGTTCCTCGGCGGACTTGGCGCGGCGAACGTCGCGCGCTTGGTTTTCCAGGCAAACCCCTTCAATCTCGTCGGCGTGTTCTTCGACCGCTTCCCTTAGACCCTCTACCTCAATGAGCAACACGGCAGCGCAATCCATGGGGTATCCGGCGTGGGTAGCTTCCTCCACGGCGCGAAGCGTGAAGCCATCCATCATTTCCAGTGCGGCCGGCGTAATTCCCCGCGCGGTGATGGCGGCCACAGTGCGCGTGGCATCGCGGACCTGATTGTAGACGGCCAGCAGAGTCTTGACCGCTTCGGGCTTGCGCGACAAGCGCACGGTGATTTCCGTAACGATACCCAGCGTTCCCTCGGATCCCACAAAGACCCCCGTGAGATCATACCCCGGGCTGTCCCAGTGCCGGCCGCCCGTGTGGATAACCTCGCCGTTTGCGAGCACCACTTCCAGGCCCAAAACGTGATTGGTGGTGACCCCATAAGCCAGGGTGTGGGGGCCGCCGGAGTTCTCCGCCACGTTGCCGCCAATGGTACAGGCCTTCTGGCTCGAGGGGTCCGGAGCGTAGTAGTAACCCTCATCGGCGATGGCAAGCGAGAGGTCGAGATTCACCACTCCCGGCTGGACGCGGGCGCGTTGATTTTCCAAATCGATTTCCAGGATCTGCTTCATGCGCGAGAAGACCACCAGGATTCCGCCTTCCGTGGCCACCGAGCCACCGCTCAATCCCGTGCCCGCCCCCCGCGCCACGAGCGGTAATTTGTGCTGCAACGCCGCCTTCACAATCTTTACGACGTGTTCAGTTGTACGAGGAAACACCACCGCATCAGGCTGCCGTAGGGAAGAAAGCGCATCGTACTCGTAGAGCATCAAGTCTTCCCGGCGCCACAAGACACCGTCCTCGCCTACAATTCTGGCTAAGTCTCGCGAAAGCTCATTCGATTTCATACGGTTAACCGGGGGGCTGGACAGATACAACAACAGGATGGACAGAAGCAATAGTCATGCGTGCAGGCTCCTGCATCAGCCCCCAACCCTCCCGGGCAGTATATCTCCCGCCCTCCAAACGGTCAACGCGCACGCGCTCAAAAGCCCTCGTGACACGGCTCTGACGAAGTATTCACACTCCGTTTACAATCCTGGGGAACTTCACGCGTGGAGCTCTCGTATGACAGCATGAAGCAGGGGTTGCGGCGGGCAATATAAAGCTGTGATTTAACAAGGAAAAAAGCAAGATCCGGGTTGCCGCTCTATACGGAACCCTCAAAATAGTTGGGTCATTGAAATGATCGGCGGCTCACCAAACTTATTTTTAGGCGTCTAACGGGCAGGTGGGGGCAATAGAGGCTGGGTACGAACAGTTCGAGTTACTCCACCCACTGACGGGCGAGGAACAAAAACAAATCGGGGTTAAATGGATTGCCGCTGCCGACGGTTTGGCGGCCTGAGCAACGGCAATCCCGCAGGAAACACGCGAAGCCTGTAGGCTTCCCGTTTTTCATTTAACCCCGCCTGATTTTAGGGGCGCTTGAATGGCAAAAGCAAGCAAAACATCGGCACAACGCGACATCGGGCGGACCTCAGAATTCTGGCTATCCCTCGCCGGCGGAAGGCGGCGGATCACGCGAGCTCAAGGCTGCCCCTGAATGTTCAGCCTAAACAGGCGGGCGTTCCGTTAGGAAGCCGACCGGGGATCGCCTCAGTTATCACCAGTCAACCACCATTCAAAAGGAGGATGGATATGAACTTGCGCAAGAGTTTGGGCATCACGCTCTTTGTATGGTCGTTCATTGTTGCGGCGAACGTTGCGGCAAGCGCGCGGGATACGAGAAGCGTGCTTCTTAACCACGATGCGACGGTCGGCGGTTCATCCCTGAAAAGCGGCGACTACAATATTAAATGGGAAACCCACAGCCCTGAGGCCACGGTTACATTCATGCGTGGCAGCAAAGTTGTGGCGACCGCCGAAGGAAAAGTCGAGCAACGGGAAAAGAACTATTCTGCCAATCAAGTTGTGTACACCGAGGCCGGGAACGGCCAACGTACGATCAAGGAAATCCGTTTCCGCGGATCGAGTGAAGTCATCGTCTTTAACGAGTAGCATCCGCGGCTCCCGGTGAATGCTGGGGCACCAGGACGTGCGGTTCGGGACACAGGCGGTTGGGTTTCTCATCAACACTGTGTCCCGGGTCCCGCCACCCGAGCCGTTCGTTTTCCCGTGGGCAGCCCCGGTCTGTCACGGTAAAATGCAATTGCATGGTACCGATCCCGTTGACCGACCACATTCGCCGCCGCACATTCTGGGCGATTACTCTGCTGCTCATCGTAACCAACGTTTGGGCCTTTATTATTGAACTCTCGCTGGGCTCGCACTTGAACCGGTTCATTATGATAAACGGGCTGATTCCCGCCCGTTACACTTCGACGGCGGTCTTTGCCCTGCCGCTGCGATTCACCGTAGCTCCTATTTTCATTTCCATGTTTCTGCACGGGGGGTGGCTGCACCTGCTGGGGAACATGCTCTTTCTGTTTGTGTTCGGGCGCAGCATTGAAGACCGCTTCGGCCACGTCCCTTTCCTCATGCTCTACCTGACCTCGGGAGTAGCCGCTGCCCTGGTCCAAATCGCCGTCAGTCCCGGTTCGCGCGTCCCCACCATTGGAGCGAGCGGGGCCATCGCCGGAGTCTTAGGTGCTTACTTCATCTGCTTCCCTGGCGCACGCATCACAACCCTCATCCCACTCTTTATTTTCTTCTGGACCGTGCAAGTCCCCGCCGTCCTGCTTCTCGGGTACTGGTTCTTTATTCAATTCGTCGCGGGATTTCAGATGCTCTCCATCCAATCGGCAACGGGGGGCGGAGTTGCCTGGTGGGCGCATATTGGGGGATTTGCTTCCGGGTTGGTGCTGGCGCTGATATTGCCCCCGCAGCGGCGCGGGCCCGTGGTCGAGATGGTTACATAAAGCGATTCACGGGCCAGGGCAGAGTTCCGCGGGATGGCCAGGCAGATCGCCCATTGTTACGCAGGCTTTGACATCGGACTGCGGGCGCCGGACTTCGGCCCTTCACTTTCTTCTCCACGTTCGTATTCCGTCAGGTAGACGCCCGCCAGGATCAATCCACCGCCCAAGAGA